>Ga0224506_10003708_pt1 | contig 10053 bp, 5 predicted proteins | sample SF_Jan12_sed_USG_2_FD_169108 | JGI IMG/M metagenome (GOLD analysis project Ga0224506, IMG submission 169108) | Sediment microbial communities from San Francisco Bay, California, United States - SF_Jan12_sed_USGS_8_1 | ecosystem: Environmental > Aquatic > Marine > Sediment | place: USA...
CTGTGGCAAAAAGAAAAAGTCATAATCTTCCCTTAATCTATTCTTGTTCAGGCTGTTCTAATATTGCTCAACTGGCAAATCAAGTGGCGATAGAACTGGATCGTGAACATATTGCTGAAATGTCGTGCATTGCAGGAGTGGGTGGTGGCGTTGAAGCTATAGTAAAGAAAGCAATGTCGGGAAGAAAAATAATAGCCCTAGATGGTTGCCCCTTGCATTGTGTAAAGCAGTGCCTTTTAAAATACAACATACAAGCTTCAAATCACTACACATTGACGGAATATGGCATTAAGAAAAAATACCATATGGATTTTTTAGAATCTGAAGTGAACCAGATTAAAAAAGAGGTGATATCTGATCTGCAAGCTGTTGCAGGGCAAGACTAAATACTCAAGCGGACCTGACATTTTACTTCAGCTTTAATGATAAAATTATCTCTTTATATAACCTGCTTATGAGGATGCTGAACCGGCAGGCATCTAATTCTGGAGTAATTAATGGATTTTTTCCCTGCGTTTCTTAATTTAAAAGAGCAACCGTGTCTTGTCGTTGGAGGGGGAGAGGTCGCTGTACGTAAAGTAGAATTGTTATTAAAAACAGGCGCACACGTTAGCTTGGTGGCACCAGAAATTAATGCAGATATTGAATCATTGCTTCCCGCTTCACAATGTCAAAAAAGAACTTTTATAGAACAAGACTTAGAAAGAAAAAAACTGGTAATAGTGGCGACAGATGATTCCAGATTGAACGAAGAAATATCAAGAATGGCCAGAGAAAAAGGGGTGTTGGTCAATATCGTAGATAATCCCTCTTTGTGTGATTTCATCGTTCCCTCCATTATTGACCGCAGTCCTGTGGTAATTGCCGTGGGCAGTTCTGGTAGCGCGCCAGTGTTGGCAAGATTGACTCGCTCGCGCATTGAAGCCATGCTGCCAATGGCGTTGGGTAAACTTGCAATATTGGCAAGTAGCTATCGACAGATGGTAAAAGATACCTTTAAAAACCTTACTCAAAGACGTCGGTTTTGGGAGCAGATATTTGAAGGCCCTGTTGCAGATAAAGTTTATGCTGGTCACGATGATGAAGCGGAAAAACAGCTAGTCGAACTGCTAAAAAAAGGCTCCTCTGAGATTCCTGTTTCCGGTGAGGTGGCATTGGTTGGAGGCGGTCCCGGTGACCCTGAATTACTTACTCTCAAAGCGGTGAGATTGCTACAGCGAGCGGATGTCATTGTTTATGACCGTTTAGTTTCCAAGGGTGTAATGGATCTTGCCAGACGAGATGCACATAAGATTTATGTGGGAAAAAGATCAGCTGATCATACTTTGCCACAAGATGAGATTAATCAATTATTGGTGGATTTATCGAAGCAGGGTAAAAGAGTTGTACGATTAAAAGGAGGTGATCCTTTCATTTTCGGACGAGGTGGAGAAGAAATTGCGACGCTGGTTGAACATAATGTGTCTTTTCAGGTTGTGCCAGGCATTACTTCTGCATCTGCTTGCTCAAGTTACTGCGGCATTCCGCTGACTCATCGTGACTATGCACAATCAGTAGTATTTGCCACTGGCCACTTGCGTGACAACTCTGTCGATCTCAACTGGAATTTACTGGCGCAACCACATCAGACAGTGGTTATTTATATGGGCCTTACCAGTCTTAACATCATTTCCAAGAAATTGATTGAACATGGTCTTGATGCGGCAACTCCTATTGCCATTATTTATAAAGCGACATTGCCAGAACAAAGAATTGTAATTGGGGACATGAACTCCATTGAGGAAAAGGTGAAACAGGCTAATTTAAAGCCACCAAGCCTTATCATTATTGGAGAAGTTGTAAAACTACATGAACAACTCACTTAGTTTGGAGAAAAATAAAGCGCTCACTACTTAAAATGTTGGAACCATCTTAAGATAAATATCTATTAGCCTGGATGAAAAATAGCGGGTGATATTTCAGCGCGGCTTTCTGTGGAATTGACGACTTCAGTTTGTTGCATGGCTTTAACTTCAGCCATTGGCAATTCAAACCAGAATGTTGTGCCTTCGCCAAGCGTGCTATTGAATCCAATTTGTCCCTTCATGATTTCAATGAGACGCTTGGTTACAACCAGTCCTACTCCTGACCCTGGGATATCTGTGCTTTCCTGTCCGAGTCTGTTGAACGCATAAAACACTTTTTCTTGGTTATCTTCTGAGATGCCTATTCCGGTATCAATCACACTTGTTCGAATCATATTATTTTCAGTTTTTGACCAATCGATGCTGATTGAGCCACCGTCACGATTATATTTGATGGCATTACCAATCAGATTTAACAGTATTTGTTTTAACTTGATGCTATCTGCTTGAATATAAGTATCTAAATCGCTCAGGACACGGATATCGACGTTAGTCTGTGAGGCGAGATTTTGGGCTAAAGGTAGGATTTCATTGATCACGTCTGATAAATTTATGGTGTCAATTGTGCAGGTTACTTTTCCAGATTCAATAGCAGAAAGATCTAATATTTCATTAATGAGCGTCAGCAAGTGTTGGCCACCTAACAAGATATAACCTACACTTTCTTTCTGGCTTTCTGCTAATGGTGGATCATTGTCACTGTCTAATAATTGGGCAAAACCTAATATCGTATTGAGCGGCGTTCGTAGCTCATGATTCATTGATGAAATAAATTGCGATTTATCCTTGTTTGCCTGAATAGCAATCTCTGTCACTCGTTCATTTTCAACATACACACGAGCCAGACTCTCCGCCATCGAATTCATACTCTGACTGATAGTAAATATTTCATCATGACTGTTTATATTAATACGATTATCAAGCTTGCCATTGCGATACTCATTCAGTACTTTCAGTATGTTCTTAAACCCATTTATTACCGATGAATAGAGTCCTAGAAATAAATAAAGTAAAAGTAGAAATATGGCAGAAGATGCACCGATTACTTGATATAAATTCTTTTTAGCGTTCTTTTCCGCTGTAAGAATAGATTGCTCTAGTGCAGGGATAACAGAGCGATACAGAAGCTCATACACAGCATCAAGATGTAGAGTAAAAAAAGTATAAATTTCCTGTGTAGGTTTGTTAAATTTATGATTGTTAAGATCTGAATTGATAAATTGATTAATGTCTTTTTGGGCTACTGCTAAGTTTGCTATTGTTTTATTGATGTCATTGTTAAGTAAAGGTGAATGACGAATGACAGTATTAAGTTCTTTGGTGAAGGCAGCTACAGAGCGATTAAATTCATATTTATATAATACTAGTTGGTGCTCTTCGCGATTATGTGCACCTCCTTTAGCATTTATTCTCATCACAATCCCTCGTAGCTGGCCCATACTTTCTGTCATTGAGGGAAATGCATTGATAATGGCTTCTTGTAAATAATGACTCTTTGAGCCTGCTATCGTAGTCCATTGGTACCGTTCACTCATCATTACCATTAGTTCTTGGAGTTGAGCAATGAATTTGGTATGAGCTGAAAAATTATCCTCAAAAAAACGAGGGTCCGACCGTGAATATAAATTTTCCCACGAAGATCCCATGTGGTTTCGTTGTACATAGGCGGACAATAAGGGGTCTAAATCGGCGAGCAGAGCTTTGAATAATAGGTCAGCCTGTTGGTTTTTTTTCTGATAGACGACATCTGAAATTTCGTTATTTATTGATCCTGATAATAAACCACGTTTCTGCTGTGTCACATGTATAAGTTTATGTACTGCTAGAATTTGTTTCACGCCTGCCATTTGCTGTCTGGACTGCTCAGTAGTTTGATAAACATGTTGATATAAAGCGATGCTGACGATGCTTAGACTAATAAGAGAAATAAACCCCAGGAGAATGATTTTTTTTGCATAACTTAATCGGTCAAGTATTGCTATGGCGGGTTTGAGTAAAACATCCAACATGTAAAGATCCTTCTTAACCATTTCGCGGATCAATGAAGCTACTATAAATACCGTATGATTTATATGGGTAAATATCGCTATTTGCTCATTAGTTGATATAGATCAAGACCGTAGAAATGAATAAGTACTTTTGAGAGCGATATTTTATAAAAATTAGCTAAGGTCGCGTTGTTAGGTGTTAATTGTACGGGTGTTACGAAGTGGACATGTCATTATGCAATGTGAGTTTTAACGGCCTTTTTGATTCCTGATGAGGGCAGTGTTGTATTGATGGTCTTTGTGAGGCCACTTGATATTCAGTCCAAGTCGCCCCATCTGCTTAGTATCGAACTAATTTTCAAGGGGATTCGCAGATGCAAATCGAAAAATTCACCAGCAAGTTTCAGGACGCTTTGGGTGCAGCTCAAAGTATGGCGGTAGGACGTGATCATCAGTTCATTGAGCCTGCTCATTTAATGCTTGCTTTGTTAGAACAACAGGCTGGGACTGTAAAACCATTACTGGCGCAAAGTGGTGTTAATGTTACAGCTTATCAGGCTGATTTAGAAAACCAATTGGCACGTATTGCCCAGGTTGAAGGTGGTTCAGGGGATATTCACTTATCTCAGGATTTGAATCGTCTTATGAATCAAACCGATAAACTGGCTCAAAAACGTCATGATGACTATATTTCTAGCGAATTGTTTGTGCTGGCAGTAGTGGAAGATAAAAATCAGTCAGGAGAGTTGTTACGACAACATGGTGGAAATAGAACAAGATTGGAAGCGACCATTGAAAAAATACGTGGGGGAGAAAAAGTGACCGACCAAAATGCCGAGGAGCAACGTCAGGCCTTAGAAAAATATACCATTGATCTAACGGAGCGAGCTGAAAACGGCAAGCTGGATCCGGTTATTGGCCGTGATGATGAAATTCGTCGAACTATTCAGGTATTGCAACGTCGTACTAAAAATAATCCGGTGTTGATTGGTGAGCCAGGCGTGGGTAAAACGGCGATTGCTGAAGGCTTGGCACTACGAATCATTAATGGTGAAGTGCCAGAAGGTATGAAAAATAAACGCCTGTTATCTTTGGATATGGGGGCGTTGATAGCCGGTGCTAAATTCCGAGGAGAATTTGAAGAACGCCTGAAAGCGGTATTAAAAGATTTGTCTAAACAGGAAGGTCAAATCATTCTGTTTATTGATGAAATTCATACTATGGTGGGTGCAGGTAAGGCAGAAGGCGCGATGGATGCTGGTAATATGCTTAAGCCAGCATTGGCACGTGGTGAACTACATTGTATTGGTGCAACAACGCTGGACGAATATCGCCAATATGTTGAGAAAGATGCAGCACTGGAACGCCGATTCCAGAAAGTACTGGTGGGAGAACCTTCCGTAGAAGATACCATCGGTATTTTGCGTGGTTTGAGCGAGCGTTATGAAGTGCACCATGGGGTGGAAATTACCGATCCTGCCATTGTTGCTGCAGCTACATTGTCACATCGATACATTACCGATCGGATGTTACCTGATAAAGCCATTGACCTGATTGATGAAGCAGCCAGTCGTATTCGAATGGAAATTGATTCCAAACCAGAATCACTGGATCGTATGGAACGTCGTTTAATTCAATTAAAAATAGAACGGGTAGCTCTGCAAAAAGAATCAGATGATGCCTCGAAAAAACGCTTGGAAATTCTTGAAGCCGAGATGGAAAATCTGTCACGCGAATATAACGATCTGGAAGAAGTGTGGAAGTCAGAAAAGGCTGCTTTACATGGCAGCCAGCATATTAAGGAAAATTTAGAAAAAGCACGAATGGAACTGGAGGTCGCTAATCGTAATGGTGATTTGGCCAAAATGTCAGAATTGCAGTACGGCAAAATCCCAGAATTAGAAAAGCAACTGGATATGGCGACACAGGCAGAAACGCAAGATTTTACCTTGCTGCGTAATGAAGTAGGTGAAGAAGAAATTGCTGAAGTGGTGTCTAAATGGACGGGCATTCCCGTTTCCAAGATGCTGGAAGGCGAGCGTGACAAGTTGTTGAAAATGGATGATGCTCTGCATGAACGTGTGATTGGCCAGGATGAGGCTGTGACGTCAGTAGCCAATGCAATTCGTCGTTCACGGGCAGGTTTATCTGACCCCAATCGTCCAAATGGTTCATTCCTGTTTTTGGGACCAACCGGTGTCGGTAAAACAGAGTTATGTAAATCACTGGCCACATTCTTGTTTGATACTGAAGATGCCATGGTACGCATAGATATGTCTGAGTTTATGGAAAAACACTCCGTGGCTCGTTTAGTGGGAGCGCCTCCAGGTTATGTCGGTTATGAAGAAGGGGGCTATTTAACGGAAGCAGTCCGCCGTAAACCCTACTCAGTGATTTTGCTGGATGAGGTTGAGAAGGCACATCCCGATGTGTTTAATATTTTATTGCAAGTCCTAGATGATGGGCGATTGACTGATGGTCAGGGCCGGACGGTGGATTTTAGAAATACGGTTATTGTAATGACATCTAATCTTGGATCGAATGTGATTCAGGAGCTGTCAGGCGAAGAACAGTATGATGAAATGAAGGCTGCAGTGATGGAGATTGTTGGCCAGCATTTCCGTCCTGAATTTATCAATCGTGTTGATGATGTGGTGGTGTTCCACCCACTACAACGTGATCAAATTCACGCAATTGCGGATATTCAACTGGCTCATTTACGACAAAGACTGGCCGCTCATGATATGGATCTTGAAGTTAGTGATGCGGCACTGGATTTAATTGCTGAAGCCGGTTTCGATCCTGTTTATGGTGCTCGACCATTAAAGCGCGTTATTCAGCAGCAATTGGAAAATTCATTGGCACAGGATTTATTGTCTGGTCAGTTTAAAAATGGAGACACCATTAAAGTAGATGTGGTTGATGATGCATTAAGTTTCAGCATCTAAAGTAAGTCATTTAACAAAAAGCCCTGTTTGCAAGAACAGGGCTTTTTCTATGGGAAGAGACAGTATTTGCGATACTTAAGATTGAGCGATCAATTTTTCGACTGGTTTTGGTTGCCAGTCAGTATCGTCCCGGAGCGTGTCCTGTGGGTGACCAATATAATAACCTTGAGCATAATCAACACCGTAAGCGCGAAGTAAGGTTAAAATTTCTTTGTTTTCAACAAATTCTGCAATGGTTTTTTTGCCTAGACCTTTGGCAATATCAACGAGTGCTTTAACAAACAATTGATCATCAGCATTTTTATCAAGATCCTTGATGAAAATACCATCTATTTTAATGATATCGACCGGCAGTTCCCGCATATAATTGAACGATGTAAAGCCGACACCAAAATCATCCAGCGAGAATTTGCAGCCTAAAGCTCTGATTGCTGCCATCATAGTTTTTGCCTGTTGTAGGTTTGAGACAGCGGCCGTTTCAGTGATTTCAAATATTAAACCTTCAGGTCGAACATCATATTTTTTGATGAAGTCCTTTAGCATCGGCAGTAACACGGGATCATCCACTACAGATCCCGATAGATTAATAGATAATGTTACATTGACGTCTTTTTTCTGCATTTCAGCCAACTTCATCATGCCGCGTTGCAAGACGTAATGATCGATGTTGTGAATTAACCCTACTTCTTCAGCAATCTTGATAAATTTTCCTGGCATGCGAATTTCACCAGTATCATTGTCAAGCATGCGGATCAGTACTTCGTAATGCTGGATTGTGTTGGACTTCACTTCCATGATCGGTTGGTAATGCAGCACAAAGTTATTGTTTTCCAGGGCGGTTTCAATCTGATGTTTCCAGAACACACGGGTTTCTAATTGTTCCTGGGTTTGATCATCTGGCGAGAAGGTGTGGTACGTGCCCTTGCCATTGGCTTTGGATTTATACATGGCAAGATCAGCAAAACCTAACAATTCATGAATACTTGCATCATGAAGAGGGTAATGAACGATACCAATACTGGTTGATACTTTGTGCTTTACTGCGCCATAACTTAACGGAATTTGTCCCAGTTCCTGAATGATTTTTTTTGCTAAAGTAACGGCGCCTTCATTGTTTGTTTCTGGAATCAAGATGGCAAACTCATCTCCCCCCAATCGTGCAACCAGATCGCTAAGTCGGGTTACTCGCTGTAAGACTTTTGCAACAGATTGAAGCAATTCATCACCAGCGCGATGACCGCTGGTATCGTTGATGTCCTTGAATTGGTCCAAATCAAGAAATAATAGGGCATTATTGTGTTGATAACGAATAGCTGTTTGTAAGGATTTTTCAAATTCTTCAGTGAATTTTCTTCGGTTACACAGATCGGTTAATGGATCATGTTCAGCCATCCAAACAATTCGCTTTTCAGCTTCTTTTTTTTCGGTCATATCAAGGCCAACAGATAAAATCACAGCATCGCTTTTATCTCCCTCGATACGAGAATGCAACCAAGAAACTTGCCGAATACGACCTTCTTTATCAATTAGTTCGGCTTCTTGTTGTGAAATAGGGATATTGCCAGCCAGGATTTCGTTGAATAAAACCTGAGCTTCAGTCCAATTACCTGCAGGAAACATTTTAGAAACAGAGGTATTGACCATCTCAAATTTTGTGTAGCCTGTTAATTTTTCACCATATTCATTGAATAAAGTAATATCAAAATCTGCATTGATAGTGACAATAATCAGTTGAGCAGTGTCTAACAGACTTTGAATAAAATCCCGTTCATGCTGTAGTTCCAAGTTTTTAGAGTGGATCAGTTTGGAACGCTGACTGACATTGGCATCTAGTTTTTCCAGTAAACTGGTCAATTGCAAACTGGCAAATTGCAGTTGATTGATTTCATGATACGAACTTATGTCTTCAACTAGTTTGAATATCTCTCTGGCCTCATCATATTTCTTGGATGACAGTAATGGCAGTGCACTTGTGATCTGGTCAAGGCTGGATAATGGGCTAGATAAAGAAAAGTAACTTCTAAGCGAAAATAGCGAGGCAGATATTAATAATACGATTATGGCCAGACTATAAAAAATAATGATGTCGGTGGTTGAATTTGTAACAGAACGTGAAAAATGTAAATAACCAATAATAGCAATGGCGACCAAACCAGTAATAGCACTACTGATAAATGTCTTAACTGCTATTTTCCATTGCAGACTATCACGTGAAATGGAAATCATGCTCAAAAACCTTTCTTCATTTATTGGCTCACTAATAGATAGATTATGTCATAAAAACAATAATACAAAACGTATGGGTTTTATTTATTTTCATCTTGTGACACTTTGAGCAGAACCCAATCCAGACTGCGATGTGAAAGTAAGCGCTTCAAAATAGCAAAAAGATAGGTTGGAAAGGTGACAGGGTAACGAACTTTTGGTTTAGAACTCTCTATCGCATGAAGTAGCTTTTTGACGACTGCTTCGGGCGGCAAGGTAAACGGTGCTGCAGGTCCCTGTTTGGTCAGACGCTCTTCCATCGCCCGATAAGTATCACGATGAGCACTATTAGTTTTATCAATATGTTGTTGATATTTGGCAAACGCATTGGCTCTAAACTGGCTGAGTATAGGTCCCGGTTCAATCAGGCTGATGTAGATATTTGTGTCATGGAGTTCTAACCTTAATGTATCAGCCAAGCCTTCCAAAGCATATTTACTGGCATTGTAGGCACCGCGGTAGGCCATTGAGATAAAACCGAGGACAGAACTGTTATATATGATACGACCAGAACCTTGTTTACGCATCTGGGTGATGACGAGGTTAGTTAATTCCTGCGTGCCAAATACATTCGTTTCAAATTGTTGTCGCAATACACCTCGGCTTAAATCTTCGACAGCGCCGGGTTGTCCATAAGCAGCGTTGTTAAATAAAACATCAATTTTGTCGTCAAAATGTTTGAGTGTAAAAGCAATGAGAGTCTGGATTGAGTTGCTATCGTCAAGGTCGAGGAGTGCAGTTGTGATACCAAGTTGTTTTAATGGATCTGCATCCAGAGGATTTCTCACAGTGGCAATGATATTGTAACCACGTTGGTGTAGCATTTTGGCCGCACATAAACCAATGCCACTTGAACAGCCGGTTATGAGAATGTTTTTCATAAGCATTTGATTCCTGAATACCAGTTATCAATATATTCTATATTGAAGTGTTGACGGCGATTGAGGT
>Ga0224506_10003710_pt1 | contig 10050 bp, 6 predicted proteins | sample SF_Jan12_sed_USG_2_FD_169108 | JGI IMG/M metagenome (GOLD analysis project Ga0224506, IMG submission 169108) | Sediment microbial communities from San Francisco Bay, California, United States - SF_Jan12_sed_USGS_8_1 | ecosystem: Environmental > Aquatic > Marine > Sediment | place: USA...
CATTGCCTCTGATATGTCTGCATTATTATCTGAAACAAATAAATTCATTATATTAAATGAAGGTGACATGGCCGTTATTAAGTCGTCTTCGGTTCAGGTATTTGATGAAAATGGAAATGCAGCAGACAGAAGTATTCATGTAAGTGAATTATCAGGTGACGCGGTTGATAAAGGTGAATATGCGCATTACATGCTTAAAGAAATATATGAGCAGCCCAGTGCAATTGCTGAAACATTGGAAGGGCGTTTAGGTAAAGAAAAAGTATTAGATTCATGCTTTGGGCCAAAAGCAATTGAGATTTTCGACAAGATAAAATCAGTACAAATTATTGCCTGTGGCACAAGTTTTCATGCCGGGTTAATAGCAAAATATGCAATTGAATCGGTAACAAGTCTGCCGTGTAATGTTGAGGTGGCAAGCGAATTTCGTTATCGAAAAGTTGTGGTGCAGCCGGATGCATTAATCATCACGATATCTCAGTCAGGCGAAACGGCTGATACATTAGCTGCATTACGAAAAGCGAAAGAAATTGGCTATAAACATAGTTTAGCAATATGTAATGTGCCGGAAAGTTCACTTGTACGTGAATCAGAGCTTAGTTTGATGACAAGAGCGGGCCCGGAAATTGGCGTTGCTTCGACAAAAGCTTTCACTACACAACTGGTAGCGATTTTATTATTGGTAACAGTATTGGCAAGACGCTATGGTTTCCCGGCGGAAACCGAAGCAAAAGTTGTCGACCAGTTACGACATTTACCAGGCATTATTGATGATGTTTTAAAGCTGGATGATGAAATTAAAGAAATGGCAAGAGATTTTGCCGATAAAGATCATGCTTTGTTTCTCGGGCGTGGAATGCATTATCCCGTGGCATTGGAAGGTGCATTAAAACTTAAAGAAATTTCATATATACATGCTGAAGGCTACCCGGCAGGTGAATTAAAGCACGGTCCTATTGCATTAGTGGATAAAAACATTCCGATAGTTGCAGTCGCGCCAAATGATAAATTAATCGATAAATTAAAATCCAATCTTGAAGAAGTTAAAGCGCGCGGTGGAAAACTTTATGTTTTTGCAGATAAGGGGACTAACTTAAAATCTGAAAATGGCATTAAAGTCATTGAGGTTGCCCCGCTTGATATTGCAATATCACCGATTATATTTTCAGTACCGTTACAGTTATTGGCTTATCACGTAGCAATATTGAAAGGCACAGATGTTGATCAGCCACGTAACCTTGCAAAATCAGTGACAGTAGAATAACGATTATTAATTATTATCGACGCCAGAAAGCCGGGGTAAATAAAACTAATAAAGTAAAAATTTCCAGACGGCCAAGTAACATAGCAAAACATAATATCCACTTTGCACTGTCACTGACACCCGCGTAATTAGAGCCAACCTCATTTAAACCCGGACCAAGATTGTTCATCGTGGCAGCAGTGGCAGAAAAGGCACTTATTTGGTCCAGTCCGGTCAACATGAGTAACAATAAAATTATACTGAATGAAGCAACGTATGCAGAAAAAAACCCCCATACTGCCTGTATGATTTTGTCAGAAAGTGGTTTGCCGCCAATTTTTATTGCAATAACTGCGTTAGGATGGATAAGGCGCATTATTTCACGCAAACCCTGTTTATAGAGTAATAAAAAACGAATAACTTTCAGACCACCACCGGTAGAGCCAGCACAAGCACCGATGAAGCTGGTAAAAAGTAGCATAACAGGTAAAAAGCCCGGCCAGTTATGATATTCATGCGTGGTAAAACCCGTTGTGGTGCCAATAGAAACGGTCTGGAACATCCCGTGCAATAATGCTCTTTCTGGGGTAATAAAGTGATTGGTGTAATATAAATACGAAGCTGAAATCAGGGTCACGATAATGACTAAACCAATATAAGTTTTAAATTCAGAATCGAGAAAGTAAGCCTTCAAAGAGCGGCTTCGCCAGGATAGAAAATGTAAGGAAAAATTTATTCCTGAAAGTAGCATAAATATTATAGCAACAACTTCAACCATCGGTTTGTCATTAAAAAATCCCATGCTTGCATCATGAGTAGAAAAGCCACCAATAGCGATAGTAGAAAAGCTATGTCCGATTGCATCAAAAGCATCCATGCCTGCAAACCAGTATGCAAGTGCGCAGGCAATGGTCAAAGTTAAATAAATATACCAAAGTGCTTTTGCTGTTTCGGTAATACGCGGTGTTAATTTACTGTCTTTCATTGGACCCGGTGTTTCCGCTTTATAAAGCTGCATACCACCAATACCTAACATAGGCATAATCGCGACAGCTAAAACAACGATACCCATACCGCCTAACCACTGTAATTGTTGCCGATAATAAAGAATGGCTTTAGGTAACTGATCCAGCCCTTCAATAACAGTTGCACCGGTTGTGGTTAAACCCGACAGAGATTCAAAAATTGCATCAGTAAAAGAGATGTTGAAATGTGAATGAATGACAAAAGGAATGGCACCGAAGGTTGCCAGAACAAGCCAGAACAAAACGACAATTAAAAATCCATCACGTAAACGTAATTCTTTTTTATAGGTTTTTACCGGCAGCCAGGCAACAATGCCCGTAATTAGGGTAACTGCAAAAGCATAAAAAAAAGCTTCAAATGTACCATCAAGATAAATAACAGAAACAAACATAGGCGGAACCATGGATAAGCTAAATACCATGAGTAAAAAACCTAAAATCCGCTGAATGACAAAAAATTGCATAGTTATTTACGTCTTTATATGAAGGTAATGCCGACCTGGAACAGTTGTTCAACGTCTGCGATGTGTTTTTTATCAATCAAAAAAAGAATAACATGATCTTCAGATTCAATGACCGTATTATGGTGTGCGATAATAACATTGTTGCCACGCACAATGGCACCGATTGTAGTACCGGGTGGTAGTTTTAAATCGGCAATTTCCCGGCCAACAACCTTAGAGGTTGTTTTATCACCATGAGCAATAGCTTCAATGGCTTCAGCAGCACCACGACGTAAAGAGTGAACACGAACGACATCACCACGACGGACATGAGCAAGTAAACTACTAATGGTTGATTGTTGTGGTGAAATAGCGATATCAATTTCTCCACCCTGAATAAGATCAACATAAGCCGCGCGATTAATTAGTGACATAACTTTATGTGCACCTAATTTTTTCGCAAGCATGCAGGATAAAATATTGGCTTCTTCATCATTGGTTACTGCACAAAAGATATCGGTAGCTTCGATATTTTCTTCGATTAGTAAATTGCCATCCGAAGCATCGCCATTAAGTACAATTGTTTTATCAAGCTCCTTAGAAAGCTCATGTGCGCGCGCAGTGTTGTGGTCAATGAGCTTAACCTGGTAATCATTTTCAAGTGCCTGCGCAAGCCGTTTACCGATATTGCCACCGCCAACGATCATAATGCGCTTATAAGGTTTATCGAGTTTTCGCAATTCACTAATCATGTCACGAATACATTGAGGCGCAGCAACAAAAAAGACTTCATCGTCAGCTTCAATGACAGTGTTACCTTGCGGAATAATGGCGCGGTCACGGCGGTAAATAGCCGCAACACGAATGTCGACGCCCGGAATATGTTTTTTGATGTTATTGAGTTCATGTCCAACAAGCGGGCCGCCATAATAGGCGCGAACCCCGACAAGTTGTATTTTTTTATCTGCAAAATCAAGAACTTGTAAGGTGCCAGGGTGTGAGATAAGGCTTTGAATATAGTCGGTAATAAGTTGTTCAGGGCTGATTAAAACATCGACTGGAAGCGCTTCTTGTTGAAAAAGTTGGGGGTGCGATAAATAGCCCAACGCCCGAACACGGGCAATTTTTGTTGGTGTATGAAAAACAGTGTAGGCAACCTGGCAGGCAATCATATTGGTCTCATCACTGTCGGTGACTGCGATGAGCATATCAGCATCGTCTGCCCCTGCCAGACGTAAAATATCCGGATGCGAGGCCTGCCCAACTATTGTCCGTAAATCAAGGCGATCCTGTAAAGATTGTAAAATGGTTTCATTTGTATCGATGACAGTAATGTCATTTGCTTCACTTGTCAGGTTTTCTGCCAGTGAGCTTCCGACCTGCCCTGCTCCAAGAATGATAATTTTCATATTTTTAGTCGATTATAAAATTATTAGGTTATATGATCTTTTGGTTCGATATTTAATGCACGCAATTTACGATACAAATGAGTACGTTCCATACCTATGACATTTGCAACCTTACCTATACTGCCATTCATTTTAATAAGCTGATGAATGAGATATTCGCGCTCAAATTGTTCGCGAGCTTCTCGTAATGGTAAATCAAAAGCAATCGTAATACTCTCCCCTAGCGATGGTATTTTGACATGCTGGGCAAGGGCCGCTTCAACTTCTTCGAGGCTGATTTCATTACCCGCTGCGGTTACCAGTAACTGTTGCACCAGGTTGCTTAATTCCCGAATGTTGCCAAACCAGGCGTAATTACGCAGGCGGTTTTGTGCTGCCAGGCTAAAATGGCGATAAGGCAATTTTTCCTGATCAACTAATATATTAGTATAAAAATTAAGTAAGTCAGGTATATCTTCTCGATGTTCACGTAATGATGGAATGTGTAGTGGCACAACATTAATTAAATAAAATAAATCTTTTCGAAATTTAAGATCTTCGACAAGTTTTTCCAGGTTGCGGTGTGTCGAGCTGATTATGCGCGATTTAAATTTTATAACTGAAGTATCACCAACATGCTGGTATGACATATTTTGTAACAGGTTTAACAAGAAATTTTGAGTACTGGCATCGGCTTCATCAATATTTCGCAGGAATAAAGTACCCCCCTGAGCCAGATCAAGTGAACCGGGAATAAGTTTGCCATTAACCAGCTGACCAACAAATTCTTGAGGATTTTTATCATAACTTAATGCTGAAAGATTTATTTCAATAAAATTTTTGTCATGCTGATTACTATTATTATGAAGATAATGCGCAGCCACTTTTATCCCGCTGCCTGCTTCACCACTTAACAAGACCCAGCTATCATGTTCTGCGATTCTTTTTATTTGTTCGCGTAAACGCTGCATAGTCGGGCTTTTACCAACAGGTTCAGTGATTGCAAGCCCATGTTGGTTATGTAATAGAGGATCGCGCTGGCTTTTATCCGATTCTAAAGCTTGTCCTACAGTCAGTAAAAGTTTAGCCAGTGATAAGGGCTTCTCAATGAAGTCAAATGCGCCAAGACGGGTTGCTTCAACAGCCGTTTCAACGGTTCCATGGCCGGACATCATAATAACCGGCACAGGTAAATTACCATCTTCAATCCATTCTTTGAGTAATGTAATGCCGTCTACATCTGGCATCCAGATATCGAGCAGGATTAAGTCAGGTTGGTGCAGGCGATAAGCATGGCGTGCGGTTTCACCATTTTCAGCCACTTCAACACTAAAACCCTCGTCTTGCAGAATTTCCTGCAATAAATTGCGAATATCCGGTTCATCATCAACGACCAGTATGTGAGGTGTTTTTGAAGCAACTGTCTGGTTAGCATCTTTTTGCATGATATTAGGTGACTGCATTATTATAATTTATGCTTTTGTATACATTGTGTTTGTTTTTTTAACCGGTAACCTGATTATAATACTTGCTCCGCCGTTTTCAGCATTTTCGGCAAAAATCATACCGCCATGTTCTTCTACAATTTTTTTAACGATAGCCAGCCCCAGTCCACTGCCTTTAGGTTTTGTTGTGACATAGGGTTCAAATAATTGGTCAAACATTTCATTAGCGATACCCGGGCCAGTATCAGTGATCTTTAATTCAACAAAACGACATGAATGTTCTTCGGCACAACGAGTTGAAATATATATCTTATTTTCTTTATTATTTTCCTGGTTTGCTTCTAATGCGTTCTTAATCAGGTTATGCAGCAATTGCCTTAAACGGCCAATATCTGCTTCAATCATCGGTGTACTTTTATCCAGTGTAACTGAGAACTGAGTTGTATCGTTAGCATCAAGATATAAATCAAGCACTTCGTTGATAATTTTATGTAAATCAACGATATTAAGATTGAGAGCTGGCATACGGGCATAATCTGAAAATGCTTTAACCATTTCCTTCAACGTTTCAACCTGCTGTACGATAGTATGCGTTGACCGGTCCAGGATATCAGCATCTTCCGGATTCATTTTTTCAAGATACTTGTGTCGTATGCGTTCTGCTGAAAGTTGTATAGGCGTTAATGGATTCTTGATTTCATGAGCAAGTCGCCTGGCGACTTCACCCCACGCAGCATTACGCTGAGCTTTTACAAGCTCGGTAACATCATCAAATACAATAATGTTGCCACCCTCCATGTTTTCATTATCTGCCGGCAGAGAAAGTAATGTACCGCGGCAAATTAAGATTTTTCGAATTCCTCCGACAAATAAAGTTATTTCTTCCTGCCATTGTTCTTCGTAAGCATCGATATGAGGTGAAATTGCATCAATAAAATGTTGCAGGTGTTGGTATTCTTCAGCTGCATCATCAAGAAAATGTCCGATGTAGGGTGTCAAAGATGCATTCAAAATTTGATGAGCGGCATGATTTGATGTCTGTAAAAAATGATGTGTATCCAGTGTAATAACGCCAGAAGATAAATTTCCTAAAACAGTTTCGAGATAGCTGTGCTGAGCCTCGGCCTGTTGTTGGCTTAGACGTGCACTTTCCTGTGCAAGGGCAATTTTTTGAGTCATTTGGTTAAAGGAGCGTACTAAAAATCCCAGCTCATCTTTGCCAGGTAAAGGCAGGCGTTTTTCATAATTCCCTGCGGCAACAGCGCGTGTGCCTTCGACTAAATCAGATATTGGGGCAACCATACGACGTGCAGCAAAGAAAGCAGCCCAGATAGAGGTTAAAATACTGAGCAATAAAACAAGTGATAAGGTTAATATAAAGCTGTATTTAAGGGGTAAGCGGAGAATAGTAAGTGACCTGACCGCACTGAATGCTTCCTGCACATTTTCAGCAAGTTGATTTATTCTGTCGGTAACAGGATAAAGAAGCTGAAGAATACGTCCGTCAAGAACCGGATCAACATTTTCAATATTGATGGCAATACGAATGTGTAAACCAATTTCAGGTATAGGCACTAAACCAAAATCATCCTGGCCTTGACGTAAACGTTGTAAGGCGCCATCTTCAAGATGTTGTGGTAAAAGCCTGGTCGTCTCACTTATGCTTGATGCAATAATTCGACCGTTGCTTGAAAATAACGTCAGTTCGTTGGCGCCACTTTCGATACGTAATTCATTTAATGTTAAGGTTGCCAGCTCGTTTGAGATAGCATTTATTCTGTGAGACATAAGCTTTGTTTGGCGAAGTAACTCACGCATCCGCACCCCAAGAGAAGTTTTACTTAATTCAAGCGCGTCATTTAATGCATTTTCAACACGCACATCAAACCAGCTATCAATACCTCGCTGTAAAAAATCAAGAGAGAAATAATACACTACAGAAACAGGCGTAACGGAAAGTATAACAAACATAACAACCAGCCGGGCCGTTAATCTTGAACCTGTTTTACCTTCACGATATTGCTGAATTAAATGCCAGACACTTTTACCGATTAAAACAACCAGCAAGATTGTTGCAAGGAAATTAATGCCAAGTAAAACAGAATAAAGACGGCCAAATAGTAATGAGTTATGAGTGGCTATGCTCATTAAATAAAGTGAAGTTAATAGCAGTACAACCACAACCGCGACGGGTGTGTTGCCAGAGAAAAAACGCTTGATTATTGTTTTAAGGGCCACGAAAACCAGTCACTTTCAAGTTGCCACTGCGAAGAGATATAAGCGATAGGACGCATAGGTGCAGGTAATGATTCAATATCAAGATATGTACGCAAGCGCACATAATATTCAGCATTTTTATCAAGTAAGTTTTGATCGATTAACGGTAAATCATCAAGCCTGCCTAAAGAGGCTAAAGCAGCTTTTAAACTGATGTAATTTTGTTGAGAGCCACTGTTTAAATTATGAATAATATATTTTTCTGAAAGAGCATGATAGAGAAGCAGGTATCCCTGCTCAAGTTTGGCTTCAGTTTTGTCCCACCACCAGTTACGATCTTTGAGAACTTCAATATTGACTAAAACAATTAACGGCACGCCACTGCGCAGCGCATCGAGTGCATCATCAGAAAAGTTCAGTTCCATTTTTGCTTCAAGCGTGTAAACGTGATCTTTTATACTTGTATTCGCAGAACGAATATGGAAGCCTTCAGCATATGATTTTTGTGGCAGGAAAAGGACTAAAATGCTGCACAGCATTGCACAAAGTAATAAATCAGGGTAAGTGATTTTATTGTTTTTGAATAAGTGCATAAAAGAAACCATCCATACCATCTTCGCCCGGTAAAATTTGTCTGCCGGCTACCTGCTCCTGTCCCCAGCTTCCATTAATGGGTTGTAGTACCGCATCACTATGATGTTGAAGAAAATGTTGTATTTGTAAGGTATTTTCCTGCGGCAGAACCGAGCATGTTGCATACAAGAGCATACCTTTAGATCTTAACAGAGGCCAGAGAGCATCGAGGATTTGTTGTTGATCATTAACCAAATGTGGAATGTCTTCTGCCTTGCGGAGAAATTTAATATCCGGATGACGACGAATAACTCCGCTGGCACTGCAGGGTGCATCAAGTAAAATACGATCAAATAAATTATTATCCCACCATGTTTCGGGTTTAAATGCATTTGCAGCAACAAGCGTGGCTGTTAAGTGGGTGCGATCGAGGTTTTCCTGAACCTTTTTCAGACGATTTTCTTCAATATCAATAGCAATTAAATCGATATTTTTTTCCCGTTCAAGCAAGTGAATGGTTTTACCGCCTGGCGCTGCACATGCGTCAAGGACACGATCGCCTTTTTGCGGGTTTAATAATATCGCTGCAAGTTGAGCTGCTTCATCCTGTACTGAGACAAAGCCTTCATTAAACAGGGGGAGTTGATTGACCGCGACAGGTTTTTCCAGGTAGATAGCATCAGGTGAATGTTTAGCGGCAATTGCACTGATGTCATGTTGCGTAAGTTGATCAAGGTAAGCCTGTCGTGAAATATGTTGAGTGTTGAGGCGTAATGTCATGGGTGGATTTTGATTATTAGCGGTTAAAATATCCTGCCAGTTACGTTTGTCTCCACTGATCGGCCAGTTTTTTTGCACCAGTGTTAACCACCATTGCGGGTGAGCAAATTTTGCTACCGCATTCGTTTCTATTTTTTTATTTATTGTTTCAGACTGGCGCTGGTAATTTCTTAATACGGCATTCACTAAATTTTTTGCCCAGGGTTTTTTTAATAGTTTTGTAATTTTAACGGTTTCAGATACCGCCGCATGGTCAGGAATGCGCATTTCAATCAGTTGATAGAGCCCGCTAAGTATTAAAAGAACAATATCCTGATCCTTTGCTTTAAGGGGCTTACTAAGAAGTTGTTCGGTTATGAATTGTAATCTTGGATAGAGCCGAATAATGCCGTAACTCATGGCCTGTACCAGGCTGCGATCGTTTTCTTCAATGTTATCAGCAAAATTTGCAATAGCGTCAGGGAGGTTGCGGCCATGTTGCATGACCTGGAGTAATACTTTTACTACAATCAGCCGGCTATTCATTCGGTGCTAAACTATTTAAGCAGCTACCAACCGTAAGCTGTTTGGCGTGGCCATTCATAAATGCCGCGACATCCATGGCTTTACTGCCCGAAGGCTGTAGCTGTAACAGGCGTAGCGTTCCTTTACCGCAATGAATATCAATTCCCTTTTTATCACAGTTAATAATCGTGCCGGGTTTTAAGTCTGGGTTTGTATCAGTGCTATTTAAAACCTGTGCCTGCCATATGCGCAAAGGTTTATCATTTATATAAGTAAAGGCAACGGGCCAGGGGTTAAAGGCACGTATTAGCCTTTCTATTTCGATTGCTGAAAGATGCCAGTCGATTTGTGCTTCTGCTTTATCGAGTTTATGTGCATAGGTTGCCAGTGCATCATCCTGGGCAGTGGCAATAAGTTTGTCACTTTCCAGCG
>Ga0224506_10003711_pt1 | contig 10049 bp, 6 predicted proteins | sample SF_Jan12_sed_USG_2_FD_169108 | JGI IMG/M metagenome (GOLD analysis project Ga0224506, IMG submission 169108) | Sediment microbial communities from San Francisco Bay, California, United States - SF_Jan12_sed_USGS_8_1 | ecosystem: Environmental > Aquatic > Marine > Sediment | place: USA...
TACATTCAAGGCCTCAACCAGCCGCTGAATCATCACAGCGCAGGTAATGGCATTGAACTTATGATCCTTGTCTTCTTCGGGGGCGCCAAAAATCAACATAGCGCAATCACCCATGAATTTGTCAATTGTGCCATGATAAAGGCGACAGACTGTGGATATATAGGAAAAGTATTCGTTCAATAATGCAGCTACTTCAGCAGGGGGAAGTTTCTCAGAGATTGATGTAAAGCCAACAATATCTGCGAATACAGCTGTTGCATTCACATGTTTACCGCCGAGTTGAACCTGCTCCAAGTTACCCATAATCTGTTTGGCAACTTTAGGTGGTACAAAACGGGAGAAGGCGTTTTCAACCTGTGATTTTTGGAGCAGACCATTGGCCATATTATTAAACGATTCGATCAGATAACCGATTTCATCATTTCGTTTTTCATTAATTCTGAAGCCATAATTACCCGAGTCGATTGCACGGCTGGCATCCATCAGGTCATAGATGGGTTGGGATAAACGTTGGCCAATATAATAGGCAATAACAAAGCCTAAAAGAATCATGAAAATCGTTGCTGCTACAATGGCCTGAATGGTTTCTGATATCGCCTGAGTCAGTGAGTCTTTGCTGAAGGTAACCAGTCCGTGACCAATAATTATATTTTGGAAAGTGATAGGCGCAATAAACGAGACAACATTGATATCTTCTTTGGCATCGTTATTACTTTTCCATTCGTAGGAGTAATCACTTTTGTCCAGTTGTTTGGCATTGCGATATAAGGTAATGATATCGGTTGATGGTGCCATGCCTGCCGATGCAAGTACTTTACCGCCTTCGTTGTAGATGACGACGCCGAGGGTATTTTTGTTTGCACTTAGACTGCTTATCAAAACCATCAGGCTTAATGAGTCATCAGACAGAATCAGTTCCTTGGAAGACTCAGAAAGTTGTTTAACAACAGTTTGGGCGAAGTCGTTCATCTGGCTTTCAAGTAAACGGGTCTGATTATTGGTGATTACCAACCCAAGCAAAATCATCCCCGAGGTAATCAGGAGTGTGAGAATGAAGGCGAGTTTATGTGCTAATGAAAACTTTTCTGGCAGGCAGCGGCGCAACTTACCCCAGTTAGAGTAAATCAATTGTCTGGCGCGGTGTTTAAGCCTGCTGCCAAATACTGCGAATGGCTGATCGGTATTCATCCTGGTCCGTACAATTTTGCATATAGTTGTGGGCGCATCCAAATTTCAGACAGGAATAATAGCACGAATCGTAGGTGTGCTTAATCCACATTTAATAAATGCGTGTATACTTGCGTGCGTCAAAAACGTATCTTTTGAATAAAATTTAGCAACTTCTGTGCCCTGGTTCAGCATATAGCGGTCAGAACAACCAAGTTTGTGATGGAATTTGCACAAATTTATATATTCTACAAAAAATGCGCCAGTATGGTCGATAAATCTGATAAAACCGGGTTTGGTATAGGGGCAAAACTGACTAATATATAGTGTGAGCTATTCAGGTAAGAATTAGATTCAAATTCAAATGACAGGAAAATACTTAAACATAGAAATGCTGGCAGCGCTGCGCTTTCTGAGCCCCGGTTTCTGGTTTCTGTCAGCGATCGCCGGGATATGTCTTTTATCGGGCTTGAGCATAAAAATACTGCGGCTTGATGTCTGGCTTTTTCCATCACAGATTACCCTGGCCCAGATCTGGCTTGCCATTTTTCTGGCCAGCACAATTGGGACAATAGTGCTGATCCTGTCATCACGTATGCTGGTTAGATTTATCCTGAAGACCCGCATCGTTGATGAAACAGGGGAGACCAAAGAACAGCAGCTCAAGTTAATTCTTGAGCAACAATCACAGCAGGCCAATATTTCGATACCGCAACTGGCCGTTTATCAATCAGAAGATCTCAACGCCTTTGCCGTTGGGCATAGCCAGGATCACGCCATGGTTGTAGTGAGTCAGGGCCTGCTTGAGCACCTCAATCTGGATGAATTATCTGCCGTGACAGGACATGAAATAACGCATATTGCCAATGGCGATATGTTAAATCTCTCCGTCATGCAGGGTGTGCTGAATGTGTGTATTTATCTCCCGGCAAAATTATTAAGCCTGGTCTTTGACAAGCTGTTTTTTCGAGATTGGGCTTATGCGCCAGTTTATCGATATTCCGCTCAGGTACTGCAGATACTGGCTGGCGGATTGACTAATTTACTGGTGCTCTGGTTTAGCAGGCAGCGTGAATTCAGAGCCGATGCAGGGGGAGCAGCCCTTGCGGGGCAGGCCGAGATGTTGGCCGCGTTACGTGGTTTACGTAACGGTGAATCAAAGCAGGTGGCCTATCAACCACTGACATCATTTGGACTCAACGGCACCCTGTTTGAAAATAAACTGAGTACATTACTGCGTAGTCATCCCTCGCTGGCAGAAAGAATCGACGCATTACAGAAAGCTTCTCCCTAAACCCAGCTTCATATGCCCCTTGGGTTAATCCCGCCATTCAGATAAAATAACACGATTCGTTCTGGAGGTTTATTGATGTCCCTGATTCGCCCTTTTGCTGGTTTAAGACCAAAACCAGACCATGCCGCTGAAGTTGTTGCGCCCCCCTATGATGTTTTAAATACCGCCGAAGCGCGCGTCATGGCTGAAGGACGCCCGTATAGTTTTCTACATATATCAAAGCCTGAAATTGACTTGCCAGAAGGGACTGATCCTTTTAGTGCAGAGGTTTATGCCAAGGCAAAAGAGAACCTGGATGCAATTCTTGCCAAACAGATTCTGTTTCAGGACCAGCAGGCCTGCTATTACCTGTATCGATTGATTATGGGTGAGCATACTCAAACAGGATTGGTCGCGGTGGCCTCAGTGCCTGACTATGATACAAATCGAATTCGTAAACATGAGTTTACTCGTCCGGATAAAGAAGATGATCGCGTCCGTCAGGTCGATGCCCTGAATGCGCAAACAGGCCCGGTATTTTTAACCTATCGCCATGATGCGAACGTCGATCAACTTGTAGAAACAATCTGCCAGCAAACACCAGAGTATGATCTTACAGCCGAAGATGGGGTGCAACACACTATCTGGGTTGTCAATGATCAGGCGCAGATTGATGAGCTGACAGAACGCTTTGATAAAATGGATTGTCTGTATATTGCCGATGGACATCATCGTTCTGCTGCAGCTTCAAGAGTTGCGGCTATGCGCAAAGAAAACAATAAACAACATAGTGGCGATGAATCATATAATTATTTTCTGACTGTTATTTTCCCAGATAATCAGATGCAGATTCTGGACTACAATCGCGTGATTAAAGATCTAAATGGCCTGGACCGGGATGCATTCCTTGCCGCAGTTGCAAAACAGTTTCAAATACAGGAAGAAAGCACAGCAGTTAAACCTGCCAAATCAGGTGAATTTGGTATGTATCTGCCAGGTCAATGGTATCGCTTGACCATCAATACAGATGCGATTCCTGTTAGTGATCCTGTTGGTCGACTTGATGTGAGCCTGTTACAGAATAATATGATTGAGCCTGTTTTAAATATCAGTGATCCACGTCGTGATAAACGCATAGACTTTGTTGGTGGTATCCGTGGCTTACAGGAGCTGGAAAAACGTGTTGATTCAGGTGAGATGGCCGTTGCCTTTGCCTTACATGCAACTGGACTGGATGACTTAATGGCGGTTGCTGATGCGGATGAGGTGATGCCGCCAAAATCAACCTGGTTTGAGCCAAAGCTCGCTGATGGGCTGGTGTCACACATTCTTGATTAGTTGCGGAACTTAATGACCCGCTTCATCAAAGTCATAATTTAATTCTGCATCGGGCTGCTGCAGGAAGTGGCCCTGAATAAAGTTCACACTACATTGCCAGAGTACTGCCAGGCTGTTGGCGTCTTCAACAAATGCGGCAATGGTTTGAATGTTTTTTGAGCCGGCATGTTCAGCAATGGACTTCACTTTTTCCTGATGCTCAATACTCTGTGGCAGGTTTGTAATCAGTGACATATGCACTTTGATGTAATTTACATCAATGTGTTTTAAGGACTGGAAGGTGTTTTGCTCAATGCCAAAATTTTCAATGGCAGTACGGCAGTTGAGTTCTCTTAAGCCTTTGACCATTTGTTTCGCTGGTTTGAGGAAATTAAGTGCAACATCTTCGCTGATCTCAAAGACAATATTATCCGGGTTGACCTTGCTGGACTTAATTCGCTCGCTCAACCAGGGTAAAAATTCTTCATCATTTAAGGTGCTGCCAGAGAGTTTAATAAAGAAGCGAGTGAAGTCTTTATCCTGCTGTTTTTTCGCCAGTAACATCAGACTGTTAATAACAACCCAGCGGTCAATGAAGTTCATCAGCTCGGCCTGTTCTGCTGCAGGAATAAACTCACCCGGTGATATTTCTTCTTTGTCCTGATTCAGCATTCTTACCAGTACTTCGTAATGGGCACCGGGTTCACCATGCAGGCTAACAATGGGCTGGAACACCAGTTTGAACATATTATTCTGTAAAGCCTGTTTGATTTCACTGGCCCAGTGGGAGATCTGTTCATGCTCTTCCATGTCTTCAAGCGCAGGATTATAGGTGTTGTACTTATTTCCGCCATCTGAACTGGCCTGTAGACAACCTTTTTCTGCACGTTTGATCGCTTCGTCAGAATGCACGGTCGTGTCATTGATGGGGCAAATACCAATACTTGCTGTTGTGGTGATCGAGGTTTCACCAAGATCACAGATATGATCATTAATGAGTCGGCAGAATGTTGCAGCAAGATGTTCCGCCTTTTTGATATCGATTTTTCGAACCAGGAAAGTAAATACAGGCCCAGCAAAACGTGCCAGCAGTCCTTTGTCGCTGACTTTATCCTTGAGCATTCCAGCGACTTCGGTCAGCAGCATATCGGCACTGGAAATGCCTCGCTCAGCTTTGACCTCATCGTACTTGTCCAGAGTGATATAGAATAATGCACCACGAGTCTTGCCTTCAATAGCTGCAGCAATGACACTATCAAGTTGCTCATAGAGATATTTGCTGTTGTAAAGGCCTGTCAGTAGATCCTGTTGACTCATCACATTGATCTTCTGTTCCAGTTCCTTGCTAAGCGATTGGTCACGGATGATGATCTGGGTACAGGATTCACCTTCCATACTTGCCGGTGAAAACTCCATGGTGATTTTAAAGGTTCGTCCCTCAGTATGCTGGCCATGCACATCAAGGGTGCTATCAGCGGTTTGACCGCGAGAATAGCCACGTAGAAATTCTTTTAACTTGCTGTGATCTTTACTGCCGACCATGTCCATAATCGGAATGCCCTGAATGTCATCCTGTTCTTCATATCCGAACATATTGAGGTAGGCATTATTTGCATAGATATGCATTCCGTCATGAACATAGGCAATCGCGTCACGAGAACTGTCAATGAGAGACCGTGCCCGTTTCTCAGTTTCATGCAGCATTTGCTCTGCCTGTCGACCTGCACGACGTTCTTCCAGAGATTTAATTTCACGTTTAACGGAGAGTACCAGTCTCTTTAACTGATCTTCGGCCATGGCATCACGGGCACCGGCCTGCATAATATCCACGGCAGTGCTCTCAGAATTTCGCGAAGTAATGGCAATCAGTGGGATATCGCGACCCATTTGTGACAGGGCCATTAAGGCCTGTTTCGCTGTAATATCACTCGTTTTGTCTTTACACAGAATCAGATCGATGGGGTTTTCCTCAATACCATTGAGGAAGTCTTCCATATCCTCAATGCGCATATCGCGAACAATAAAACCCGCCTTACGTAAGGTATTGATGTAAGACTCTGCTTCTTCAGAGGCGTCAAAAATGGTGATGAGTCTAAGGAGGTTATCGTTATCCACGTGAATATCAGTCAGCCAGCTTCATTATTGTTAAGTTATTTTGCCCGGGGCATTTGCTCAACTAATTATAAATGATTTTGCTGAAAAATATTGTTTTCCGGATTATTCCGGAAATTTGGGCGAGCAGGACAAAATTTAGATCAGCGACCAGACATTGTCGATGTCGTCATCTTTTTTCGCTTCAGGCTTGTTAATGTTGTGCACGTTACTGGTTTCTGCCATTTTAAATTCAAACTGGGCAAAAAAGCCTGTATTTTGTAGTTGCTTTGTTAAAACAATGGGGAATTCCTTACCGACGATCCGCATCGACAGCTGGTTGCCAACCCGGAAAGGGACGGGACCCGTAATTAATGTTTTCGGTTGATTTATGGCGGGCAGTTCCGGCAGCATCAAGGTGCGACGAAACTCATCCTGTTCATCACTGAAGGCCGATCGGATGCCAATTGCGGCAGCATCAGGTGTCAGCATTTCAACGCCCAGAAACAGGCCTTTTTGCTTATCCTGACGCATCCAGCGAATTGTTGCGATACCCCATTTCCAGGTATGACCGTCACCAGTACGTTGAATACCCACCAGCTCACCGACCTGGATATTGCTGGACGGGATATCCTCGGCTTTCAGGCAGTAACCCCCGGCACTTTCATTCAGAATGGCCCAGGTTTCGATATGGTTGTAACTTTGTTCAGCAAATTCCGCACTGGTATCACTATCAAAGCTCACTTCGCGCTCAGGCTCTTTAACAGGCCGAGTACCCGGGTAGGCCAGATCCCAGACGTCAGGCTTTTCGTCATTAATGTCGTTGACGTTAGTCGCATTGTATTTGGCCGTATTGATAAACCGATCACGCGTTCTGCTCTGATATTTTTGTGGATCGCTGGCATTTCCATCACTAATCACTTTATGTGAAGAGCTTAAACCGAACGTGATTTGTACGGGCTCACGATTTTCACTTCGCGGGAACACGCGTTTCGGGACAATGCCCCAGGCGATCAGCAGTCGACGTAATAAATCATGTGATAACTCATCACGTTGCATTTCAATGCCAGGCAAGGTTGTGGTCGCCATATCGGTGCCATTTTGAATTTCATCTTTAATAATCACGGCCAGTGGCTCGGTTGCCAGCACGCGACAATATTCATCACCGCATTTCTCAGTGGTCAGGGCGAGTGAACGGGGTGGCTGATCACTGGCGATATTAACGCCGAAGAAACCTGAGTGGGACGGTGATAAATTTTTCTCGATTTCAATATAACGCGTCCAACGTTCCAGCGTGTTATAAACCTTGCCGACTTCACCCTGTCTTAGGCGATAGGGCGAGGCGAGATGAAGCAGTAGTAGTCGCAGATATTGATCGCGAATACTGCTTTTACGGGTATAGCGGCGGTAGGTATCTTCAATTTCGACAAAGGTAAGCTTTTTCTTTTCAGCAAATCTGTAGAGTTGATGTATGTCCGCCCAGATCGATTCCGGATAAGGCTCATAGGAACGATATGAGGTCATTAGTACATGCCCAAGCATGGTCAGGGCACGATGAATATGTTTGCTTAGTAGTTTACTGTCGGGGAATAACAGGGCGCTATTGAGTTGGTCTTCAATCGCTATTTTATAACCCGTGGCCATGGTCATGAATATTTCACGACAGGCGGAAGCGATTTTGCTGTTTTTCTCGGCAAGTGGGAAGTTGACGGCAACATAATATTTTTTCATTGCGCCCGTGATGTAATAAACGGGTTCACGCATGAGCTCCAGAAAATGGGCTCGATCAGTGTGATTAAATGAAAGATGATTGGTTTCTTTTATGGCCTTGTAGACCTGACGCGCCGTTTCGCCAAGATTTGCACGCGGTAAATTGCCTATCCATGCCTCCAGTTTCCTGGGGCGGATATCAAAGGCTGATTTATCCGGTTTCTCGCGGGCCGGTAGATCTAATGCAAGTTGAGTCTGTGCCACAAACTATTCCTTTCGTATCCCTAAATATAACAGGTCGTTTCCGTACTTCCAGAATTATGACCTATTTACTTGACAAACAACAAGCAAACTCTATGCCGAATGAGAACAGGTCTTATTACGTATATTTTATAATGAATTGGTGGTGAGAGGAAGCTTTGCTGGCGCGCCCTCTTTTTCCTCTACCAGAGTAGGAACGAGATAACCGGGTAAAAGGTTCCTTAATTGTTGAATTAAGTCAGTCGCTTTATCTCGTTCAACTTCAAAATGCTCTGCACCCTGGACTCGATCCAGTAAATGCAGGTAGTAAGGTATTGTTTTGGCAGCAAAAAGTCGTTCACTGAGTTCAGTTAGACTCACAATATTGTCATTAACGCCACTTAATAGAACCGACTGATTCAACAGAGAGACACCGATCTGATCAAGCTGAACTAAGCACTTGCTTACCTGCGAATCAATCTCATTCGGATGGTTACAATGAACGACGAGAACGATTTGTCTGGCTTGTTCAGAAAATAGCGCTAACAGGCCCTGATCAATGCGTGAGGGTAATACAATCGGCAAACGCGTGTGCAGGCGGATTCGTTTCAGGTGGGAGATCGAGTTAAGTCGTTTGAAAAGCTCGGCCAGGCGTGAGTTCGACAGAGTTAGCGGATCACCACCACTTAATATAACCTCAGTAATAGTAATGTCTGACTGGATGTATTCAATGATTTGATCAAGCTGGGTGCTATTGGCGCAGCCCTCAGCATAGGGATAATGTCGACGAAAACAGTAACGACAGTGAATGGCACAGGCCCCCGTCGTAACCAGAAGTACACGGCCATGGTATTTATGCAGTAAACCGGGAACAGGAGAGGCGCTGAGGTCGCCGACTGGATCCAGGCGATAGCCATCTGACGTGTCCAGTTCGACAGCCAGCGGCAGAATCTGACGCAGCAGGGGATCATCCGGATTGGCTTTCTCTATCCGGGATAAATAGCTCGCCGTGACGCGCAATGGAAATTGTTCACCGGCTTGCTGAGCACCAGCCAGTAGACTCATGGGCAGATCCAGTTCCTGTAATAATTCTCTGGGATCGCGGATTGCGCTGGCGAGCTCTTTTTGCCAGTTTTCGGTCTGCCATGTTGTCGCGGTTCGCGGTATCATCTCGGTTTAACTTTTTATCATTTTAATCAGGATATGGAACAAGCATACCATGGCAAGCTATAGCACAAGCGAATTTAAAAGCGGACTCAAATTACTGATAGATGGCGATCCCTGTTCCATCATCGAAAATGAATTTGTTAAGCCGGGTAAAGGCCAGGCCTTTAACCGGGTAAAAATCAGAAACCTGAAAACAGGTCGAGTACTGGAAAAAACCTATAAGTCGGGTGAGTCAGTCGAGGCGGCTGATGTCATGGATACGGAAATGCAGTTTCTCTATAGTGATGGCGACGCCTGGTATTTCATGGATCCAGAAAGCTATGAACAACTGGGTGCAGATGAAAACGCGCTGGGTGAGAACCTTAAATGGCTCAAAGAGCAAGATATGTGGACGGTAACCTTATGGAATGGCGTTCCTATTGCCACAACACCTCCCAATCATGTTGTCTTAACCGTGACAGAAACGGATCCCGGTGTACGTGGTGATACCTCTGGTGGCGGTGGTAAGCCCGCAACCTGTGATACTGGCGCTGTGGTACGTGTGCCTCTATTTATTGATGAAGGTGAAACCATCAAGGTCGATACCCGCACGGGCGAGTATGTTGGACGTGTAAAAGATTAAAACAGTCAGTTAATGACCGCCAGTCTGGCCACATTACAAATCAGGGCCCGTATTCGAAAACGAATGCGGGCTTTTTTTGATGCGCATGGCATCATGGAAGTTGAGACCCCAGTCCTTGCACATACCAGTGTGACTGATCCCAATATCGAGAGCCTGATCACACGTTGGTCTGATCATGCAGCACCTGTTTATCTTCAAACCTCACCCGAGTACGCAATGAAGCGACTACTTGCGGCGGGTAGTGGGCCGATTTATCAGTTCAGCAAAGTATTTCGTTATGGAGAACGTGGCCGCCTACACCACCCTGAGTTCACCATGCTGGAATGGTATCGACCGGGTTTCGATCATCAACAACTCCTGCTGGAAGTCGATGAGCTGGTGAGAAAATGTCTCAGCCATTACATCAGAATGGATCAAACCATATTCTGGAGCTATCAACAGGCCTGGCTGGAAACCATTGGC
>Ga0224506_10003712_pt1 | contig 10047 bp, 7 predicted proteins | sample SF_Jan12_sed_USG_2_FD_169108 | JGI IMG/M metagenome (GOLD analysis project Ga0224506, IMG submission 169108) | Sediment microbial communities from San Francisco Bay, California, United States - SF_Jan12_sed_USGS_8_1 | ecosystem: Environmental > Aquatic > Marine > Sediment | place: USA...
TCTGCAATTTCGGCATATTCCGCAGGATATGATCGGCTCCACGACGACTCTGTCGCCAACTTGAAATCTTGTTGTTTGACCTCCAACTTCAGCGACTTCTCCAGCAACCTCGTGGCCTGGAATCCGAGGTGGGATCACGTCAGGGCGATTTCCTCGTGCCATCTCTAGATCGCTTCCGCAGATTCCAGCGGCCTTGACCTCTATGAGCAGATCTCTAGGTCCCACTTGAGGTTTGGGAACATCCATTACAGCAAGTTTTCTCGGCCCTTCATAGACTATCGCCTTCATCAGAGGTCCTCCGGTAGGAATAGGGCATCGGTGCATCTGACTCTCGCAGAATGTTCTTTCGGTAAACGGTGCATACGAACATATTGCAGAATATTATCTCTCAACTATGTTAAAGGCTTTCACTGATGTAGAGTGTGACGAATATTGAACAGAACAAGTGGCTAGCGCGCTAGCTAGCTAGCATCGATGTGCTAGCTGGAGGTTTCAAAGGTGGGAGGAAGTACGATTTCAACCCAGAAAGCCCGGCTGCCGCCAAAAAGAACCTGGAAGGCAAATTCATGGTAATAGAAGAATTCAACAAGCATGGAGCTAGCTAGCTAAAAGGCAAGAAAGCTGTCTAGGCTAGTCTGAATAATGACGTGAAATTCACTTTTCGGCTTGAACAGATCCTTTTGTGTCTTACACTTAGAGCCGTTCATTAGGTCAAGTGCCTCCGCCTCTACCTCTTCAGCGCACAAGTGAGGTCTAGATCTTGCTACTTCAATGCATACTCTCCAGAATCGCTCATTCTCTTCCAGATACCTACACCAGCGCTCATTCAGACTCAAAACGACTCTCCTCGAACTAGCTCGATCTCCTAAGTCTCTCCTCGAAAATCTTCTTAATCAACAATGCAAACATATCAGCGTCTATCTCGGATCTTCTTTCTTTCTGCGCCATACTAAGTCACCGTTTCTTAACTGACGGTTAGCTATCTCGCTAGATACTTAAGCCTTCTCTAACAGTTTTGGACAATTATTCCCCGACCTGGAAAATCAGCAGGAATGTTTTCCTTGCTCAGGGAACAAACGTAGCGAGCATAAATTCGGAAAATATATCTTTGCATCATTCATATACCCGATTCACTAGCTGACCGAAATATCGTCTCCTGAACCATCTCTGGGCAAACCCCTTATGCAACTTGCGAGAATGGCTAGCTGATTTGAAGTGACGAGCGCAAAAGTATGAATGAAGAAAGCGAGTGCAGGAAATTTGGCGATCTGAGCCTTGAAGAAAAGGAGGATTTTATCCTATCTGCAATAGCATTAAAGATGGGTGCGAAAGGAAAATCCAATAAGATCACTTACAGACAACTCTCTCTTCTGGCGGAGTCCAAATTCCGCATACGAATATCCGCATCGACTTTGGGTAGTATCCTGAGGAAAGGGGGATACCTGCCGTATCTGCTAGATAGACTGGGACTGGACGAGAGGTTCAGAGAAAGATATGATTTGAAGGAGATCGAAGTTCTGGAGCTGATTCCTGTCACGCCCGATCCACAATTGAGTCATCTTTATGATGCAAGAGAAAGGGGAATTCCTACAGAAAGGGCAAAGGAGATCATTACGAAGCTTGAGTATGATGGCCTGATTGAACAGTCCCAAGATGCACATGGCCACCCATACTTCAACTACGTGAGAACTAGTCTTGGTAAGAAACTGCTAGGAGCGATAGATAAGGGAAAGTATGAACTCAACCTAGCTGGGGATGCGTATATTCAGATTCCGCACTGAATGTAAAGAGTCGGTAGTTAACTAGTCGATGTTGAGGGCAGTTGAGAGCGTTTGCCGTTTGCTGGGAAATACAGAAGAGAGATGGGCTTAGCTAGGCCACAACAGCCAAAGCCAACAATACCTCTACGACGGGAAAGTGGCCTCTATCGACGTCTGAAACCCCTACTAGCCTTCTGGGATTCTCATCCTTATCTGAGTGCTGTATCAACAATTGGAGACGTGCACATGTGACTGCTGTACCTACATGTCGGTCCAATATCTGGTCTGGAAGTCCAACTCAACCTTTGTTATTATCTCTAGGAGCGCTGGCTTGCCAGCTCTTGAAGACTTCTCAGCCCTCTTGATGGCGGGCGCTATCTCGTCCGGTTCTTCGATCCTTTCACTGTAGCCGCCTAGGGCCTCTCCTATCTTCGCGTAGTCACCTGAGAGCTTGGATGTCGATGGGGTTGCCTTGAAGTATGTGCCCATGCCGTAGTTGTTTAGGACGATTGTCACTATCGGTATCTTCTCCCTAACGGCGGTCTCGAAATCCATCCCAACCATGCCGAAGGCTGCGTCGCCCATAACGTTCACAACCATCTTGTCGGGTTCTGCGAGTTTGGCTCCCATCGACCCTCCTAATGAGTATCCAAGTGTACTGTGGTGTCCCCAGCCAAGGTAGCCTCTTGGGATTATCGCCTCGTAAAAGGCTGCCATGTGATCCCGTGGGCATCCGGAGTCGTGGGTCACAATGGTATTACCCCTATCGACGGTGTGCATCAGATCCCACACGACACGATAGGGATTGATCGGAACCTCATTGGATGTTAGTTTTGGCATCCACTCATCCAGCCACTCTCCCTTCACGAATTTGATCTCTTCTATTAGGTCGTCTCGCCTTTGGCTCGATCGGCTTGCCCTCTTCTTCTGAGCATCGTCTGTCATCTGTCTCAAGACAAGTTTGGCATCGCCTATGATAGCGCAGTCAACCCTATAGTCCTTGTTGATGTCCTGCTCGTCGACCGTTGATTGGATTATGATCTTGCCCTTTGGTATCGGAGCCCCGATCACGATGTTCGATAGACCCTTCGTGAGGCTTGCTCCTATCGCGAAGACTAGGTCAGCCTTGCGTAGGAAATGGGCTGCAGGCTTTCCACCAGATCTGCCGGCGTTCCCAACGGAGAGCGGGTGATCCTCAGGAAAGACGCTCTTCCCCTTCAACGTAGTCATCACTGGTGCTTGGATGAGTTCCGCGAACTCCCTCAATTCATCTGATGCACGAGCATAGAAGACTCCTTCACCTGCGTATATGAGAGGGTTCTTCGCTGACAATAGAGCTCTGACCGCGACCTTGATGTCGTGCGGATCGCCTGCCGTCTTCCAACCCTTGACGGGTTTGTAATCCAACAGGTCATCATCAAAGTCCTCGTCCGCAACGTCTCTTGGCAGCTCCAGGACGACCGGGGAAGGCCTTCCCGACCTGAGGTATGTGTAAGCCCTCCTCATGAGCTCAGGGACTCTGTCTGCAAAGTTTATTCTCTCAACCCACTTCGTAACCTTGTGGAGGACAAACAAGGCATCAAAGTCTTGGATTGGCCTCGAACCTATCTTGCGCCTAGCAGATTGATCTGTGAACAGAAGCATCGGTACTAGGTCTGCGAAAGCTTGGGAAAGCCCTGGGAAGGCATTCTCGATCCCTACTCCCCCTGCGACCAGGGCGACGCCTGGCTCGGTGCTCACCCTTGTGTAGCCGTCCGCGATGTTCACGGCCACTCGCTCCTGTCTGGCAAGTATCGTTCTTATGCCCGCATCGGCTGAGGCGTTTATGAGGGCGTTCGGTGGGAAACAGCTCACAAACTTCATGCCTTCTTGTTTCAGAATCTCGGCTATGGCATCAACTGCCTTCACAATCTCCACCTTCCTACTAAATCTCTTGAACTCCGTTAAAATGTCTTCCATATTGTCCGGCATACAATGAGGGGTGCTCGGCCGTTGTGGAGTTGAGTTCACTGACCTGATCTGTCACTGGCTTTCGGCTATTGGGTGTTCGGCGGATTCTCAGAAGGTCGGTAAAGCGTTTAATAAGCGATCAAGTGATCTCTCTAATCGGTGTCGAAGGATGAGGTCGTACCTAGAGGAAGTAGATCTCGAGACGATAAAGCAGCGGTTTGACGCCTTCTGGGACGGGGACGTTCTGGACAGACCTCTCATTTTCATTACAGCCCCCAAGGAGAGACAGAAGAGCATAGACTTCCCTGTCCCGAGCAGCATCGAAGACCGGTGGACAAGCATAGACTACGTCCTGAAGAAGATTGAGCTGCACTTTGAGAATACCCTGTTCCTCGCCGACGCCATCCCGTGGTACTTACCGAACATTGGTCCAGATTCTTTTACATCCTTCCTCGGCGCCAACCTTTCCTTCAGATCGGAGGAGACCTCTTGGGCTGAGCCCTTCCTTGAGGATCTATCGGGCTATGAACCGGTCTTCGACAAGAGTAACAAGTGGTGGCTATTCGTGGAGCATCTATTGGACGCTGTCTGCCAGATGGCTCAAGGGAACTTCCTCGTCGGCGTACCTGACATCCATTATGGAGGTGACTCTCTAGTGGCAACTGTCGGCGCTCAAAAGCTGATCCGCCACATCTTCTCTGACATGGATGAGGTGAAGAGGCTGATCAATAGGCTAGCAGATATCTGTTGTACGGTTTTTGACCACTACTATGAGAAGATCTCACGTGTGCAGGAGGGCTCGATAACATGGATACCTGCCTATTCCCCCGGGAGGTATTTTGCCTTGCAGGATGACTTCTCAGGTCTAGTTTCACCGAGAATGTTCGAGGAGTTCTTTGTGGAGGAGGTTGAGAGGCTCTCGAAGTACCTGGACAACTCGTTATACCATCTCGACGGACCTTTGTCGATTGGGAATCTTGACCGCCTCCTTGAGATAGACTCTCTGGATGGTATCCAGTGGGTTCCAGGAGCAGGGGCTAAACCGATGTCAGAGTGGACGGGTCTTTGCGCAAAAGTTCTTGATGCAGGCAAGTGCCTCCAGATCACCTGTACGCCTAATGAGGTAGAGTTGCTCCTCTCGAAGCTGAAGCATGGAGGCCTTTTCCTCAGCACCCATTGTTCTTCGGAGAGAGAGGCACGCGGCGTTTTGAGGATTGTTGAGCGATATCACAGATGATCCGAAAAGATACGATACTGCTACTCTTTGGATATGGGGAATGTTGGCGATTTGAAATGCAGAACTGACGCTTGCACTTAAAAGAGGATTTATTAGAAATATCTGTCTATGATCTGATAGTTAGGAGGTCTGTAGATGAAGATCTTCATTGACACGGCCGATATCGACGAGATCAAGGAAGCAACCTCTTGGGGTATTGTTGACGGAGCCACGACAAACCCGTCTCTGATAAAGAGGGCTGTTGACAAGAGGCGTGGAGAAGTCTCAATGGAGGATTACATTAGGGAGATTCTTGAGGCTGTTCCCGGCCCTGTGAGTTTGGAGGTTATCGCGTTGGAGGCCGACGAGATGGTTGATCAGGCACGCCTTCTCTACGATAGGTTCAGCTCCTATGGAGAGGTGGTTGTGAAGATTCCCGTCAACCCAAGTGTTGGTGACGATGGTCTCGATTTTGGCGGTTTGAAGGCTATGAAGGTGCTCAGTGGGGAAGGGATTCCTATCAACGCAACTTTGATCATGACCCCTGAACAGGCACTTCTGGCTGCTAAGGCAGGGGCTGCTTATGCAAGTCCCTTCGCAGGGAGGATCGACGATTATATTCGTGATAGGCTGGGGATGAAGATAGGTGTCGATTTCCAGAAGGAAGACTACTTTGACTCTGTGCTACTGAGAGAGAGTGTTGAGAAGAGACTTGAGGAAGCGATGGGCAAATCCAGTTCTCTATCAGAGCTATACCGAGGCGAGGATGTGAGGCGTCTCGTTGACTTGGGACAAGATGAAGGGGTCCTCAGCGGCGTAGATTTGGTCGGTCGGATATTGAGGATTTACAGAAATTATGGTTACAAGACCGAGGTGATAGCTGCGAGCATGAGGAATGCTAGGCAAGTCAGGGAAGTAGCGGAGCTGGGAGTGCATATAGCCACTTTGCCGTTCAATGTGATGAGGGAGATGGTGCAACACTACAAGACAGTGGAGGGCGTGAGAAGATTCACTGCTGACGTGGTACCTTCATACAAAGAGTTCTTCAAGCAGAAATGACTCTAGAATTCTCTGGCTAGTTCTAGCACTCTCAAGGGTTACACGTTGATCTTGAGGGAAAGCTTCAGCATTGTTCTTTACCAAGTTTCTATTTCTAGCTCCATTCTTCAGATGGTGTCTGGCCCGAATAAGGACGCCGTCTTCGATCTCAACTTCCATCATTGCACCGCATCCCAGACATTTCACTTCGCCCTCAAAGTTACAGTAAGCGCCATCTGGTACGTGAATAACTCTTCGGCACTTTTCATCTAGACAAAAGACATGCACTGTTTGCACCTCTCGGTTGGCATTGTATGATATAGTATGGCGCATTCTCCAAGTAAAGCTATTCCCGAAGATGTTCGGCCCCGGCTAGCTAACATGCCTAACAACATCTGGTGAGTGCTGCTAGAGAAGAATGGACCGCTTTCTTGAGCAAGTACAGGTCTGCGTGCATGTGGCAGCTAGCCAAGAGCAGAGAATCGTGAATCTGGATCGTCTAACAAAACACAAACGAGAGGCAGAAACTCCTCAGGAATCCTCTTTCAGCCAATATGATGTGGCGGCCCGGGATAGATGACATACTCGGTTTGGATTCCTGATTGCACCAAACAATGAATAAGGCTGTACACTCTGATTCTGTGTGGGCGCAAAGATATGGAGAACCATCAGTCCTCACCGTGGTCGCGCCGATTGGTGGCCTTCGGTCTAGTTTGGGGAATACTGGCCTTGATAGTCACAACTGTGGCTGAGTTGACCCCTAGAAGCCTGACCTTGCTGATCTCCATCTTGGTCAGTGGATTGTATACCCTGTCATTGTACGTCACACGCCATTCCTGGCTACCACCACTAGCCGGACGCCCGTTGCGTAATGCCACATTGCTAGGCATCGTCAACGCCGCTATGGTTGAGACGGTTTTCCTTGTGCTTGAGCGTGTGCTGGGGGCTGAGGGCGTTGCAGCGCATCCGAACTTGCTTATCGACCTGTTGATCACTATGCCTTGGTACGTGCTTATGGTGCGCACCTTTGTCCAGGTGCAGAATCGCCGGCGTTTTTCTCAGGCGACGGTACTGCTATTGGGTGCAGTCTACGAAACTGGGGCCGATGGAGTGGTTGGGCAGGTTGCCGGCACCATATTTGGGAAGAGTCAGCTACTGAACCCTGGCTACTGGGTCCTATTGGCCCTGTTTGCTTTCCGGCAGTTCATTCCGGTCTATAGTTCGATGGTGCTGCCGCCAGCTTGGCTGATTGGGACGGTTCCTCCCTCGCCACAGCTCTCGAGGGCAGCTTGGCGTGATGCTTTGAGACCACTGATATGGTTGATTCCTTTCATTATCTATGTGCTGGCGCTGATTGTTCTCTTGGGTCTTGCTAGCTAGCTTCTGTAGGGTTGGTGCAAAGATGTTGAGACTTACCTCGGTTGTGATAGGGCCTTTCTCAGCGACGATATGCCTATGCATTGTTCTGTATCCGATTTGATTCAATTGTAGCTATCTGTCATCTTCTTTGTATGAGTATTCTCTCTTTTTCTGAAAAGAAGTCTTACCACGAAACAGGCGAAAAGGAATGGGCCGCCTAAGTAAAGCACAATGTTCAGTGCGAAGGCAACCGATAGGCCTATTTGAGGTACAATGCAGAAGATCGTTGTCAAGAGCAGATGGAGCAGGCAAAACGCAAAGAAGGATTTGGTGGAGAATGTTTCTTCAGTTGCATTTGCCTCGATGTTTGTTGTCTCGTGTACTGGGCTCATCTTGATCAGAAACGCAATGAAAGCATAGAAGCCGATTATGATAAGAACCGGCAGTGGTGAGGTAGGAGTCTTATCCGGCACGAGAAAAAGGAATGTAAGAACGTACAATAGAATGAGATAGATTGTCACGATTGTGAGTCCTTTCTTCTTGAGTTGCAGTGAGGAAATCGAGAAAGCATTTTGCTTCCTTCTCGCAATTCTGTAAAGCAAGAAAATGATTGAAAAATTGCCCAGAATGGCTAGGTCTGCAATAGCGACATTGTGACCGGTGTTTATAGACAGGAAACTAGCTCCCAACAGTATGGCAAAGGTCAGAAAAGCTAGGAGTCTTCGATTCTTCCTTAATGAAGTTAGGTGACTGGGAAGGATTCTGTCGCCACCGGAGTCATTGGGGAGTGTGAAGACTTCGAAAACGAGAATAGGTAGGACGAAAGCGAAGATAGGATGCCAGAAAAAGACAAGAACAGAGAATTCCAGAATGGCAATTCCGCAAAAAGTGCCCATGATAGGTGCACCTGCACCGGGATATCCCGTCCATAATACCTTTGTTATCCACGATTCATAGAGACCGAAGATAACGCCGAAAAGGTAAAGATGGCTGACTGAAGTACGTTTGATTCTTATCGCAATATTTAGAAAGAATATTAGATGCATGAAGTAAAGGGGGAAGACCATGAGAATGCCCCATGGATCCATGAACCACAATGGCGAACTTCCTGCAAAGACCTCTGTGAAGTAGACACTGAGTGTACCAATCAATAGATAAAATACCAGTTTCATGCTACTTTCAACTGAAGTATCCATTTCCCATAGAGAGTGTTTCATATGCTATATAACTCTCTTAAAGGTTGGCAGGCTAGATCTTGTCTACTGATATCTGACAGAGCTTCTGTCATAAAGTCTTCTATCATCCGAATCTAAGACAATGCATTATCCATAATACAACAATCCAAATCATATACTGCTAGGAACAAGTTCGGACTCATTCATTAATAGTCGGAGAAGAAGGAGGATAGCTCACGGTTTGACGCGCACCAAGAAATCCCCAAAGAACCTTTCTTGGCAAAAGTGATGTGGCGGACCCGGAGGGATTTGAACCCCCGACTCCCGGCTTAGGAGGCCGATGCCCTATCCGAACTAGGCCACGGGTCCACCTGAATTCTTCATCGGAGAGTAAATTAAGTGTTTTCATCCCTGTTTATTCCAGACAAAGGCAGACCAAGTTAGGAGAATTGAAGAAAGCGTGTTCATGGTTGGCTCTTGATTCGAGATTGCCTGCTATGATGCTTTTTGGAACAAGCGGGGATTGAGAATGTGAACTATCTAGTGCGATGTTTCATAAGTATGAAGCCTGCGGCAGCTGCGGCGATTGCAGCCACAGCTATTCCGATTATTATGTATGTTGTGGGGAAGCCTTCTGTGATCATAGGGGTCAAACTGACGTCTGGAGTTAGGTCTGATGTTTGAATGCAAGGTATCACTACGCCGAAGCTGGCGATTCCTTGGAATGAGGGCATTAGGGGCCAATGTATCACTTCGACAACTACATTTTTGTCAGACGTGATCTTGTGGGTACCCGGAACAGTTAGCAAGAAGAAAGAGTCTGGTTTGAGTTGCATAGCTACGTCGTCGATATTGACGAGTGTATCTTCATATGCGAAGATGTAGGCTTCGACGCTGGAGTTTTGAGGGAGGTAGAGTAGGGCTTCCTCGTTGGGCTTGACGCCCATGTAGGCAACGCCTGCGCCGTATGCCCAGCCCCATGACCTGCGTATGCTGCCATTGTGCACATATGAGAATGTTATTGGTTTGTCGCTCTCTACCATTATCTCGTCTCCCTTGGGTTTGACCATGACGCCGCGTTCTCCTCCAACTTCCAGCTCCTGTATTTTGCTTTTGAACTCAACATCCCATATAGTTACTCTGGCGTCTTCCAAGGCTGATATCCTGAAGCCAAACTCTTCGGTTGTGTCCCAAGTAGTGGTTGAGGATGAATAGAAGACTTTTCCAACAAATCCTCCTTGTGGAGATGGAACGAAAAAGCTACGGGGTTCCAATCGAGCTCCAGAAGTGCTTGATTGTATCATGATGTTACCTGTCGACTCAGCTCGGTAAGCTTTGAAAGCCGTCAGTAACAACTCTTCGTATGTGTTGGCTTTGAGGCTAAAGGAGTCCTCAACTCCGTCTTCATCGGTTATTGTGACTTCTGCATCCTCTAAGGCAAGCACCCTGTAGGGAAAGCCCGTTAAGCCTTGAGATGCCACGAAGATGAATTCCTTGCCTACATAAGTTCCGTCCGTGGAGGTGTAGAAGGTGGCAGGGGTAGGTCCTT
>Ga0224506_10003713_pt1 | contig 10046 bp, 10 predicted proteins | sample SF_Jan12_sed_USG_2_FD_169108 | JGI IMG/M metagenome (GOLD analysis project Ga0224506, IMG submission 169108) | Sediment microbial communities from San Francisco Bay, California, United States - SF_Jan12_sed_USGS_8_1 | ecosystem: Environmental > Aquatic > Marine > Sediment | place: USA...
TTCTGATCCGATCAGTGCTTCAAAAAATGCTGACCTGATTGTGACTGATGTCTGGGCAAGCATGGGACAGGAAGAGGAACAGAAAAAGCGTGAAGCCGCCTTTAAGCAATATCAGGTTAATAATGAAGTCATGAGTGTTGCCGCATCTGATGCCATTTTTATGCACTGCTTGCCTGCCCACAGGGGGGAAGAAGTGACTGCCGATGTTATTGATGGAACACAGAGCGTTGTCTGGGATGAGGCTGAAAACCGCCTGCATGCTCAAAAGGCACTACTGGAAATCCTGCTAAAATAAGATCTGATGCTTTTTTCCGGATCTGCCAAAAACGCAATGGACACACTGCTCGAAGTTAAAAATATCGAATGTAATTATAAAGGCCGGCCGGTCATTCAGGATCTGTCTTTCAATATTAAGGAAGGACAAATTGCCTGTCTGCTTGGTCCCAGCGGCTGTGGCAAAACAACCGCATTACGCGCAATTGCCGGGTTTGAACCGGTACGCAAGGGTGAAATCATCCTGAAGGGGAAAACAGTTTCCCGTCCTGGATTCAGTATCGCACCTGATAAAAGAAAACTGGGCATGGTGTTTCAGGACTATGCCCTGTTTCCGCATATGGATATCAGTGACAACATCGGTTTCGGGTTACGCGATATGTCAGGCTTATCCAGACAACAAATTGCAAATACCATGTTAAAAACTGTGGGACTTGCTGATATGGGGCATCGTTACCCACATGAATTATCAGGTGGTCAGCAACAGCGTGTTGCACTGGCGCGTGCGCTTGCCCCACGCCCTGAAATGATTCTTATGGATGAGCCCTTTTCCAATCTCGATATTGAAATGCGCGAGCATTTAAGCAATGAAGTCAGGGATATTCTCAAAGAACAAGGTATTACCGGTATTCTGGTGACCCATGATCAAAATGAGGCCTTTGCCATCGGTGATATTATCGGCGTTATTAGTGCCGGCAAATTACAGCAATGGGATTCTGCCTATAACCTCTATCATGAACCGGCTAACCGATTTGTCGCCGACTTTATTGGACAGGGCGCATTTCTGAAAGGCTCACTTTCCTCACCGGAATCTGTGGAAACTGAAATCGGGCTGGTACAAGGAAATCGTGCTTATGGATGGCCAGTTGGCACCCGAGTGGATTTGCTGTTACGCCCGGATGACATCTTGCCTGATGAAAATAGCAAATTATCCGGTACTGTGACTCAAAAAGCCTTCAAAGGTGCCGAAATACTCTATACTCTGGAACTTAACAGGGGAATTAAAGTCCTATCCCTGTTCCCGAGTCATCATGATCATGCCATTGGCGAGAAGGTAGGTATTCGAATTGCCGCCGACCACATGATTGTATTTCCAGAAAATGACCTATAATTTACTGAACAATAAACTGTAGAAAAATGAATAAAAAAATACTGACAGCCCTGCTTTTAACCTTCCTTGCTTCTACCGCCATTGCTGAACAAATTCGCTATGTGAGTGACAAGCTGATCATTACAATTCGATCAGGCCCCTCCATCCAGAACAAGATTGTACGCAAAATCGAAAGTGGTGCCCGCGTTGAAGTATTTGATACTTCTGAAGATGGTCAATATACGCAGATACGCACTCAAAATGGGGTTGAAGGCTGGGTATTAAGCCAATATCTGATTGATGAACCTGTTGCTGAACAAAAACTGGAAGGCGCAGAAAAAAATCTTATCCGTGAACAGGAAAAATCATCCCGACTTGCTGCTCAGGTCAATCAGCTTAATCAACAAATTAAGGAATTGAAATCAGAAAATGCGATGCTGACCAAAAACAGCAGTGAAATGAAAAATGAGATTACAAGTATTAGTAAAGCAGCTTCCCGCCCGATTGAGCTTGATCGTGAGAACAAGGAATTAAGGGAATCTCTGGGTAAAATTACCACTGAATTACAAATCGTGAATAATCAATACCAGAAAATAAAAGATAATGAACAACAGGAATGGTTTATTATCGGTGCAGGTGTACTGCTTGCCGGTATATTGTTGGGTTTTCTTATACCAAAATTAAGGTTTACCAGAAAAGACAGCTGGGGATCGCTCTAACTACGGTTTTCAATTTAAGGAAAATAAAAACGAATTGTGGCCCCCCCATCAGGGCCATCATTGGTCATTTCCAGTTTGCCACATTGATCTTCCTTGCAATGACTGCTGGCAATCTCATGACAGAAATAAATACCAATACCGGTACCGCCAGCGGTTAAATCCGGACCGTTATTCATATCCCCTTGCAATATTTTTTCGGGAAAGCCCGTGCCATCATCCTGTACCTGAATACATAACATGCCATCAACTTCTGTCGCAGACAGTATAATTTGTGTTTTTGCAAACCGCTGTGCATTGTTAATCGCATTGTTAATCGCACTGGTAACAAGCATGGGATCAAAATTCCAGTAAAGCCCGTCAGCACACTCTGTTTTCAATACCAGATTATCAGCTTCAAGGAATGACCTGTATTCACGCTGTTTATCATCAATAAATCCGGACACATCCATAAATACAGAACTTGTTTTATACGTATTGGTTTTTATGCGGTACAAAACCAGTAACTGCGTTAATTCATTATTAAGACGTCTGGTTGTGGATTTCAGGCCCAGCAAGGCCTTTTGATGTGTACTGTCATCCGGATTAAGTAAATCACTGATACCATCAACATCGGCCAGCAGGATGTTCAGACTGTTCTTGATATCATGGATTGAGGAAGCAAGGAGTGTTGTGATATCCAGTGAATGACTATTACCGGATTGAGAATCTTTCATGATCTGTAGCGTCCTTATCCGGAAGCTGCATCATCACCTGATACAACCCTGGACTGTATCAGCTCATCATAGGCATCCAGAAGTGCCAGATATTTCTCATCAAATCTGTCTTTATGACCGGCATTCTCAAGATATTCGCTGGCCTTTTCCAGAAGTGTATTGTCCTTCTTGTTTTTCTTGGCCTTCATAATCAGTACCTGAGCCGCGTTCAGGTTAATAGTCTTGTTCTCAGGTGCACCATCAGCCGCTTTCACAAACAGACCAATCGCTTCATCAATCTTGCCAGCCTTGACCAGTTGTACGCCTTTGTTATTCAGCTTGTTCATTTCTTCACGTGTGGAGGCAATCAGTACCTTGCCTTCATCTTCCATGCCGGCCTTTTCAAACATGCCCTGTACCTTGCCCAGCGTTCCCTCGTCTTCATGGTTGTTTCGAACAACCATTTGCAGTAACTGTTTGGCATCTTCAGTGGATCCCATATCCATACACACTTGTGCCAGTTCCATTGTGGCATCAACCGCCTTATCATCATCCATCATTTCTACCAGCTCTTTTACTTCCTTGAGTGCTGCTTCGGCAGATTCCTGTAATCCCTGCTTGCGGTAAATGGCACTCTTGAGTAGACCAGTCTGATATTTCACATCATTATTATTTCTGAATTCATCATTCACATTCTTGATTACTTTCATCGCATCGGCTTCATTCCCTGTCGCGGTTAATGCCTTTGCCAGACCGGTAAATTCATCCGGTGTTCTTAATGCTGATCCCTTGCCATACTGCACTGCCGCCTTGAATGATTTTGCAGCAACCGCCATATCCTTGTTCTCCATGGCGATCTCACCCAGATTTTTTTGACGACTGAGCGATTTGGGAGAGACAGCTGTTCCCTTGGTCAGCACTTCCTGTGCTTCCTTGGCGCGCCCGGTTTCATGACAGGTTTTGGCAAGCCAGTCATAAGCATGAATATAATTGGCATTCTCACTGATTAATTCACGGAAAATTTTCTCTGCCTGCACATAATCTTCCTTGAAATAAAAAACCTTGCCCAGCCCCAGCTTGGCCCATGGTACGTTATATTCGGAAAGTACTTCTTCCAGAAAATCCTTGATTTCATCATAGGCTTCCAGCTGAAACGACAATTCCATTTTTATGCGCAATACATCCATCACGCTTTTCTTTTCCTGAATCAGTTTGTTGGCCAGTGCAATTGCGGTTTTATAATCTTTTTGTTTTGCAAACAGGGCCAGCTCCTTGAACGGGCGTTTTTTATCCAGTAATTTCTGAAGACGCCCTTTCATGGTGTCTTTGGTAAATGGCTTGGACAGGTAATCATCGGGCATAAATTCAATCGCACCCATGACCATACCCATATAATTTTCTGCCGTGACCATAATGAAAATGGTCGAATAGGTTATCAGTTCTTCCAGCTTGGCTTCTTCCAGTACCTGTTGACCATCTTTACCGGAACCAAGATTGTAATCACAAAGAATAACATCGAATGAATGGCCTCTCATTTTTTCGAGTGCCCTTTCACCATTCGGTGCTTCCTGAATATCCTTGGCACCAAATGAAGTCATCATCTGACGCATAGAGCCACGCACTTCCGGAATATCTTCGATTACAAGGACAGACTTGTCCTTCATATCCTTTTCCAGCTGGCTCATGAAACTATTGTTTTTAGTCAGGTCTACTTTCATTCTTGTGTCTATCCGAAACCTTCCAGTTAACCGGGTTGGAATCCATTATTCTGGTTTTATAATCAATATGTTACATCCACACAGATATATATCGGTCAATTCCATGTCTTATTTAGTATTGTTAACATCCTGACAGTAATCTGTTAACCGCACCTGATTACATGTTAATCTTTAGTTCAAAATTATATAATATTCAATATGTTATAGAAACTGCTGAATAATGGAGAAAAAATACATGAGTGAAATCACTGTCGAGCACAATCCCGCACCGGCCAAACTGGAGGTCATGGGAGTCTATAACTGGCCTATCTGGACCAAGGAAGCATCAAAATTTCAATGGACTTACGATCAGAATGAAACCTGTTATCTACTGGCAGGCAAAGTTATCGTGACCCCCGATGGAGGGCAACCGGTGGAGTTTGGTGAAAATGATCTTGTTAAATTCCCGAAAGGGATGTCATGTACCTGGGAGATTCTGGAAGATGTTGAAAAACATTATGAGTTTTCCTGAGCATCATCCTCAAATTTCAAACTAACAGAATTAATACAGTAACGCTGGTGTGTCGGTGCTGGTCCATCACTGAAAACATGACCAAGGTGGGCATCACACTGACTACAAACAACTTCAGTGCGTACCATGCCATGAGAGCGATCTTGTATTGTTATCACACTGTTCGGTTCCACCGGAGCGGTAAAACTAGGCCAGCCAGTGCCTGAATCAAATTTTTCATCTGAACTGAATAACGGGTTACCACAGCACCGGCACTTATACTGCCCCATACCCTTGTGATTATAATATTCACCTGTAAATGCCCGTTCGGTTCCTTTCTCGCGGCACACTGAGAACTGCTCATCTGTCAGCTTCTTTTTCCATTCCTCATCAGATAATGTGATCTTTGCCATGCTACCTGCCTCTATTTGCTGTTGTTATCCAGCATAGATCATAATTTAGTGTTGATTCCATTTAGTGTTTAATGTTTATATAACTTTACAAAAACTTTAACAAGGAGAGGGGAAATGAATGATCTGCTTAAAATCAGCGGCAATATAGCGGCTATTCTGGGTATCGCAGTATGCCTGATTTCCGGTGGTGCACGTGCAATCGGACAATATTATGTGGCCGGTTTTGAGGCAATGACTTTGTTTAATGTCGGGGTTGCCTTTATGGTTGCAGCAATCCTTGCCAAGGTTGAACTCAAAAACTAGCTCTTCTGCATGAAAATCATTGAAGTCATTACCGATGCCGGTGACAGCGATACACTGGTTGGTATTGCTGAGCAACATGAAATAAATGATCGCTGGGTTAATCTCGATAGCAACACTCAGCGTTGTGTCGTACGCATGCTGGTCAGCGATGACAAACGACAGAAAGTACTGGATGCATTACAAAAAATCATCGCGACCAATGAAAATGCCCATGTACTGGTGATCCCGGTTGATGCGGTACTGGCGCGTGAACCGAAACATGAGGAAGAAAAGAAAAAAACCATTCCCGCCTCTGTTACACGTGAAGAACTCTACAAGGAAATCGAGCAAAACGCGCGCCTTGATAGCACCTATCTTCTTCTGGTTACACTCTCCACAATCGTAGTCAGTATTGGTCTATTGCAGGACAATGTCGCCGTTGTTATTGCCGCGATGGTGATCGCCCCGTTACTCGGCCCCAATCTGGCGCTGGCCTTCTCCACCTCTCTCGGTGATGCCGAACTGTTATGGCGATCACTCAAGACATTATTGTCCGGGCTGGGACTCGCACTGGGCCTGTCTGTCATCATCGGCATGCTCTGGCCACATGCCTTCGACAGTCACGAAGTCATCTCGCGCACTGAAGTTGGCATGGAATCCGTTGTACTCGCACTGGCCTCGGGGGCAGCCGCCGTGATTTCAATTACGACCGGACTCTCTGGTGTATTGGTTGGTGTCATGGTTGCTATCGCCCTGCTCCCACCCACTGCCGTACTTGGACTGACACTCGGCGCAGAACACTACAGTCAGGCCGCCGGTGCCGGACTCCTGCTCGCAGTCAATATCGTGTGTCTCAACCTCGCCGCCAAACTGGTTTTTCTATCCAGAGGGGTCAAACCCCGCACTTGGCTCGAACAACGCAAGGCACGCCAGTCCACCGCTACCTATATCATTTTTTGGCTGGTTTCCCTGCTAATCCTCGTTTTTGCCATCTATTTGCGCGAACACTTACGCTAAACCCGCTGGAATTTACCCTCCGGATCGCCGAAAATAGGCGCCCGATTCAGAGGTGAAGCAGTCATGGCGCAAAACAAGATAGAAAAGAAACTCCTGCACTACATGGGCAAGGCCATTGCCGATTACAAAATGATCCGCAAAGGTGAAAAGGTCATGCTTTGCCTATCTGGCGGTAAAGACTCCTTCACCCTGCTCCACCTTCTGCACAAAATGCGTCAACGTATCAACTTCAGCTTTGATGTCTTCTCTTTTACTCTGGATCAAAGCCAGCCTGGCTGGGATGACAGTGACCTGCGCGCATGGATGGATGAACATAAATACCCATACACCATCCTGAAACGTGATACCTACTCGGTTGTTATCGACAAGGTTCCCGAAGGCAAGGCCTACTGCTCACTGTGCTCGCGCATGCGACGCGGTAATATCTATACATGGGCAGAACAAAACGGTTTCATTAAAGTTGCTCTCGGACACCATCGTGATGACTTGATCCAAAGCACACTCATGTCCATTTTATACAGTGGTGTGATTCGATCCATGCCGCCGAAATTATTATCTGATAATAAAAAACATATCATCATCCGGCCACTCGCCTATTGTCAGGAAGATGACATTGCTGAATATGCTGAACAGCAACAATTCCCGATCATCCCGTGTAACCTGTGCGGCTCACAGGAAAACCTCACCCGTCCGCGCATCAAACAACTCATCAAGGATTTGGCAAAAGAAAACCCCAAGATACCGTCAAACATTCTAGGTGCTATGGGCAATATCCAGCCCAGCCAGATGATGGACTCAAATCTCTGGAACTTCCGTGATCTTGAAGACGAACTTGAACTGGAAGACGTGGTCAAGGAACTGAAAGCGATTAAGCTGGTTTAGCAGGAATCAGATACGTCGTACTAAGTACAAGAATTCCTTTATCCATTCTGAATCTTTTTCACGTTCTCAAGGTGTTCAATTAACCACTGTTTGAAGTTTTCTTCAGACATGGCACGACTGATCAGGAATCCCTGTATTTCATCACATCCCTGTTCCTTGAGAAAATCATATTGTGCTTCTGTTTCCACGCCTTCAGCAATAACACGCAGATTCAAACTATGGCCCAACGCAATAATGGCCTGTGTAATAGCCACATCATCGGGATCCCCGGGTGTATCTTTGACAAAGGAGCGATCAATTTTGAGCGCATCCAGAGGGAAACGTTTAAGATAGCTCATAGAGGAATAGCCGGTACCAAAATCATCCACCGACACCTTGATACCAAAGGCATGCAGTTTATCCATGATATAGGAAGCCATTTCAACATTTTCCACCAACATGGTTTCCGTGATTTCCATTTCAATACAATCAGACAGAGTGACACAACCCTTGTCGAGTTCTTCAATCAATTTAATCGTGCTGTTATCCCTGAACTGGCGAGCTGACAAATTGACTGAGCATTTAATGTGAGCCAAATCATGACTCTTGAGATCCTGATTAAACAAACAGGCGGTTCTGATGACCCATTTGCCAACTTCGATAATCTGATCACTTTCTTCAAGAATTGGAATGAATTTATCCGGCATGACCATGCCAAATTTACTACTTTCCCACCTGATCAACGCTTCCATACCGCAAATAGTACCGTTCTTCATGTCAATACGCGGCTGGTAATGCAATACAAATTCATCCCGTTCCAGTGCATGCAACAATTCATTGTGCATTTCCAGCCGTTCAACCGCATAACGTGTCATGTCATGGGTGTAGTACTGGTATGAATTTCCGCCATCTGATTTCGCACGATACATTGCAGTGTCTGCATTCTTTAACAATGTATCGACGTCAGAGCCATCATCCGGAAATACCGTAATACCAATACTGGTTGATGAAAATACTTCATAGCCATCAATCCTGAATGGTTCCTTGAATGAGGCAATGATTTTCTGGGCTTCGCGGTTAATACTGTCAATATCATTGATACCTTCCAGAACAACGGTAAACTCGTCGCCACCCAAACGTGCAATTGTGTCACCCTTGCGTACACATTCTTTCAGGCGCTGTGCACTTTGCTTCAGCATGCGATCGCCAATAGGATGACCCAGACTGTCATTCACATTTTTAAATCTGTCCAGATCAAGAAACATGATGACCACTTTACCACCCAGACGTTCCACCTGTTCCATTGCATGTGTCAAACGATCCCTAAGCATGGCACGGTTGGGCAATTCGGTTAAGGTATCATGTGTGGCCATAAACTGGAGACGTTCCTGATCCTTGATACGTTCGGTAATGTCCTTGCCGGTAGCCACGTAATTAATGATTTCACCGGTTTCATTCTTTAATGGTGTAATGGTTTTTTCTTCATAATAAATCCTGCCATTCTTTGCCTTGTTTATAAAAACATCACTAAAGGATTCACCCGATCTTATTTTTTTCCACAGATCATTATAGAATTCGGGATCATGCATATCTGATTTCACAATACCCGGGGTTTTTCCTGTCGCCTCATCAAATGAATAACCGCTTATCCTTTCAAAGGCGGGGTTAACATACTCAATCAATCCATTGCTATCCGTGATTAACACAATATCTTCTGTCTGTTCGACTGCGCTGGACAGCTTCTTCATCCTGGTCTCGGCATCAACCCTTTCATTAATGAGCTTGTTTAACTCAACATTCTTTTCCCATAACTCGCGCGTTCGTATACTGACTCGCTCCTCCAGCACATCGTGTGACTCCTGCAGCTCCTTCTCTGCATTCACCCGTCGCCTGAATTCCTCTTCCAGAGGAATAAATACCATCTGTTTTAATGTACCCCAGAAGGTAGCAGCAAGAATAACTGCAAAGAATATCACGCCTGCAATAAAGCGATTACGTGTAGTGAGGTAATGTTTTTCGACAGTACTAAGATCCCATTCCATTGATAATGTTAATAATAATTTTCCATTCTCTATAACGGGTAAATGAATTTCCTTAATCAACGGGCTTTTTATTACTTTTTGGTAGGACACCAATTCAAAACCATTGGCTGCTACTGCCTTGATAGAGTGTGTATTATAGTCTTCAGCGGCCCATTCAATTAATATTCTTTCAACATTGCTATAGTCCTTGTTCAGCCAGGACTGTTTAACAATATTGCCCAGAAAGTTGAGATCATGTTCTGCCTCTTCCATTGTCTGTTCGATTGAAACTGCACGCTGCTGCGATAGAAGAGCAACAATTGCAACAGAACAAAAAAACAGTAACAAAAACATAAATGCGGCGATCAGACGGCTTTTTTTGATGATAGATGTCTTGATCATGAGCTTCTATTTTCTCTCTGGTAACACATGCATCATTTGACGCAGATTGTCATAATCCCGGTTGCTTG
>Ga0224506_10003714_pt1 | contig 10045 bp, 8 predicted proteins | sample SF_Jan12_sed_USG_2_FD_169108 | JGI IMG/M metagenome (GOLD analysis project Ga0224506, IMG submission 169108) | Sediment microbial communities from San Francisco Bay, California, United States - SF_Jan12_sed_USGS_8_1 | ecosystem: Environmental > Aquatic > Marine > Sediment | place: USA...
TTTTATCGCTCTCATCAAGAAAAAAATCATCCAAAAACCAGCCGGGCAAGCTCTTCTTGGTGGGATGGCCGCCTTGCTCGCCGTAAATCTTTTCCCTTTGGTAAAGTATGCCACAGGGGTTCCAGCTTGTGTTGTCCCCGGAACAGGTTATCCTCTCTCACTGTATTACATCCATTTTGCGGTGTTGATATCATTGGTGACAGTTCCTGCAGGCTTTTGGGTAGGTGCAAAAATGGAGGCTTACAAGGGACAATGGAGCAAAGCATCTTCCGGGAAAAGACTCGATTACGTCCTCTCTCCTGCTGCCTTGATTCTTTGTTTAGTCATCATCACCCTTTTGCGGCTGATTTGAGGCAACGGAGACTTACAAGAAAGGAGGAATGAATGGATAAAACAATTCGTTTCAAGCTTAATGGCCAACCAAAAAGCCTACCTCTTGACCGGAAGCGTATGCTCCTCTGGGTTTTGCGCACAGACTTTGGACTTACAGGAACCAAGTATGGCTGTGGGGAGGGCTTCTGCGGAGCCTGCACTGTATTAGTCAACAACGAAGCTGTGCGTTCCTGTCAGTTGCCTGTAGAAGATGTGGATGGAAAAGAGATCCTCACGATCGAAGGTTTAGCTAAAAACGGCAAGCTTCATCCTCTTCAGGAAGCCTTTGTCAAGCATGATGCTCTTCAGTGCGGGTTTTGCACTCCAGGGATGATTCTCAACGCTTACAGCCTTCTGGTGAAGATTCCCAATCCCACTCAAAAAGACATTGTCGAGGCCTTGGATGATAACCTGTGTCGCTGCGGAGCCCACACGCGCATCATTCAAGCCATTCAGACCTCAGCCAAAGGGATGAAGGGAGGTTCCCAGAGATGAAAAAAGACGACTATTTGGACTTGGATTTTTATGATATAAGACCTTCCATACCTCTCAACAGACGAGAATTCTTGAAATTGATAGGGGGAGGCATCGTAGTCCTTTTCTCTGTCGGTGATTCTCTTTTTTTGGAGGCACAGCGCAGGCCCGGCCAACAGCTTCCTGATGATTTCAATGCTTTTCTCAGAATCGGAGAGGATGGACGGGTTTCATGCTTCACGGGTAAGATTGAGATGGGCCAGGGAGTGATCACCTCTCTGGCTATGATGCTGGCTGACGAGCTCGAAGTCCCTCTGGATTCGGTGGATATGGTGATGGGTGATACGGACCTTTGTCCCTGGGATATGGGAACTTGGGGATCCATGACCACCCGATTCTTCGGACCTCCCTTGAGAGCGGCTGCGGCAGAGGCCCGCGCAGTTCTGATCGAGCTGGCAGCCGAACACCTGCAGACGCCCCCTCCCCAGCTTAGGGTTGAGGGAGGAGTCGTTTTTCATGAGTCCCAGAGACAGAAAAAGGTGACCTATGCACAGCTTGCCAAGGGAAAAAAGATGGTTCGACGGCTGAAGAAGGAAAAGACTCTGGAAAAACCATCGGAGTTTACGATAGTAGGAACTCCAGTTTCACGAAGAGATTCTATGGAAAAGGTTACCGGTAAAGCCAAGTTTGCCGGAGATCTCCGGGAGCCTGGCATGCTTTATGCCAGGATCTTGAGGCCCCCTGCCCACGGTGCCAAATTGGTCAGCGTGGATACATCGGCCGCTCAAAAGGTCAAAGGCACTCAAGTCATCAAGGAAGACGGGCTCATCGCCGTGTTGCACGAGGATCCCGAACTGGCGGAAGAGGCAATAAAACAGGTCAAAGTGAAGTGGGAGAAGCCTGAAGCCAAAGTCGACGAGAACACCATCTTCGATCACCTTCTCAAAGTTGCTCCGAAAGGGGAAGTCGTGTCCCAGGGGGGAGATTTGGCTAGGGGGGAAGAAGTTTCAAAGGTTGTTGTTGAAAAAACTTACCTTGACGGCTACGTGGCCCATGCGACTATCGAGACTCACACCGCCTTGGCAAAAATCGAAGGGGACAAGGCCACAATATGGGCATCCACTCAAAATCCCTTCGGTGTTAAAGAAGAAGTAACTTCGGCTCTGGGTTTTCCGGCTGAGAATGTTCGTGTTCTTACTCCATTTGTGGGAGGAGGATTCGGAGGGAAAGCCAGTAATCGTCAGACCGTAGAGGCTGCCAAATTATCGAAATTGAGCGGTCGACCTGTCCAGGTTGCCTGGACGCGCGCTGAGGAATTTTTCTACGACACGTTTCGACCGGCTGCGGTCGTCAAGATAAAAGCTGGGATTAACGGCCAAGGCCGTCTTACCTTTTGGGATTATGGTGTTTATTTTGCCGGAGAGAGGGGTTCTCAACATTTCTTTGATATCCCGCATCATCGCACAATGAGTTTTGGAGCAGGTTGGAGAGGAACACCAGGATCTCATCCGTTTGGGACGGGAGCCTGGCGGGCGCCTGCCAACAACACCAATACCTTTGCCAGAGAATCTCATATCGATATTCTGGCTTCAGAAGCTGGGATGGATCCTTTGGAGTTTCGTTTGATGAACCTGAAGGATAAAAAGATGATCCGTGTATTGGAAACTGCAGCCAAGAAATTTGGCTGGACTGCTGCTAAAGCTCCGAGCGGACGCGGCTATGGGATAGCATCTGGAATCGATGCCGGTACCTACGTAGCCCACATGGCAGAAGTCGATGTCGATAAGAAAACAGGAAAAGTTGAGGTGAAACGCGTAGTTTGCGCGCAGGATATGGGATTATCCGTCAATCCTGCGGGTGCAAAAATACAGATGGAAGGTTGTATCACCATGGGACTTGGATATGCTTTGACCGAGGACATTCATTTCAAGGGCGGAGAAATATTTGACCTTAATTTTGACACCTACGAGATTCCGAAATTTTCCTTGATCCCCAGGATCGAAACCATCCTGATTGAAGACAGGGATGCTGCTCCTCAAGGAGGCGGAGAACCCGCCATAATTTGTATGGGCGGTGTTATCGCCAATGCCATCTTTGATGCCATCGGTGCCCGGGTACTCCAGCTCCCGGTGACACCTGAACGGATCTTACAGGCAGTAAGTTAAAAAAAGCTAACTCGCACGGTCCTCTACTGATTCAGTGTTCCAGAGTTTCAAGAAACTCTTTCCTTTTCGAACCTGTACTCTACGGCTTTTCGAGCCTCTAACTTACATTCCATCTCCTTTTCAATTATCATAGACACATGAAGAATTTTCCTGTCTTTGTGGCCGTTGTCTCTGCTGTCCTCTTTGGTGTGGCCACCCCTGTCAGCAAGCTTCTTCTTGCAGAACTAAATTATTTCCAGCTTGCTGGACTCCTCTACCTTGGAGCGGCAGCAGGACTTCTGCCTTTTGCTTTCAAGAAAGACAAATTGGATATCTGGCAGATTGATAGAAAAAACTTTCTTAGAATATTGGGAGCTATGATCTTTGGAGGAATTTTAGGTCCGGTCCTTCTCTTGATGGGCCTTAAGATGGCCAACGCTTCTTCGGTCTCTCTGTGGCTTAACCTGGAGCTGGCGGCTACGGCCGTGCTCGGTGTGGTTTTTTTTAAAGACCATTTAGATCTCAAGGGATGGCTGGGCGTGAGCGGAGCCGTCCTCGCTGGGGTATTGATCACTTTTCATGAAGGACATTCCGGCATCCTAGCCGGCCTCTTCGTTGCCATAGCGTGCATCAGTTGGGGATTGGATAACCATTTTACTGCATTGATTGATGTGCTTACTCCATCCCAAATAACCTTCTTAAAAGGTTTTTTTGCCGGAACGATCAATTTTGCAGTCGGCGTTTCCTTGACAACCAGTCTACCCTCATTAGAAATCTTAGGAGCAGCGATCGGAGTCGGTATTTTTTCCTACGGAGTAAGTATCGTTCTTTATATAATCGCTGCACAGATTCTGGGAGCGACACGAAGTCAGATTCTGTTTGCCAGTGCTCCTTTCTTTGGCGCTTTCTTCTCTGTTGTGCTGCTGTCAGAATCAATTTCTCTGATCCAGATCGTTGCGGCCGTTATTCTGGCCTTCTCGATACTGTCCATTATTCTTGGCACGCATTCTCACTATCACCTTCATGATGAACTGGAGCACATCCACATGCATCACCACGACGATCTCCATCATGCCCATGGACATGCCACAGAGCATCGGTCCTCTAAGCATGTTCATATGCACAAGCACAAAAAAGATAAACATGCACACGCGCATTATCCGGATTTGCATCACAGACACGATCATAAGGATAATTCTGATTAATGAAGTGAATTGCTTCTTGCGTATTGACAAAAATTATCGGAATTCCTTATAATTTATATCTGGTGAAGAGTTGGGGGCGAACTGGATTCGACGGAGATAATGAGGCAAAGGCTGCATGTCGAGGCTCCGCCCACCTCGTAAAAAAGGTGGACCAAACTAAGTGCAGAACAACTGCCAGTTGCTGCCTAACACATAGGTACGCCGTTTCTCTTGCGCTTTCCTGCGGTGCTTGAGAAGCGTCGACGAGCAGGATAGCGAGCCAGGCCCGTCCTGAGCCTGGGGAGCGAAACAGCATCGGGGCTGGTTCTGAGGTGTTTTTCTTCTTCTAGAGCCGCAGAACAAGATGTAAGAAGAAGATAAACATGTAGATGCCTTTCGTTGAATATCTTCGGACGCGGGTTCGATTCCCGCCGCCTCCAAAATGTCGTTAGGCGATAGAGAGAAATTGTTCAGATACAGAAGAGGAATCCCCAAGTTCATACTGGCTCTTAGCTGTCTGTTCCTTTTCTTGAACTTCTGGAGTTTCCCTCAAACTCAACCCACCTTAGAAGTATCTGCCAGAGATTATGCTGATTACAGCCGCGTCATCGTTGCCTCTTCCAAACCTCTGAGCACGAGCATCGAGAAAAGCGAATCTTTCCTGTTCGTTAAAATTCGGGCTAACACTCCTTTTCGCATCCAGAAGGAATCTCTCCAAAGCCGTTTTATCAAATCTGTGGAGTGGTCTCAAGGAAGGGGATTTTATACCTTAACCATAAGAACCCAACACGCTGATTTCTCCTATGATTCGTTCAAAGTATCCAATCCTCCCCAATTCATCATCGATATATATCCGAATGGACGAAAAGATGAGGAGGAAATCCCCTATACACCTGCGGAAACGCCGGTCGTCGAGGCACGAACAGAAAGAGTCGATTCTCCTTCCCAAGACCCAGAATGCATCGTCATCGATCCCGGTCATGGTGGTTTAGAAGTAGGAGCAAAGGGAAAGTTTGGGACTTTAGAGAAAGGTCTCACCTTAGCAATCGGCATGAAACTGGCTGAGATAGTCAGACAAAGACGGGCCTGCAATATTGTTCTCACTAGAGATAGTGATCTGGATATCAGTCTTGAAGATAGAGCAGCCGTAGCCAATAACAACAAAGCCACCTTGTTTATCAGCATACATGTGAATAGTTCCTATCGCAAAGGAGCAGCTGGTCCGGAAACTTTTTTTCTCAGCAAGGATGCCACCGATGAAGAAGCGAGACGGTTGGCTTTCCTTGAGAACAATTCTGAAAATTTGGCAAACAACATCGAGGCGGATGACGAGGATGTTATCAAGATGATCCTGTGGGACATGGCCCAGACAGCTTATCTCAAGCAGAGCAGCGAGCTGGCTGAAAGGATTCAGAACGAGCTCAATCTATTATGGGGAACCACAAATAGAGGTATCAAGCAGGCTCCCTTTAAAGTCCTGACCGGGGTAGCCTGTCCTGCTGTACTCATAGAGGTGGCCTTCATCTCGAATGCCCAAGAAGAACGAAAATTGTTGACGGAAGAGTATCAACTCAAGGTGGCCGAAGCTATCTACAAGGGTCTGTCTAACTTCCTCCGAGAAAATTCTCACTTATAGAAATCTGATGGATACGAAAAGGTTAGTGATTCTTGGAGTGCTCTTTGTTTTTCTTGTCGTCCTGGTGATCATTTTCTTCAATCTTGGGAGTGAGATGAAGCCGAAAGCCGCACCGCCGCTTCCTTCTGACCGGATAGAATCGTCCCAAGGACCCGCAGAACCCATCACCATCGTTCTTTTTTTCCCCTCAGAAAATGATGATCTTCTTCATCGGGAGGAGAGAGAAATCATTTCAGAGTCATCCGAGGGCGAGAAGGCCAAGAGAATCATTGAAGAGATCTTCAAAGGTTCTAAGCGGGGTTATCTATCACCGATTCCTCCCGAAACAAAGCTCAGAGAGCTTTTTATAACCAAAGACGGTGTGGCCTATGTGGATTTCTCGAGAGACATATCGGAGAAACATCTCTCGGGTTCTTCGGCTGAAATTTCCACTATCTTTTCTGTGGTGAATTCTCTTTCGTATAACTTAAAGTCGGTCAAGAAGGTGTTTATCTTGATAGACGGTGGGGAAAGAAAGACTTTGGGAGGTCACATCGACCTGACCATGGCCTTCTCACCCCAGTATGATTTAGTCGCCAATTAGTAACTGCATCCCTGAATCAAGAAGAGGACGAATAACTCCATGAAAAAACCGATCAAAATCGCTATAGTCGGCTTCCCCAATGTGGGAAAATCGACTCTTTTTAATCGCATCTTGAGAAAGAGGAAATCCCTTGTCCATTCCCTGCCAGGGATGACAAGAGACCAAGTTCCTGCTCACTGTCAGTTAGCTGAAAAAGGCTTTATCCTCATAGACACGGGTGGGTTCTTTGATTCCGTGGAGGATCCGTTCTCCTCCCAAGTGAAGGAGAAAGCATGGGAAGCTTCGATGACAGCCGATATTCTCCTCTATGTGCTCGATGGAAAAAGGGGTTTGCTTCCTGGAGAGGAAGAGCTCTACGTCTCTTTGAAGAGACTCAACAAACCGCTCTTTGTAATCGTCAACAAGATTGATTCCCCCATGGAAGAAGAGAAGATCGGAGATTTTTATAGACTGGGAGAAGAGGAGATCTTTCCGATCTCTGCAGAACATAAAAGAAATCTAGGGTATTTGGAGGAGCGCCTTCTCCAGGTCCTTCCTCCCTCTGAAGACAAGAAGATCGAGACAGAACCACTCAAGATCGCTGTTATTGGACGAATCAATGTCGGAAAAACCTCTCTTGTGAATCGTTTATGCGGTGAAGAGAGACTCATCGTGAGCGAGATTCCAGGGACAACACGGGATAGCACGGATACTCTCATCCGCAGAAATAAGAAAACATACTGCCTGATCGATACGGCAGGCATCCGCAAACTGAGTCGCACTCAGGATAAAAGGGAAAAGGCCGGGATCATCAAAGCGAAAAAGGATATCAGGTCAGCGGATGTTGTGTGCTTGATTTTGGATGCTTCCGAGTTCCCGACCCGTCAAGATACAGCCATTGCCCATCTGGCATATGAGTCAGGAAAGCCTCTTGTCATTGCGTTGAATAAATGGGATCTGATCGAAAAAGAGAACCATTCTTTTAAGGAATTTCAAAAAAAAATTTTTTATAAATTGGACTTTGTTTCCTATGCTCCGTTGGTGTCTATTTCTGCTCTGACGGCTAAGAGGATCATCAAGATTCTAGATCTTGCCGAGGAGGTGTATGCGAATGCGAGAAAAAAAGTTCCTACTTCTCGGTTAAACAGTTTTTTGATAGGGATGAGCGAAAAGCATCCTCCTTTTTCAAAAAAAGGAAAAAGGTTAAAGGTGAAGTATATGGTTCAGAAGGGAATCTTACCACCTGCGTTTATCCTGTTTACGCATTCCCATGCTTCTCTGGATTCCTCGTATGAAAAATTTTTCGTGAGGCTTCTGCGCGAAGAATTTGGCTTTTGGGGTACGCCCCTGCGCCTAATGTTGAGGAGAAACTGATCCCATTGTTCTTGACTTTAATTCCACATTCCTTTATAAATTTAATTTGCGGCCAGTCAAAGGACTCGACGTTAAAGGAGGTTAAGATGTTCCGAAAAACAACCATGTTCATCATGCCGATTCTCCTTATGGTAGTAGCTATCTTTCTCATATCGAGCTGTCAGAAGCTTAATTATAACTATCTGATGGCGAATCGTTACTTTTCTTTGGGAAATAATCATTTCGCCGAAAATAAGTACCGTCTGGCGATCGAAGAATATGAGAGGGCTTTGTCTTATAACCCTGAGCTGGTGGATGCCTACAGGTTCTTAGGAGAAAGCTATAAGAGTTTATTCAAAATTGGTGATGAAAATCCTGAGAATATAGAGAAAGCCGGGAAAGCTCTAGAGAATTTAAACAAAGCGTTGGAAATCGACCCCCGAAACATCCAGATCGTCCATTCTCTGGGAGATATGTATGACAAAATGCGGGACTTTGAAAACGCTGAAAGAATGTTCTTGAAAGTCTTGGAACTGGAACCTACCAATATGGATAACTATTATGTCGTGGCTGGATTTTACAATAGATTCTCTACTGAAAATGAAGAACTTAAAAAGAGAGCGGAGGATATGTATCTGAGAAGGATTGAGTTGGAGCCTGAAAATGAAAAAGGTTATGCCTATCTCGCTCAGTTTTATGACAACGTCAGACCCATCCCGAAGTTTGATAGTGCTAATGAGATGCATTTGAAAATATTGGAGTTGAAACCAGATGATGCCGTAACCTGGTATGCTGTGGGTGTCAATCGCTTTAATAAAGCCTATCGTCTTCAAAACCTCCTATCAAGGCAGCAGAGAATAGATCTTTCTGATGAGAGTGAGCGGGCGTTAAAAAAAGCACTGGACTTAGACCCCAATTATCCTGACACCTACGCCTATGTCAACCTGCTCTACAGGAATGTGCATGCCAATCTCTATCCTGAAAGACAAGACAGGTTCATCCGGGAAGCAGATAGATATACGGAGAGGTACCAGGAAGTTAGAAAAAGGCAGGTGGAGAGGCTGAGACTCGAGGAAGAGCTGAAAAAAGGACAGGCGGAAAGGTAACAGATAACGCCTTTTGTTTTTCTCCATAGATCCTTCTTCTTTGTCATTGATCTTTAGGATTGGAGTGGGCCTTCGCCCTTTTAGGAATCACTCCAAGGAATAAACCCCATAACTCGAATGTGAAGCAAAAAGCATGTTCATTCCTCTGAGAGACGATAATCCTACCAGACGTGTTCCCTATGTGACCGTCGTTCTCATCGTTTTGAATGTGTTGATCTTCATCTATCAATTTTTTTCTCCTCAAGGATTGCAAGTCTTCATTTATAAGATGGGAGCTATTCCCTATGAGATAACCCATTTCAGGTCGTTGCCACTGGTCTTTATGGAGTCTGGTGAGCCACTTGCGCGTCTCTCTCCCCCCTTGACATTGATCGTTTCCATGTTCATGCATGGGGGCATTTTCCACCTGCTTTTTAATATGCTTTATCTCTGGATTTTCGGGAACAATATCGAGGATTTTCTCGGCCCTGTGCGATTCGTACTTTTCTACCTTGTCTCTGGCTTAGGAGCAGGGCTTGCCCACATCCTCTTTCATCCTCATTCTCAAGTCCCCATGATCGGGGCCAGCGGAGCCATCGCTGGAATTCTCGGAGCCTATCTGATTCTCTATCCTCAAGCCCGTGTTTTAACCTTAGTTTTTCTGGTTTTCATCATCAGGATCATCCCCATACCTGCTGCTTTTGTCCTGGGACTGTGGTTTCTGATCCAGGTGTTCAACATTGGAGCTGGAGGTGGAGTGGCCTGGTTTGCTCATATAGGAGGTTTTTTAATCGGGATCGCACTCATCAAGGTTTTGACAAAAAGAAGAAAACCTCGAGTGTGGGTGCATTAAGCTCCGGGGAGGGAAGCATCTCTATTTCCGTGACAGTTAATTATGAAGCTGTAATCTGTTCCAGCGCCAGTTCCCCTCCATCCTTGCCAAGACCCTCCCACCCTCCACAATGGGCTTCGGATGGAGAGGAACCGGCGCCGCACTTCTCAATTAGGTCAGATGTTTCCCTCATCACGGAAATAGAGATGCTTCCCTCCTGGGGGGAGGTGTTGACAACTTCCGCATAATTTAGTATTTTATGGCATCGCTAGCACTTAGCATAGCCGTAGAAAACAATTCTGAGGTTTTACATAATGAAGACTTTTGTCCCAAAAAAAGAGCAGATCGAAAAGAAGTGGTGGTTGATCAACGCTGAAGGGAAGGTACTAGGACGTTTGGCCAC
>Ga0224506_10003715_pt1 | contig 10043 bp, 10 predicted proteins | sample SF_Jan12_sed_USG_2_FD_169108 | JGI IMG/M metagenome (GOLD analysis project Ga0224506, IMG submission 169108) | Sediment microbial communities from San Francisco Bay, California, United States - SF_Jan12_sed_USGS_8_1 | ecosystem: Environmental > Aquatic > Marine > Sediment | place: USA...
TTCAAATAGTATTTTCATTTTTTTGCTTTTAGCTGCATAGTAAAAATCACTCGGCACGACAGTTGGATATCCAACTACGGTTTGTCTAAGTTCAAAGTTTATATTAATTCCAGCTTCTTTCAATACAAAAAAACAAAGCTCAGAACAAAAAAAACTCTCGAGCTTATTTACGCTTCTCATGTCAAAACTGTGGTCATAATGTTTGCCAAGTTGATTATGTGCCCATTTGATTGCTTTGTTTTGTTTTGCTGGAACGATGTTTTGATTAACGCGTACAATCGCCACTGAATCTTTTTCAGCAATACACTCGACAAGCGTTCTTTTAAGTACACCTTCGCCGATTGCTTCAATTATCATTGGCACACCATTTTCTTCTCCAATATAAATCAGCGCATGTTTCCACGGTCCTGGATTCATAAGGTTAGAAAGATGACCATAGGTGTTCGTAAGAATAATATCAAGAGGCTTAAGTGTTCCCAAGATTGTATAAAAATCTGAAATAGCTTTTTTATGCGACCATGGGGATTTTATTTTGCCGACGTAACTTACTATCGGCGTTAAAAATCTCATAAGTAACTCTCTAATTAAAAACTTCGTAGTCATATTTATTGCCCCCGCTTTCTTTACGCCTTAAAGTATTTTCTCAAAAATGCACTCGCCATAAGACTCGCTTTGTCTGGGTTTTTTATTATACCGCCGAAAATCTCTTCAACCTTTTCGGAAGTATTTTCGTCAGCAGCATTTTTGCCTTTCAATATTTTTTCAATAGCGTTCCCAGCTTTAGCTTCTGTCGGTCCATCGAGATTAAGTGTTTGATTTAAAATCGTTTGTGCTTTGCTGGGTGTTGCGCACGAATCTTCTGTGTAACTTTTGCTTGGTGCTTTTTGAACTTCCCAAGCCCAATATGCATCAGTTCCAACTTTTATACTTCTTCCGCCGGGTACCTTTTCGCTGTACTTTACTTTCTTTAGTTTATACGCTACTTCGCCTTTTTTATTGAGAGCTTTTACACTCAATACGTTTGGATATTTAGTTGGAGTTGTAAGAGCTTTTGTAGCGTCGGTTGTCGGCGCGCGAAGATTATTTTGTGCTAACCAATTTTTAGCTTCGCGGGAAAGTATAATATCACCCACCGCTATTTTGTCTTCACTGTAATAGTTTTCAACTATGTTTTCTAAATATTCACCAAATGTTATTCCACTCATATTTTTCTCCTTAATATTGGAAGATTGACGGAGGCCGCAAATCTAACTTTTTACTTTCTAATAATTTCTCTATCTCTTCTTTTCCTTCGTTGATTAACTCTGCACCATCAGTTGTTCCTTGGCCGCCCGCATATGAAAAGCCAGAGAATTTTCTTCGTATAGTACCAAGAATAATTTTTGATTTAGCAACAGCGAAGCTTCTTATCCATTCGTCCGATTCGTATTCTTCTGGACTCAAATAGTTTCCATGAATAACACCGATTTCTCCAGTTTCAGCTGCCGCGGCCGTTGGGTATATTTTAATCTTTCCATCAAGAATCTCCCAGAATCTTTCAACACCAAGAACTTGTTTTACGTCTTCATATTGCCGTCTCATCATCATGTAACCTTTAACATCAAAATCCATGAGACTGTGATTTGGTGCGCCCATCGCGAACGCTTCATCTGAACCAAGAAACAAAGTAGAAAGTTCCGTAGCAAGCGATGCGCCCCCCGTTTTTCTTTTTGGAAAAATAACATCACGAATAAAATAGTAATTTATCTCGGAAGGTATTGTCGCCCAACCGCCCGCATCGACGGGTAGCTTTGTGACATTCAATCCAAGATCATCATACTCGAGATATTTACTGATGGCTTGATGAATCGCAAGATTGATATGCACATCAGTAATCTCAAGTTTAACGACTGGCCATCCCAACTCAAATACAACTGCTTGTCTTAAGTCTTTATAATTATCGGTCCAGTACGGATCCTTATAATCAGTAGGGATGATTATTTTATTTATTCTCATTGTTTCTTAAACGCTTGGTGTTCTGCCCGTAAGTTTTTTGTATTCAGCTGTAAATTTATCTTTATCAGTGAACACTTTTGCGCTTCCGCCGATGTTCTCTCGAAATTTTTTATTGGCGAAATTATCTGCTGCTCGTGCCGCCTTTTTCTTGAAAACATTAACAGGTTCAATAGGACCTCGCTCGCCATCGTTAGCCATCCATGAATACTCAGTATCATTTCTTCCATGTGGGTTTACAGCTGACAGAATCGCCCAGGCTTCTTTTGATTTATTTTTTGAATCTTCAACGGTATGCCATTCATCCGAATCATCAACGATCTTTCCCCATTCGTCATTATTAATTTGTTTTTTGCCAATAACGCCGGTTACTTTTCTTCCCGCCATAGTTACTTGAACGACGGCTGGTTTTGTTTTTATTTTTCCAGTTACTTCAGCCCAATCGTACTTTGTAAGTGATGGATCTGTAATTGGTTTCTGGACAAACTTCTCATCACTTCCCGCTCGTTTTTTTCTAAAAGAAAAATAAATCGTTTCTCCGCCTTCTTCTTGATAAAGTTTTGTTCGAATAGTATCAGTAGAAGAATTATCTTCTTCGTATTTGCTGACTATCAAATCTGATCCCCAGTTTTCTGCGCCACACTCGGGGCAAATACCTTTCCATTCCCCAGCTCCAGGCTTTCGTCTGTCTAGAGTTTTTTTGCCTTTTTTGATTTCCCATCTTGTCTCGCGAGAATACTTTTTACAGTGTTTACATTTATATCTACCAATCTCGTTTTCTTCTTGAAATACTTCTTCTTGAACTAAATCTCTCGAAAAATTCTCTTCATTTAATACTATCATTTTTATTTACTCTCCTTAAGTTTATCATTATTTCATGACCTCTTCTTTGAATTTTGTAAACGATCCTACGCCTTCTTGATATTTTATATATGCTTCAAGTATTTTAATTTTTTGCTCGGTTGATATATCATTGAAATTTATTTTTTTAATTTCATTGATTTCATCTTGCAAGTCACTCTCGGTCATTTCGAGCGATTTTAATTTCTTTAGTAATATGTTCAATTGACCAGAACTCTTCAAAGAACTTTGATTGCTCGCGAGTTCATTTTCAAGTCTTTTTATTTCAAGTCTTTCTTTTGCTTGTTCTTTTGGGTCAGTAATATCTTTTAATGCTTTTTTCTTTTCAGATAAAATATCTTTACTTTTGCTTGATTCTTTTTGAACTTGAGCTGTTGACTCAACACCGAGCTTTTTCAATTTTTTGGATTTCTTGTTGCCTTTTGAATAGAAATATCTTTTGATGTATTCAAAAACTTTACTTGAGTTTTTACTTACAAGATTTTCAATCATTTCGGTGATTTTTTCAATCTTCATTTTTTCAAGTGCTTTTGTTTCAAAGGTTCCTTTTGTTAAGAAATGAAGCACAATCGCCGCCTCGATCTTTTGAGCGCCAACTCCAGTAAGTAATTGTTTTGCTGTTTGCTTTTCAGCGATTGCGGCGTTTTTAATTGATTGTCGGATTGATTCGAATAATTGAGTTTTAATTTTTTTAGAATCTTGATTTGTATTAGCGGCAAGCACTGAAATGAATTTTTTCAGAAACGAAGTTGTTTCGAAAGACATCTTGTAGATGTTTTCGTATTCATCGCTCTTCTCGTATTTTTTACCGCTTGCCATCTCGATAAAAACATCTATTAATTTGAAGGTATTACTGGTCTCGCGCATATAAATATATTTTATCGCTTAATGAAAAAAACAAGCATAAAAAAAACCCGCCGATTTTTATTCAATGGGTTTTGTAATTAAAGTTAAATGTTACTGATTTCTTTAAGCGGTATTTTTTTCATTGAATTATCAATCCCGTGCACTATAATACCATAATCCGAATGGGCAACTATAACACCTTCGATATGTTCGCCGTTTTTCAATAAAATATTATTTGAATTTTGAGCATACTGCGCCATGATTTGCTCTTTAAGTAAATATTTATTTGAATTGATTTGGCGCTGCGCACGCGAAGCTTTCTTTTGCTGTAAAGCGAACTGTTTTGAGAGCTGCTCGTAAAATTCATTAAAGCTTTCTTCTTGTTGTTGCTCAATAGTTTTTAAATCCAAGTTGTTTAATATTGCGTCCATTGTAGAAAAAGTTAACTCTTCATGAATAGATGGTATAAAATCATAAACTTCATTATAACCAGTTAAGCTTTGCAGTAATATTGCTATCGCTTGATGCTTGTTTACTGTTTTAAATGAGCGATCGTTTTTATTGTATAACTCAACAGCGCCATCGAATACTTTTAGTTTTAAGTTTGATGGCACAGTGTAAAGATATAGATCTGCTTTTTGAAATTTTAATGCAGCGTTTGAAGCTTTTATAAAAAAGAAATTTTTATCTTTTGGTTGCGCTTTGACGAAAACAGAACCATAACCTATAAACATATCTGTATGATTAATATTGTTTTTGTCGGCTGAAAATCGAAATGAAACAGCGCTGTTGTTTTCTATTTTAATTATAACTCCGAAAGGAGTTCGAACATCAACGTCTCCATCTTTCGTGATTATTGTTTCTTTGTTTGAAAGCGCGAGGCCAACTTCGATTGGTTTCATCAGGTTCGGTTTATCCGAAGTACTATAAAGAACTTCGCCGTGTGTTGACAGTATATAAACCCCTGGTTCTTTTAATTTCTCAAAATCACAAGCGACATTAAGAGCGGCCCATGTGATAAGAAAAGCGAAAAAAAGATTTTTTAATCTCATAGAATTAGTCTCCATTTTTTTTGATTAGCGTTTATGCGCGCAGATGAAAATTTTATTGTCTTTAAGTGTAATTGTATTTACATCTTCAATTATCGGCTCGGTAATTAAATCATTTTGAGGATCTGGGTCTTCATAAATTGATGTATTGCCTATCTCCATTGAAATATAAAAAGTCGGGAAGAACGCAAACCTTCGAGCGACTCCGTCGGTAGTGAAATAAAACTTATCTGCTGTTTGAGTAGATGGCGAAAGAGTGAAAAAAGTTTCCGCGCCATAAACTTCTTTTACCGCCGCAATCTCTTCGGGTAAAGGCGATATTACTCCAGCGAACGGATACATTATTGCATTAATATCGCTTGAATGTTTAAGACCGAGACAGTGACCGACTTCGTGAATAAACACAGCAGTTTTTATTGCTTCCGGAATATTATTGTTATCTTGAAATGCTTTTCTCATGACAAGTGTACTGTCAAGTATCGCTCCGGTAATGCTTGATGTTCTCGAATAACAAACTCCTATCACATCGCTGTTTGTAAACGGACAGTTACTTTTTAATTCCTCTGGCACGCCGATCCCAACGCAGTCGTCCTCAGTAACAGTTATCCAGTTCTGTGGGGTATACTTTCGCATTGGGTCTTGAGTGTTTCTGTTGTACTGAAATTGATTTTCGGCGAGCTGAATATCCCAAGTCCTTAAACCGATATTTGTTCTTTGAACAAGCGGAACAGCATTCTCTATTTTGTTCGTATCAATCAACCAAAAAATAAATAATTCTGAATCGCTTGGTTTTGAGGTTGGGATGGTACAAGAAGAAAAAAGGATCAGTAAAGCAAAAACAAATGTTTTTAGTTTCATATAGTTATTTTTGAAAATATTCAGATAAAATATCTGTTTTTTTAATTAAATTTTGTGCTGTTTCGATTGAAAATTTACTCATGTCGTTGCCGATAAAATTCTTGTTGAAGTATTTCGCCACGGCGCATGATATACCGCTGCCTATCATTGGGTCAACAAACACACCATCGTCAGGACAAGAAGAAAGAATAATTCTTCTGAACAACTCGGGAGGTTTCATAGTCGGCCAGAAAAATTCTTTTCTTAATCTTTTATCATTCTGTGCTATTATAGGTATCTTCCATACGTCGTCAATTACTTTTCCGTCTGGATGATAATACTTTTCTTTTTTGAAACCTCGCGGCGCCGTCGGAGAATAATCTTCTCTTATCGGCTCGAAGAAATAATCATCGCTTTTTGAATATCTTAAAATTGTATCGTGTCGCTTTCCGAATTCTTTTTCTTTTCGTCTGCCCGAGTTGTGATACCATATAATCGAGTTGCGGTGATTTTCAATTCCAAATATCTTGTCGCATTCTATCTTGATATATTCAATAAAATTACTGTTGCCGTGCAAGTAGAATGTACCTCTGTTATTAAGTACTCTTGCTATCTGTTGGATTATAGGGCTCAGTAATTTGATAAGCTCAGAGAGCGTTATCTTATCGTTAAATGCTATCTCATCTGACTTTGTTTTGAATATTCTTCCGGTTGCAAACGGTGGGTCAAGATAAATCAAGTCAACCGAATCGTTTTGAAGTTTGCTTAAAAATTCAAAAGCATCAAGATTGTACAATTCATTTATTTGTGTTAGTGAAGTGTGCATTTGAGATGGTTTGCTATTGATTTGAATAGTTCAATCAACATATAGAATTATATCCATCTATCAAGAAACTTTCTGAATAAAATTTAGAAAAAAAAAGCGCCCAATTACTTAGGCGCCTTTTCGAAATTAATTCAATTTCTGTAGATAATTAATTATCCACCAAATTGAGGGAAATTCACCAACTTAACTTTCGTGTAGTTTTTCTCTCCACGATAGATATGCTGCTTAGAAGCCGTTGGGTTCTCAGGGTCGAGACGCTCCCAAGTTTTTCCATATCTCGTATAAAAGATTTTTACAGGATCACCGGTTTCGAAGTTATTCATTGTCGGTGTAGGCTGTATCAATTGATACGGTGCATAGATATATCCAGCAGAAGTCGCTCCAGTTCCTTTATGTCCCATAAGAATTTCTTTTTCTGGGTACTGAGGATCCACGTAAATCTTAATCTTGTTTGCAAGTGCTCCCTGAAAGGAAACAGTTTTACCGTCATAAGAAACACCCATGTTAGGCTGAGCATTCAGGAAGCGGTCGAGATAAGAAGCAACTACGGGGTTCATCACCGCCCAGTTACCTTTTCCCAATCGTCCTTGAGTCCAGATTTCAGATGCATACTGTCCGAGCAAATCAGCAAGATATTTACCGATGTCGTCATAGTTTCCGCTAATGTTTCCGTTTGTTTTAACGGCGTCATAATCAACAGTTTTCTTTTGACCAGCCATGAGACGTAAATCGCCGAGAATTTCTCGAGAGATTTCGTTCATGATTTCAACTCTCATCATTTCAGAAAGTTCATTCTCGAGGTCGATACCCCAGTATGTTTTCGAATCTGTTTGAGCGTCAAGAGAAAATTTTCCTTTCAACATTCTTCGAATTAAGCGAAGTGTTGACTCAGTCATTTTCGGTTCGAGCTGAGCAGCGTCAGTGTTACCTTCTTGAATATACTCGTGAGAGAATTCAAGTTTTACGATTCCTGCGGCGTCAGTTGCATGCGCATTAACAGTAAATGTTCCGTCACCAACAGTAAACGCAGCAGAAGCAATCCCAGCGATACCACTTCCTCCAACAAGAGTCCCAGCAACGTCGCCGGCGTACGAAGTAGGAAAGTGAACTCTTGCGATTTCATCACCAGCTGCATTGTATCCAATCGCGAACACAGAAGCAGCAACTATCGGTTTCCATTGGGGCACGTAAGTATAAACACCCGCGGCTGCAAAAACAGTTTCACTGTATCGTACTTGACTTGAAGAGTAATAAGGATCAGCTTCCCCAATTAATGCAGTTGGGTCAGCGGGATATCCAAATAGTTCTTCGCCTGATGCAGATGAACCTTTGCCGTTAGCAAAAGAAGCTGCGAGTTTTTTCACCCATGACATATAAAAGATCGGGCTTCGTGGAGTAGGTAGCGCTTGCATTCCTACGAGTTCAGTAGCCACAAGCATATCAGGAATGGTTCGTCGGATAACTCCCAACATCGCTAAGTTAACACCCTTGAAAGCAGAACTTTCAATTTGGTCTTCAGCGATTAGTTGAGGATCACTTTTCAACTGACTATAATAATTTTCAAGTATGATAGCAGTTTGTTCGGCGACATATTGATCCTTTATTCCACCATTACTGTTAAGAGCTTTAGACCACTTGCGCGCGCACGTTTTTGCGTACGATGCATTTGTTTCTAATTTTTCTTCAGTTTCCATGTTTTTTAATTTTCTTCTCCTTAATATTTATAGATAATTTTTTTTTATTTAAAAACGCGATTCATGATTGCTTTTCCAACAGCATCAAAATCTTGAAGTTCGTCATACTCTGGTTTTTTAACTTTCGTACCCTCAATGCTTTCTGAATTAAAAAGAATATCAACGTCTTCTGTTACCAGATCATCATCATCGTCTTCTTCCTCTTCATCAAGATCATCTTCATCTTCATCAAGATTTTCATCATCTTCATCGTCTTCAAAACCTTCATCTCTTTCGTCTTCTTCTTGAGATGAATCTTTTGCATTTTCAAGTGCTTCTAGAATTGTATTAAAGCGCTTGTAAATATCTTCTTCGGTTATACCATCTGAAATGAATCTTGCAATAGCATCTCGTTGAGTTCCTTCGAATTCTTGAACCAATTCAGAAATAATTTCTTTTCGTTTCGCATCGGAATTTTCTTGCATCAGTTCTTCTTTTTCTTGTCTTAGAGTACTGATCTTTTGATTCAGTGAAACAACATCTTCGTTTGAAACAAACGGTAACATCGCTTCTTTAGCTTTTTGAAATGCATTATATTCTTCGCTGTGATAAAATTCGGTTTTCGCTTTATCAGAGAGAGTGCTATAGATTTCTTCAATCAGAACAGAAGTCTTATCGGTGAATTCTTGCGCTAAATCTTCACGCGCTTGCTCAAGAATAATTTCGCCTTTTTGTAGAAACTCAGTTTCAAGTTCTTCTGAGTATTCTGCTTTTATTTCATCGCGAATTTGTTCAAGATCAAGGGTTTCATCAGAAGCTTCTTCGAGAGCTACTTCTAGTTCTTCGATTTTGCTTTGATATTGAGAAGCAATTTCATCACTGAATTCTTGAAAGAAAGTATCTAATACTTCTTTTTGCTTATCATTGATTTCAAGATCGCCGAAAACTTCTTTGAGTTTTTCGATTGATGTTATCATAATATATAAAAAATCCTCCTTTTATATTTTTATAAGTAATTTATTTTTGCTGTAAGTTTTTTTCACTTAAGTCGCAAATCACTTGCCACAGTGTTTGTTTTTTATTCATTTTTTCCTGATAACGAATAAATTCAACTTCTTCAGTTATCATTTCTTTTAGCTTAGCATTATGGAACGATGGATTTTCAACAAAGTCATAAGTGATAAATCTTAAATTATCAGGAACAACTTGAACTCCTCTCGAAGGATCAAATGTTCCTCGGCCGCCAATTGCTCTTGAGGAGACTCCCGGCTTCCAACCTTTCCTGGCGAAATTATAAACCTTTGCGCCAAGTGGGTCGGTATGTAAAATTTCAACTTTTCCCATTACTTCTTTTCCGTTGAAAGTGAAAGGTTCATTTATAATACCGCAAGAGCGCTCAAGTAAAACTTTACTCGCTCTCATTATATCTTTTTTAGTTTCAGCAATCAAGATAGGATGGTCGAGTTCCATCAGAAGTCCGCCTTCGCCGATTTTTTGATTAAGGCGGTTGTGTTCTCTTATTTGTAATTCTTCTGGGTAATATCTTTGGTTGCCATTTCGGGATTCAGCTTCAGAAAATAAACCTTCATAGATGATTCTTTTTTCATCTCGACCTTGCAATCCCTCAACTATAACCTCTTTCAGATCAAAATCTTTAGGGATTATTGCTTCTGAAATATAAACTTGATCCAAAAGATTTTTATCTGCCTTTGTCATATATTAAACTCCAGTTCCAGCAGTTACAGACGGCGCCTGAAAATTTCCAGGAGCACCGAACTTGTTGTTGAATGTAATAATGATTTTTGAAATTTGCTCATCATCGAAAGTATTTGTAAGAAGCATGTTTTCGACTATCGTTCTAAGTGTCATTACTTCGTTAAAACTCTCTTGAGTGTTTCGACCGTTCTGAAACGTAGCAACAACCTTATCAAAATCTTCAAGCAATTCAGCTGTTTCTTT
>Ga0224506_10003716_pt1 | contig 10042 bp, 11 predicted proteins | sample SF_Jan12_sed_USG_2_FD_169108 | JGI IMG/M metagenome (GOLD analysis project Ga0224506, IMG submission 169108) | Sediment microbial communities from San Francisco Bay, California, United States - SF_Jan12_sed_USGS_8_1 | ecosystem: Environmental > Aquatic > Marine > Sediment | place: USA...
GGGAGACAGAGTTGCAATCATCCCTCCTGTAGGCGGAGGCTAAGACGCCACTCATTTGGTAACTGAACAAATACTTTCTTTTCGTTGCATTCACGCAGCTGAAATGCATGTTATTTTTCCTTGTATCGTTTAGCCACGATCATGGTTGTTGTTAAAAAGATGTTGGGTAATGCTCTAAGTTTCTATGAAAGTCAAGACCGAAAATAGGAACTAACTGAGAACTTTCAACCCGTTCCTGACGTAGATTCGCATAAGCCTCTTGAACGCGCAACACTGTTTGGGTTTGAAAAGTTTGTGTTCCAAAATCTAATCGAGCAGAACCCCTTGCTTCACGGTATCCACAATACGGTTGAACCTAGCCATGTTGTTGATAAGTCCTGCAAATCTGTAGGAGCTTTTCATGGTCCTCAATATTTCTGTCAGCAACAGCTTCGGACGGAGATAGAAGGCTCGGAAATAATCGTAGATCATAGAGCGAATCTCTTCAAAAGGAACAGTGTGAGGTGAAACCTTCGGAACGTAAACTCCGGTTTCCCAAAGTTGATCCTCGTCAATAAAGCCTTTAGCCACCAAGTCGCTCCATAGATCGGTTCCCGTGAAAGCTCCAAGAATGTTCAGCTGGGGCACATCGATGTCGAGTTCGTGCGCAAAACGCAGAGTGTTCTGGATTTCCCTCTTAGCTTCATCTGGAGCTCCCAGTATAAACGACCCCACAATAACATCGATGCCCGCTTTCCTAGCCTTCCGAACTGCACTCCTAGAATCGTCCGGGGTTATCCCCTTCCTGTAGTAGTCCAGAATCCTCTGATTACCGCTTTCCACGCCAAAGTAGAGGATTTTGCAGCCAGCCTTCACCATCTGCCTAAACACGTCGTACCGACAGTTGTCCACCCTTGAATCACAGAACCACTCAACGTCCATTCCCTCCTTTTTCACCCTTTGACAGAACCTCGCCACCCTCTTCTGGTTCAAGGTGAAATTATCGTCTACAAAGAGAAACTGCTCATAGCCCTCGCTCAGCAGAAACTCCAGTTCTGCCACGATGTTCTCAACCGATCTAGGTCTCCAGACTCCCCGAGCAAACTTTCTACATCCGCAAAAGATACACCTGAAGGGACAGCCACGCGACGAAACTAGAGTGGAGAACTTTTTGGTGGCCACCTTCACCCCGTAAATGGTTGAGCTATATTGAGCGTCAATAAGGTTGCGATCTGGGAACGGTAGAGCGTCCACATCTTTGATTAATGGCCTGTCTGGCGAAGACGCAACTTTTCCATTCTTCCTAAATGTTATGCCTTTGACCTTTCGTAGGTCTCCACTTTTCTCTAAACACTTTGCCAGCTCAAGGCAAGTGTATTCTCCCTCCCCTCGGACGATCACGTCCACGAAGGGATATTTGCTAAGAATTCTTTCGGCGTTAAAGGTTGCGTGGTAGTTTCCGAAAACTGTTGTTAGGTTTGGGTTCTCCGCTTTCACATGCCCCGTAAGCTTTATCGCCTCTCCAGCTGAGCTGTTCAGAATTGAAAAACCGAGGATGTCCGGGTTTTCCCTCTTCACCCAGTCTAAGGTCTGCTTCATGGAGAACCCCTTGACTGCCTGATCCAGTATGGACACCTCGATTCCCTCATTCATCAAAACCCCTGCACAATAGAGGATGCCTAACGGTGGCCACGCGGTTACAACCATGTCTGGAGTGTCCGGAGCTGGACTCGGGTTTATGAAGGAAAACTTCATCTCACACCGCAACTGCAATCCTTTTTGAAGCTGAAATAAAATAAGCCTTTTCATAAACATGCGCGCGCAAACCTATTGTTGACGTGTGCCGGTTATTTGTGCACACCGAATGTTACTAGATTGATTTTTCTGTTGTTTTTGATTACTAAGGACTAACGATTTTTCAACAGAATATTTTGCAGACCCGACCGCGCGCGTCTTGTTACTCAGGTCCACATCATTGCGAAACACCGCAAACATCTATACTTTGCGTGGTGGGTGTGCTTAATATGGAAAGCCTCGTCTCCAGGGTTCAAATCCTCGTTGCACTTGTCACACTTTAGTCCTTGTTTAGGTTTTCGTCCACTCTTGCGAATCCTCAATCTACGCCAAGGCATGAAATCTACTCTCAATACTGCCTACATAGACGGTGCAATATTTAAATCTGTGTTGCTGTGGTGTCACAGTCACATACTTATGGAAATCCCATTAAATAATGCGAACCATAGAGAATGCACTAGCATCCGCTGAAACAAACAATCAAAAAACTTTTGAACAAAAAAGGCTTTGCTAAGAACCTTCGATGGAAAGCCTCTTCAGCTGTTTCAGAACGTACCGACGGATTTCAACAGGTTTAGGAAGCTTTGCAACGATTTTTCCCTTTTTAATGAAGGGCTTTAGCATGGGCTGAGTTTTGCCTCCGCATTCTGGGCAGCTTGGCTGAGGAGAACCGAAAGGTAGCACACTGTCAACCATACATTTCGGGCACCTCCAAACCTGCTTCTTTCCACCAAGCTTGCCCCGTTTAGCCACCAGTTTCCCCTCAAGTTCGATAATATCCATGGCAAAGTCTATGGTTGGAGCGTTGCTGACGGAGGTTCCGACGCCGAAGGCGTCTGCTCCGGCTTCGCTGAGAACCCTAACTTTTTCTTCGTCGAGTCCTCCGGAGACGAAGATCTTGACGTGTTTGTAGCCCCTCACGTCCAGTTCCCACCTGACCTCTCGAACGAGTTCAGGGAAGTTTCCTTTCCTTGACCCGGGTGTGTCGAGCCGCACGCCGTACAAGCGGTCTTTCAGGGCTTCAGTGGCCATTATTGACTCAATTTTCTCGTCAAAGTAGGTGTCCACCAAGGCTACTCTTGGAACCTCTGGTGGCATGACCTCGTCGAAGGCTTTCCAAGCCTTCACCTGATCAACCTGACCCTGACCAAGCGCGATGATGAGAGCATGGGGCATGGTTCCCATCGGCTTAGCTCCCGCTGCCTTGGCTCCTGAGAGGCTGGAAACTCCGTCTAAGCCGCCAATGTAAGCGGCTCGATCCAGCATTGGGGACAGAGCTGGGTGCATGCGGCGAATTCCAAAAGCCATAACCAATTTTTCGCCAGCAGCCTTCTTCACCCTAGCGGCTCGTGTTGCTACCCCTGACGCTTGACAGATCAGGCCTAGAAGGGGAGTCTCCAGAACGCAAAACTCTCCGTAGGAGCCCTCAATAAACATGACGGGTTCTCGGACTCCCTGACTGTCAGTGTGGTAGAAGACGCTTCCCTCGGGCATTGAGTAGACATCGACAGGGCATCCCTCGAACAGGCGGGCCTCCTCCTCGATGCCGCAGAGGATTCCCCAAGGCCATCCTCTGGGAAGCTTGCCTGACGTAACCTCAGCCACAACCCGAAGTTTGTCCAAATTTTTTGCTTGGAGAACCTGTTTGGTTCTGGCGAAATAAACATCGGTGGTTTCGCCCTTCTTAATTTCCTCGTCACTTGCGCAATGGAAGAGACGCGTGTGTTTCACCTCCTAAACAGTTTCCTTTTCGATTAATTTCCTCAACTCTTGAACATTAGTGATTTCAGATCCGTAGTTCGTTTTCAAATACTTAATCGCGATTTTTTGAGCCTGCTCGGTAGGGGCTTCCACGCAGTCTTCAGGGACGATGATTCGGTATCCTCGAAAGAAGGCGTCGGCGGCGGTGTGTTGGATGCACACGTTGGTGACCAGTCCTACGAGCACCACCGTGTCAACCTTTAACTCTCTCAAGAGGGGCTCTAACCCTGTTTCATAGAATGCGCTGTACCTTCTTTTTTGGAGGGTGTAGTCGCCTTTGACCGGCTTTAACTCTTCGATAATTTCGGCTCCCTTTGTGCCGACCATGGCGTGGGGAGGCCACAGTTCCAACTCATTGTCAACGCCGGGTAGGTGGGCGTCGCTCACGTAAATGATTGGAATCCCTTCCTTTCGAGCGAAATCGAGCAGACGTTGGATGTTAGGTATGATCCGCGATGCGCGTTCGCATTTCAGGGCGCCTGTCACAAAGTCGTTCAGCATGTCCACGACGATAACACTCGTCCTCACGGGACCACTTCCAAGTGTTCATTAAATTTTAATCGTAGTAAGGTATAACTGTTTATTTAAAAGGTTCAATCAGACACAAATTCCTCTATGACCTTTCATCTCAGAGATATTCGTAGCGCTTGTATATATCCAACCTCGATGACCGCTGCCGCGAAGAAAATCGAGTAAATAACCGCGAGATCTTTTGTGGTCATGCTTTTCTTTAGGGTTTTCTGAATACACTGGAATATTCCGTAGCCCTCGATGATCCCGTTGGGCGCGCTAACGAGAATGACCATGGGTAAAGTGTTTATGACAACCTGGCCCTGAAGAAGAGTGCCCGCTCTAAATATGCTTACCAGAAGGATCATTATGGTGAATAAAAGCGCGAACAAACGAGGGTACTGAAGCACTAGATACTCGTATTTTCTTTTCGGCAAGAAGGCTAGGACAAAGTCCACGTAAAAGGCCATGCCAACCAAGATTAGTGAGACTGCTAAAACGTTGTGGATGAACACCAACAGGATGGCAAGTGGAGGATTAGAGAATACGCCTTTCACGTAGTGAAAGAAGGATACGTTTTCCACATACGCCAGTGTCAAGCAAACCAAGAAAACTATACCGAGCGCCACTGTCCTCTTCTTCTCACTCACAACTTCGTCTCCATTCCATAACAGGCACTTGAACAGTTATTTGCCTAAAAAAAGTTAGCCTCCGATAAGTAGGAAAGGAATTGCCAAAATGAGGGATAGAATAAACCAAACGGCTACATATACGATTACTGCCATTATCGTCACGGCGAGGGCTCCCAACCAGCCCGTTTCATAGTAGTGTCTAATCAAAAGCAGCCAGATGACAAGGGAGAGAATCAAGCCGATTAATGACGCGCGCGGCATGAAAAGGCTTACCATGTTAGCCACAATAGTTCCGAGGAGTGAAATCACAAGTGCGTCGCTGAATAGCGCTCGTTTTTCCCCGACAACCACACGTCCAGCAATGTAAAAAACAATCGTTAAGATAGTTAGACCTATGACGAAATTGAGTAGTTGCCCCACAAGTGACTCAGTCAATTCTTGTCCAATCAGGTTCACCGCAAACGCGGCTATCATAAGCAACACACTCATCGTCACGATTATAACTTATCATATTTCACGAACTCGTCATAAAAGCGTTTGCTTAGCGAGTCCTGCTAATTCTTAGGAGCCCGCATTCCTAGCCGACCAGATTTCAGACTCGCCAGAAAGAACATAGATACCGTATTTAGAACCACAATTGCCCAGTATATTAGGCGCACAATAATAGCGATGGGGTACTGAAATATCACCAAAACTCCATAAACCAAAATGAAGAGAACCGAGCTCATAATTCCCAAAACCAGAGCCCATTCTTCTCGCCTCAAAAAAAGAACCAAAGCCGTAAGAAGGGAAAGACATGAAACAAAGATAAGAAAGTCCACGTATAATGTTGCCGAGACCCTGCAAGGTGTAAAATGCAATAAGCCATACCTTTTTTATAGTTTGAGTCGAATACGCCCGGTTCACTTTACTGCCTCCCGCCTTATCTCAAACAGAACTATTCCGCCAAGAGTATACGGAGGCCCAGGGTCGAGACATTGAACATGTCCAACATCACCTTCCTCCACCGCGAGACCTAACTCCCTAAAACTGATGCCGTGGCTCAGAGCAACGATCATAGACAACATGGACCCGAGCGCGTGGACACACAGCGCATCCGTTTTCTCTGGAACAATCTTAGGCGACTCGATGACAATTTTGTCTCCAACGTTGAACACCGGACACCTGCCTCGCACCTTCTTCACAGTTACAACAAGCCGATAAACTCTCTTCATAACAAGACCTCTACAACAAAAAGCGACTCTATCAACAAACCTATATCTAGTTTGCCACATTCCAACCCTCAAACCCTTCCCTCTAGAGGGGGTAGAGAAAAATAAAAAAGAACGAACCAAAGAGAATAAAGTCTTGACCATAAAAAGGAGAACCTCAAATTAATGCAACATCGGTTCCCAGCCATAATCGGGGTAGGAAGAACAAAGTTCGGCGAACATTACGAAAGAGATCACGAAAACCTCATCGAAGAAGCCTGGCTAAAAGCATCAGACGCCGCCGGCATAGAGCGGAAAGACCTAGACGCCGTCTACTCCTCAGACTACTTCCTCCAAATCACCAACAAAGTCGGAATCGAAGAAGGCTTCCTCTCAGAACTCTCAGAACTCCACATCCCAATGGAAAAAATGAGGTCCTTCAGCTCCGCCCTCCTAAACGCCTGCCACGCCATACAATCGGGAAAGTACCGCATGGTCCTCGTGGGCGGAGTGGAGAAAATGACCGACCGCTGGGACAAAATCAGGGACGACTTAATGCTTCTAGAAGACCCGTGGAGCTACTACGCCGGATGCACACCCGAGGCAAACCACGAACTCATGCTCAGAGAATACATAAAGAAGCACAAGATTTCTGGAGAGAATTTTGAGAAGTTCAACGCAACCTTGGCTCAGATATCCGTAAAAAATCACCTACATGCAATGAAGAACAAATATGCTCATTTTCATAGGGAGGTCAGCGTTGATCAAGTCTTGAAAGAAAGGTCTAAGGTGCATAAGCCTTTGGGTCTCTACGATTTTGCCCCCATCTCAGATGGAGCCTCAGCCTTGGTCTTGGCGAGTCCAGAGGTCGCCAAAAGGTGTGTCGACACACCCATACGCATCGTTGGTTCTTCCTCAGCCACCGATTACATCACCTTTCCTTCACGGGAAGAAAGAACAGGGTTCATAGCAAGCACCATAGCTATGAAAAACGCGCTTGAAAGAGCCCACTTAGGAACACAGAGCATTCAAATAGCTGAACTCTACGACCAATCCACATGTCTGGAAATGGTGTCCTTAGAAGACCTTGGTTTTTCGAAAAGAGGGAAAGCATGGCTCGACGTTTACAGCAGCTGCCAAAACTACAAAGGTTTTTATGAAATCAATGGAAGAAAACTCTTTGTAAACACAAACGGCGGACTCAAGGCTGACGGAAACCCTCTCGGAGCTACTGGAGGAGCCCAAGTTTTTGAGGTTGTTAAGCAACTCAAGGGTGAAGCTGGCGATAGACAGGTAGACACGGACGGAGACCTGCAGTTTGGATGCGTCTTGGAGCTGGAGGGATTCGGAACCAAGGCTTACGTGCACATTCTAAGGAGGGATTAACATGAGCAGCGAACCTATTGAAAGAAGAGTCTCCTACATCGGGGACAGACTCAGAGGAAGCCGCTGCGGAATCTGCGGAAGGGAATACTTCAAGCCCAGAGACTACTGTGGAGTCTGCGGAAGAAGAAGCTTCGGCAAGATGAAGAATGTGGACTTCTTTTACGATGAGGGCACGCTGGAAGTCTGCACCCTCATCAAGGTGCCTACAAACAAATTTACAAAACTTGGACCCTACGTTTACGGCATTGTTTCCTTTCACAACGGGAAGGTAAGAGTCCCTGGCAGGCTGACAGACTGCATATTAAAGGAAGAGGAGATAGACCTGTCCAGCTTCGAGGACAGAGGGGTTGTTCCAAGGTTCAGAAGAAGATGTGCTGTGCAGCAAAGCGACATAATTCCAACAATCTCCCTAGCCTTCACGTTCGCCGACGAGTACTATCCACACCAGAAACACGAAATAGTTAAACCCAAAAAAGAGTGCGAAACCCCGGGAATCACCGGATACGGGGTGTACGTCCCAAGATTCAGGATTAAGGAGGGACCTATAGAAAGGTCCGTGCCGTTTATCGATGAAGACGCCATCACCGCAGCAGTTGAGGCTGGAAAGATTGCTCTAATTCACTCTGGAGTGGACCCTTCACTGGTCGGCAAGGTGTACGTTGGTTCTGAATCCAACCCCTACGCGGTTAAGCCGATAGCCTCCAAGGTGGCTCAAGTGTTGAAGCTCGGCGAGGAGGAACGAACAGACGGTGTGCAAGGTGTGGATGCCATCGACACAGAGTTTGCGTGTAAGGCCGCCGCCAGCATGTTCAAAGACGCGGCAGCCCTCGTATACTATCCTGGCACCCGCACACACTGCGCCATGGTGATAGGCACCGACAATTCTCAGGCTGCACCCCGAGAAGAGCTCGGAGGGGAACTGGATTTCTTTGTTGGTTATGGCGGATCCGCCTTCATCTTCAGCATGCATGACGTAATCGCTGAGCTTGAAGGCTGGTACTCCTGCACTTCAGACACTCCAGACTTTTGGAGGAGGGACTTGGAGCCGTACCCGAGACACGGCGGGCGATTCACTGGTGAGCCTGCCTACTTCAAGCACGTAGTGAAGGCGGCTAGAAGGCTTATGGAGAAGCTGAAGCTTCAACATGGTGATGTTGACTATTTTGTTTCTCATCAGCCTAACATCAGATTTCCAATCAAGGTTGCTAGGGCGCTGGGGTTCAGAGAGGAGCAGTACATGCCTGGTTTGCAGGTTGCTAAGTTCGGCAACACGTATTCCGGTTCTTTGCCCATTGGTTTGGCGGCGGTTCTAGATAAAGCTAAACCGGATGAAAGAGTTGTCATAGTGAGTTATGGGTCAGGGGCGGGAAGCGACGCTTATTCCCTTGTAACGACCAGTCAGATAGGGGAGAAGCGGCGGCGGCAAAAGTTTAGTGTTCAGCATCAGGTGGAAAGCAGTTTCATAGAATATGTGGATTACGATACCTATAGACGGCTTAAGCTTGGGCTTTAGAAGACCGTGAAACCGGGTTTACGTCGTTCACCCTCTTTTTTTCTCTGAATTCTGAATACTTACCACGTTTTCATAACGTTTTAGCATCTCTAGCCTAACAAGTATATCGTGGCAGGGCGTTTGGCGGTGTCAAAATGAGTGATGCTTTAACTTTAATTGTTTTGCAGTTGGGGATAGGTGGGTTAGGTGGTTTTTTCATAGGTTACGTGATCAGGAGAGTTCTGGTGTCGCGTGCCAACAAAGCCAAACGCCAACGTCAATGATTAGACGAAAACAATTTTCGACTAGAAAGTGTTCAAAACGGCAAAATCATCATTCGAAGGGCGGTATAGGGGGGAGGGATAAGAGAGAGAATAACGTAAACAATGTCAGTGTTGCAACGTATTATCTCAATACAAAAACAATTGACTCTGAATCCTCCTTTTTCTAAGGCACCAGAAGATTCTTCATTAACTTTATTTTCACTGGAAATGAAGAGTTATGAATGAGTTTTAGGAAAGTCGTTGTTATATTTTCTTTGTGTACCTCAAATTTTAAATACGTAGGCATAGCTACCTCTAATATCCTCTTGGAAAGAAGGTATTGGTGTCTTCTTTGGTTAAGGTCGAGGAGAAGTTAAGTTCCTCTCATTCGGTTCAAATTCGAAGCCAAATAGATATTATGGCAAGCATTTTGAACGAGGCAGTTAAGGGGGCGAAGAAGACTCGCATAATGTACAGATGCAATCTCAGCTACAGGCAGCTCCAACGTTATTTGAAACTTCTTTTAGGTATGGAACTCTTGATATTGATGTCAAAAAAGGGAAGTGCCGAAACGATTTTTTTCAAGACTTCAGAGAAGGGACGCACCTTCCTTGATGCCTACCGCAGGCTTAGAGCCCTTATGGCTTAACAGCTTCCTTTATGCGTACGAGTTGAATTTCATTCATGAACTCTAGCATCAATGGGCGAAGCTTTGCTTTTTGACGTTTTTTGTCTAGTTCCATGAAGTCGTATTTTGATAGGAAGGTTATGATCATCTCTGCCCTAAGTTTGTTTGATGAGAATCTTTTAATGATCTCGCTTAAATCGTGCCAGTCGCCATCTTTGAGCGTAATTAGGATTTCGTCGATTGCCCACATCACAGCTTCCTCGGTAGGTGTGTGAATTGATGTGGAAGGGATAAATGATTTGTGAAATCTCTTTTCATAAGATGTTATGGGGTTTACTAGAACTTTCTAGAGTGAAGTTCTAGAAGATGGTTCAAGAAGCTCTTTCCTTGTTGTTTTATAAGCTTGT
>Ga0224506_10003717_pt1 | contig 10042 bp, 8 predicted proteins | sample SF_Jan12_sed_USG_2_FD_169108 | JGI IMG/M metagenome (GOLD analysis project Ga0224506, IMG submission 169108) | Sediment microbial communities from San Francisco Bay, California, United States - SF_Jan12_sed_USGS_8_1 | ecosystem: Environmental > Aquatic > Marine > Sediment | place: USA...
CAATGTTCAGGTCTGTACGGCGGCGATGACTTATGGGTTTAAGGTTGTCGATGACATGATTACCGGTCTCAGCGATTTCATGGATAGCAAAGGTATCGCATCGATTGACGAAATAGTCGGCAAGGCTGTGGATAAGGTAACCGATTGGCAATATCTCGACCTTAACTACATTGTTAAAGCAAAGATTGATCAGGACAAATGCATAAAATGCGGTCGTTGCCATGTAGTTTGTGAAGATACTTCGCATCAGGCAATATCTCAGACAAAAGACGGTATGCGTCATTTCGAAGTCCTTGACGAAGAATGTGTGGGCTGTAATTTATGTGTTAGTGTTTGCCCTGTCGAGGGCTGTATCAGCTTGCGCGAATTATCTACTGGCGAAGTCGATAAACGTACCGGCGAGACGGTATCGGGTCAGTATGCAAACTGGACGACACACGATAATAATCCAATGAGAACGAATCAATAATCTAAAAATTGATAACAAAATACCAATAAAACTTAATGATCTGGAGGAAGATATGACTACTAGCAGCACTCATACAGTAGGTGAATTTGTCGAACTAAAGGCCGGGGATGATGTGATATCGAGTTCGCGCTACAACGAAGATATTGCACCGACACGAGCCGATCAGAGAACCTGGAAAACCAGGCATATTGCATCGCTTTGGGTGGGCATGGCAATTTGCGTACCCACCTATACGCTTGGTGGTGTTCTAACCGCCTATTTTGGACTCTCCGTCGGTGAAGCGCTGTGGGCAATTTTTCTGGCAAATGTGATCGTGTTAATTCCACTGGTGTTAAATGCCTATCCGGGAACCAAATACGGGATCCCTTTTCCGGTCGTATTACGGTCTTCGTTTGGTATTATCGGTTCGAATGTTCCCTGCCTTATCCGGGCGCTCATCGCCTGTGGCTGGTTCGGTATTCAAACCATGTTTGGCGGGCTTGCCATACACCTGCTTTTTTCGGCAGTCTCCGATGGTTGGGCAAGCCTTGGCGGTACTGGCGAGGTCATCGGTTTCTTTATATTCTGGGCGATTAACCTATGGGTTGTTATCAGGGGAGCTGAGTCGATCAAGATGCTGGAAACCCTCGCGGCGCCCTTGCTCTTACTGGTTGGCATAGGGTTGATTGTCTGGGCTTATCCGCAGGCCTCGATTACGGAATTGTTGGCCAAAGCGCCTAATCGTCCGGAAGATGCTTCATTTCTGGCCTATTTCTTTGGTGGTCTCACTGCCATGGTGGGTTTCTGGGCGACATTATCGCTGAATATTCCTGATTTCAGCCGTTTTGCCGACTCGCAGAAGAGTCAGGTCAAAGGGCAAATTATCGGTCTGCCAGTGACGATGTTTCTGTTTGCTGCGCTGGGTGTAATTCTGACCTCTGCCTCTCAACAACTGGTTGGCGAAACCGTGGCCGATCCGATCTCGTTGATTGGTAAAATCGATAGCCCATTCTGGGTGATTTTATCAATGCTGATGATTATTATCGCGACACTGTCCACCAATACTGCCGCGAATATTGTGTCGCCGACCAATGACTTCCAGAACATTGCCCCGAAAATGGTGAGCAATACACGGGGTGTCATCATTACCGGTCTGATTGGTGTTGTTCTCATGGGCTGGGAACTACTGAAAAAACTGGAGTGGGTCGTTTCAGATGTCAGCGTCGAGAGTCTGTATTCGAATTGGCTACTCGGTTATTCGAGCCTGCTTGGACCTATTGCCGGGATCATGATTGTCGACTACTTCCTGGTAAAACGCCAAACGCTGGATTTGCCGGCCCTGTATAAAAATGGCAGCACTTACCCAGCCTGGAATCTAAGTGGTTTTGTGGCTTTCCTGATTCCAGTTGCAATGACATTAGTTGCAGTCACCACCGGCGCACTTAGCTGGTTTTATAGCTATGGCTGGTTCACCGGTTCCTTGCTGGGCGGCCTGATTTACTATGCCATGAATATGAAAGTAATGGCTGCGCAAACGGTTAATGCTAACGCCTGATTCCCGGCTCCGGCGGTGTTGTCTGTCGCATTATTTTTTATAATACTGGCGATTTTAGCTGGCGCTTTATTGCCGGTTCAGGGGGTTGTAAATGGTCAACTGGGGCGGGTACTCGATAACGTAGTACTCGCCACGCTGATCTCTTTTGCCGTTGGTGCACTGACTTTGTTGGTGGTTTATATCTTTCGCTACGAGGGGTCTTCAGGCAGCGGTCTGCAGGGTTTGTCACAAGTGCCGCCGATTTACTATACGGGCGGAGTACTGGGTGCTTTTTACGTGACGATGGTCACTCTGCTTATCCCCAGGATAGGTGTTGCCAACACAATGATTGCGATTATCTTCGGGCAGGTTTTATTATCATTACTGCTCGATCATTTTGGTTTTCTGGGTATAACTGTCCGGCAAATAAACTGGTTCAGGGCATTAGGTGCCAGTTTGGTGTTGGCAGGTTTAGTGCTGGTAGTTAGAAATTAAGTGATGCTTTTTAAAAACAATTAATTATGAGGAGAGTAAGAACATGCCACAAAATATTTCACGTCGGTCATTCAATAAAATATCTGCTGCCTGTGTTGGTGCTCTGGGCTTTGGAGTATTTCCTGCCTTTGCGGCCAATATGAAAGTTGCTGGTATTTATACCCAGCCTATCCAGCAAAAGTGGGACGCGCGTTTGCACCAGGGGTTGTTAGCCGCCAAGGCTGCAGGCGGGGTCGACTATGTTTTTTCCGAGAAAGTAGCGAATACCGATTATATCCGCGTGTTACGTGAGTACTGTGAAGGCGGTGCCAAACTCATTGTGGGAGAAGCCTTTGGCATCTCCAAAGAAGCTCGTAAAGTCGCCGATGAATATCCAGATATTGCTTTTTTAATGGGCGACCCTTTTGCACCGCACGGTTCAAACTTTTCAGTATTCGACAATTACATTCATGAACCCTGTTATTTAATGGGTGTACTCGCCGGTTCGATGACTAAAACTAACAAACTTGGCATGGTTGGCGGGTATCCGATCGGCGAGGTCAATCGACTGTTCCACGCCTTTATAAACGGTGCAAAATCAGTCAACCCGAAAGTCGAAGTTAAAGTGACCTTTATTGGCTCCTGGTATGATCCACCTAAGGCAAAAGAGGCCGCCTTTGCCCAGGTCGAAGCCGGTGTTGACGTACTCTATGCCGAACGCGCCGGTGTGGTCGATGCCGCGAGAGATAAAGGCATCATCGCGTTTGGCAATGTCAACGATATGAATAAGGAAGAAAATGGAACTAATGTCGTGGTGACGTCGGCTTTATGGCATATGGAAGAGGCCATCGCACATGCTATTTCGCGAGTGAAGTCGGGAACATTTTCTGCCGAAAATTACAAAGAGTGGACGATGATGCAAAAAGGTGGAGCCAGCCTCGCGCCTTACTATGAATTCGAAGATCGTATTCCAGCTGCGGCCAAAGCCAAAGTAGCTAAGCTTCAAGCCGAAATACTGAATGGTTCGTTTACAGTCGAAATTATAGACACAGAACCGAAATCGACGTTTTAAGCGGGTAATACAATTGCGATAGCTTGCAATGTCGAGACTCTCTTTCAAGCAGATAAGCAAACGCTTCGGATCGCTTGTCGCCAATGACAGCATTTCGCTGTCATTGGACCCTGGTGAGATCATGGCTTTGCTCGGTGAAAATGGTGCCGGTAAAACCACGTTGATGAATATTCTGTTCGGTCATTATGAGGCAGACGAAGGTTCGATTGAAGTCGATGGTAAGCAACTGACACCGGGCTCCACGGAAGCAGCGATTCAGGCTGGCATCGGTATGGTGCATCAGCATTTCACGCTGGCCGACAACTTAACCGTAATAGAGAATATCATCCTCGGTACTGAAAGCCTGTGGTCATGGCGGCATGGTTTATCGGCGGCGCGCCGTAAGCTCATCGATATGTCCGAACGCTATTCTCTGGTAATTGACCCGGACGCGCAGGCCGGTGCGCTTTCGATCGGCGAGCGACAGCGTATAGAAATATTAAAAGCACTCTACCGTGGTGCGCGTATTCTAATCCTGGATGAACCTACCGCTGTTTTGACGCCGCAGGAGACCGAGAATCTCTTTGTCACCCTCAGATCGCTAACGGCAAAAGGATTATCGGTAATTTTTATTTCGCACAAATTACACGAAATTCTGGCAATCAGTGATCGAATCTCTATTTTACGCCGGGGCAAAATAGTCGATACCATCAAAACCAGCGAAGCCAGCCGAAGCGAGCTGGCCGAGAAGATGGTGGGAGAAGTCGTCACCAGGCCACAACTGGAAGCGATGCAACCTGGTGCCCCGGTACTGACGTTGGCAGGTTTGAGTGCCTATGGCGACGATAAATTCCCACTCCTGAATAGTGTCGATTTAACTATACACGCACATGAAATCGTCGGTATAGCAGGTGTTGCAGGCAACGGTCAGACGGCATTGGCGGATGTGCTATCCGGCTTGAATCGCGACTACTCAGGCGAGCTTAAGTTGCATGGCGATACGCTTACCGACGCGGGGCCGTCAGACTTTGTCGCACGAGGCATCGGGCGGATACCCGAGGATCGGCATGTACGTGGAATGATTGGAGACATGCAAATCTGGGAAAATTTGATCAGTGAAGATTTACGTTCAGAGCAAATTTTAAAGTGGAAAATAGTCATTAACAAGGATGCGGCAATCAAACGTGCCGAGCACCTCATCGAGCGCTTTGATGTGCGCTGCGAAGGTCCGCAGGCCCAAACTAAATTATTATCGGGTGGTAACATTCAGAAACTCATCCTGGCTCGTGCTCTGTCACCAGAGCCGGATTTTATTTTGGCAAACCAGCCGGTCAGGGGCCTCGACGAGGGTGCCATCGCCTACGTCCAGGAACAGTTATTTGATGCGCGAAAACGAGGTGCCGCTATTTTACTGATTTCGGAAGACCTCGATGAGCTGCTGTCATTGTGTGATCGAATCGCGGTCATGTATCAGGGTAATTTGAGTGAGGCAGTGCCGACGCCAACCCGAACGGTCACCGAGTTGGGCTTAATGATGGCGGGGCAGGTTATTCATGCAAATTGAACTGCGCCAGTCTACCTCGCTGTTGCGCGTTGGCATGGCACCGATATCCGCTATTTTTGCCGCGCTCGTACTGTGCTCTGTACTCATAATGTGGGCTGGTGTCCCGGTACTCGAGGCTTACGCCTTGTTATTCAAAGGCGCGTTTGGATCGGCTTTTGCGCTCAAGGAAACTTTCACTCGTTCGATACCGCTAATATTTACCGGTCTTGCGGTTGCAGTCGCATTTCGTTCGAAATTTTACAATATCGGTGCCGAAGGCCAGCTTTACGCAGGGGCTCTGGCTGCCGTTTACTTCGGCACCGGGCTGGTTAGTCTACCCGCTTACCTGATGCTGCCATTCCTTTTGCTGGTCGGTGCATTAGCCGGCGGATTGCTGTTACTGGTACCGGTACTACTTAAAACCCGGTTGAAGGTCGACGAGGTGGTCACCACCCTGTTGCTAAACTTTGTAATTCTGTTGGTGGTTAGCTATTTAATCGAAGGCCCCTGGCGTGACCCGATGGCCATGGGCTGGCCGCAAACGGCCTCAATTATTGATGAGGGTGTGCTACCGACACTAATGGCTAAAGGCAGGCTGCATGCAGGATTAATTGTTGCGGTACTGGCCTCTATACTGATTTGGGCGGTGATGCGATTTACGGTGTTAGGCTACGAAATTAAGGCAGTTGGGTTCAATGCGAAAGCTGCGGAGTTTTCCGGTGTGAATGTTAATCGCACTGTGATTTTCACTGCGCTGATATCGGGCGGTCTGGCGGGCATGGCCGGGGTCAGCGAAGTTGCCGGACTGAAGGGTTATCTAACGCTCGATTTGTCCCCCGGGTTTGGCTATACCGGCGTTGCAGTTGCAATGCTGGCGCAGCTGCATCCATTGGCGGTTATCCCGGCGGCGCTATTTTTATCGGCGGTTTATGTCGGTGCCGATTCGATGAGCCGGGCGGTTAATATTCCGACCTATATTGCAGACGTACTGGTGGGTGTATCGGTACTCGCTATTCTCGTCAGTGTGATGTTAACGCAATACAGGATTAAGTGGCGCAAATGAGTGATTTACTCGATATTCTACTCACCGCTGGTTTCTGGGCTGCCACCGTCCGGATCGTTAGCCCGTTAATTTTCGGCACCCTGGGCGAGCTTATATGTGAACGTGCGGGGGTGCTCAATCTGGGCATCGAAGGCATTATGACTGTGGGTGCTATGTGCGGATGGATGTGGGTTTATCAGGGGGGGGACTTATGGGGAGGTGTCATTTTCGCCGCCAGCATGGGTGCACTTTTTGGCCTGTTACATGCTTCGTTTACGGTCTACCTGGGGTTATCGCAGCATGTAACCGGTATTGGCATCACTCTGTTTGCATCATCGTTGAGTTATTTTGTTTATCGGATGTTGCTGCCATCGGCCACTACTCCGCCGAAAATAGCACCCTTCCAGAACCTCGAAATACCGGTGTTATCGGATATCCCCCTGATTGGCGAGGCCCTGTTCAATCAATCGCCACTCACCTATCTGGCTCTGCTTTGTGTGCCGGTAGTCTGGTATGTGCTACACAGAACGCCGATTGGCCTGGCAGTACGTATGGCCGGCGAAAACCCGGTCGCGGTCGAAGCACAGGGAATCGATGTGCTGGCGGTACGTACCGGTGCTGTGATGGTGGGTAGTGCACTGATGGCCGTTGGCGGGGCCTTCATCACCATGTCCTGGTTCGATGCATTTTATTTCGGCATGGTCAACGGGCGTGGCTGGATTTGTGTTGCATTGGTTATTTTTGCCTCCTGGAAACCAGGTAAGGCTTTGTTAGGAGCATTTTTGTTTGCAGGCCTTGAAGCCATGCAAGTGCGGGCACAACAATCGGCGGGTGCTTTTATACCTTATCAATTCTTTCTTATGTTGCCCTACGTTATGTCTATCCTGGCGATGATTATTATGGCAAGGCGCGCTCAATACCCGCAAGCGTTGCTGGTGCCGTTCAGGCGCGGGGAACGGGTTTAGGAGATGGTGAATGCTCGAAGACAACGATAAAAGATTTTTACGCGTCGCATACGAAGAAGCGCTGGCCGGTTTTAATGAAGGCGGTTGTCCTATCGGCAGCGTGTTAGCAATAGGGGATCAACTCATCGCTCAGGGGCGTAATCAAAGAGTACAGAAAGGCGATCCGATTGCCCATGGAGAAATGGACTGCCTGCGAAAAGCCGGGCGCCAGAGTAGTTATAAAAACATGACGCTTTATACATCTTTATCCCCCTGCATGATGTGCTCGGGGACCATTGTGCAGTTTGGAATAGAACGAGTGGTCGTTGGCGAGAATAAAAATTTCGGTGGCAACGAAGAATTTCTTCGGGATCGAGGCGTCGAGGTAATAATCGCCGACGATAATGATTGCATTGAGTTGATGGAGCGGTTTATTGCTGAAAAACCGGAGCTTTGGGCTGAGGATATTGCTGAAGAGGTTGGTTGACTGGTCGGTTTCCTGGCTACTGAATAATATAGATTTTTACTGAAATTTCGATAGCAGGCGTTTCGCTGAGCGACGTCCAGGGTAGGTCCAGAGTTCCTGGCCGTTGGCTACCTGCCGCCGTTGGTCAGTCTGTGAGGGATTGCTGGTGAATCCGATGAATTAACTCGTTTACATCATAGGGTTTTCTAAAAAGTGCCTTGATGCCCAGTCCACTCACTTCCTCAAGGTCTTCGCGGACGGTATTTCCGCTGATGACGATTACAGAGGCATTCTTGTTGATTGCCTTGATCTGCCGGATTGCCTCCACACCACTCATGCCGGGCATTTTCATATCCGTTATCACCATTTGAAATTCGCTTTCGTTATATGCTGCCACAGCCGATTCTCCGCTGAGGAATATCTCCACTTGATGCCCTTCCAGCTCAAGCAGGTCGGAGAGGCTTTCTGCAGCGTCTATATTGTCATCTACAATCATGATACGCATTTGAGTTCCTCGCAGATTGATTGTTGAACATCTGACCAGGGCATCAGTGTGTGTTCAGGGGGAATGAAATTGTGACACGGGCACCATGGCGGTCCTGTCGGTTTTTAATATCAACCTTTCCTCCATGGTCGGTGATGATATTTTTTACGATGGCCATGCCCAGCCCCACCCCAAAGCTCTTGGTGCTGAACATAGGGGCAAAGACCTTGCTTTCCGCCTCCGGGCTCAAGCCCGACCCGGTGTCTTCTATCACAAGTTTCACGGAGTCATCTTCCAGACTGGTATGGATATCAATTTCACCTGTCGCGTTCGCGGTGCTACCATCCGGTGACATGGCCTGAATGGCGTTCATGACCAGGTTCACTATCACCCGGTTGATCCGTTCCGGATCAAACATCAGGACGGCGTGATCGGTTTTCAAGTGGGAGTTCAGGACAATTCCGTTTGGTAAATAAATTTCTTCTAGCATGTGCTCCAGCGAGGGGTCCAGTGCCTGCTGGCTCAGGCTTGGTTTGCGAATATTTGTGTATTCAAGCATGTCCTCAATGATCGCCGTGCAGCGCACGACATTCCGCTTGATTCGGTCCATAGGCCTGGAAAGGTCAACCGAGCTATTTTCCAATTCCCGCTCCATCACCTGGGAGGAGGTACTAATCACGCTCAGCGGATTGCGCAACTCATGGCTGACAGTAGCCGACAGCTGACCCAGGGTCGCCAGGCGTTCAGCCTGCAAGAGCTCGTGCTCCATCTGCTTTTTGTCGGTGATGTCAATGCCAGTGCCGACCACAAAAGCCACCTTGCCCTGCTCATCAACGATGGCACTGTTTGACCAGGCGACTAGTCGCTGTGTGCCCTCCCTGGTCAGCCATTCGTTTTCGTAGGTGTTGGGAAACATGCCGCTTTCCAGCGCCTGAAACACTGCCATCACTTTTTCTTTCTGGTCCTCCGGAATCAAGTGCCGCCAGAATGGCTGTCCTATCACGTCTTCCTGTGAAAAACCGCTCAAGGTCTCACAGGCACGGTTGAAACGCACCACAACGCCGTTGTGGTCCATCACAATCACCAGGGCCTCCTGTGTGTCCAGCACGGTGGTGATAAAGTTTCGCTCCGAGTCTAACTCCGAGGTTCGTTGCAGCACCTTTTCCTCAACGGCTTTCTTGGCAGCGTTGAGACGACTGAGAAAGAACCACATTATGAAGATCCCTCCTGTCAGGAGCGAAGCTATGCTGAGGGAGCCAGCAATCACCCCCACTTCCTGGGTGCTGTAGCCGGACAGTAGCCTGCGTCCAAAATAGCGATCGTAAATCGTTTGATACTCCCCGCTTTCCCTCACCATTGCCAAACCGTTGTTGAGGCGCTCCAGCATGGCGCGGTTCCCTTTTTTCACTGTCATGCCCCACGTCAGGGTGCGCAAAGGATCCCCCACGATTTTGACGCGGTTGCTGAGCCGAAATTTCTGTGCATAGTAGTGAATTATTTGCTCCGGATAGATATAGGCGTCCACATCGCCATTGATCAGGGCTGTCAGCCCATTGAGCGGTGTTTCCACCACATGGCAGTTGATTTCGGGGAAATTCATCAGGTACTGGTGGGTGATATGCCTGCGTACACAGGCCACCTTCCTACCGGTCAAATCTTCAAAAGAATTGATGTTAACCTGATTTTCGCGGACGAAAATCACCTCGTCCATGTCAAGAATGGATTCGGTGTAATCGAAGAACTTTGTGCGTTCCGGGGTGTAGCCCGTGTCATGAATGAAGTTGATGCGCCCGGTTTCCAGCGCATCGGTCACCTCTACCCATCGCCCGCTATGAAACGACTCCAGCCGACCGCCCGTGGCCTCAATTACTGCTTTGGCCAGATCGTGGCCAAACCCGGCGATGTCACCTGCTTCATTCAGGTAATTGATGGGCGGGAAGTTGTTGCTGGAGCCATCAACAAAAACCTCCGGCGTCTGGGCTAACAGGTTCTGGAGCAAAATCATCAGCAAGAGGGAAGTAAGGAAAATATTTTTTATCCAGGGTGAAATCATTCT
>Ga0224506_10003718_pt1 | contig 10042 bp, 9 predicted proteins | sample SF_Jan12_sed_USG_2_FD_169108 | JGI IMG/M metagenome (GOLD analysis project Ga0224506, IMG submission 169108) | Sediment microbial communities from San Francisco Bay, California, United States - SF_Jan12_sed_USGS_8_1 | ecosystem: Environmental > Aquatic > Marine > Sediment | place: USA...
CGGCATCATCTTTTTTCGCCTGGGCAATACGTTGTTGCTGATTGTCCTGAATACGGCGTTTTTGTTGTTTGGTCAGGTGACGTTTGGCCATGGCGAGTTTCTTACTTCATTAGCTTGCAGGTGATCTGTGTGTGCGGCACAGATAAAATCATTAAGACTGAGACCATCTATACTATGGGTTGTGTAACTGACATCACAGGTTTTATAACTGACGTGCAGCTCCGGGTGATGATCCTGTTGTTGTGCAATCCAGGCGACGGCATTCACAAAGGCCATAGTGTGGTAGTAGTCGGTAAATTCAAAACGACGGGAAATAGACTTACCTGCACTATCTATTTGCCAGTATTCGGATAGTTGGGAAAGTAACTGCTGGATGCTGTCTGCGTGGATGGCCGGGGTGCCAGAAGTGATTATCTGGCATTGTTGCTGATGCAACACGCTGACTAGTTCTTTTTATAATGGTAATACTGCAGATTCAGGTACTCCACGACATCCATGACCTCATCATCGTGCCAGGGTACATCGAGATTATCATTACAGCGGTTAACCTGTTTTATTAGTCGTTGATAACTGTCTACACGGCGGTTTTCCCGCAGATAAATATCAGCACCGACACCACCCATAATCCCTATATGACAGGTCATACAGTTATTGTCGTGCAGGGATTTACCGCGTTTTGCATCGGCTTGGGCCGTTCCCAACAGCACGGACATCAGTAACAGAGCGATTAGTTTCTTCATCTGTTATTTGCTCCTACTGTACGCAGATGCTCTATGCGTATAGGTGCCGGTGGATGTGAATGATAGAAGGCTGAGTAGAGCGGATCCGGCGTCAGGGTACTGGCGTTTTCCTGATACATCTTTACCAGCGCCGTGATCAATTTACTTGCATCACTGTTGTGGGCAGCAAACTCATCGGCCTCGAATTCATGCTTGCGACTGTAGGCACTGAATACGGGGGTAAACAGAAAAGTAAAGACCGGGCTGATGAGCAAAAATAGCACCAGCGCCATGTGGTTGGAGGCCTGTCCGGCACCCAGTGCACTATAGAACCAGGGAGCCTGTATCAGCCAGCCCAGTACCGCCAGAGCCAGCAGGGTGGTCAGGGACATCAATATCATACGCTTGCGGATATGCTTGCGACGGAAATGACCCAGTTCATGGGCCAGTACGGCTTCGACCTCATCATGGTCGAGACTGTCTGTCAGCGTATCAAAGAAGACGATACGCTTGTTCTTGCCCATGCCGGTGAAGTAGGCGTTGCCATGGGCGGAACGGCGTGAACCATCCATGATGAAGATCCCCTGGCTGGTAAAGCCGCAGCGGGCAAGCAGGGCCTCGATACGGGCCTTGAGGGTTTCATCGGCCAGTGGACTAAACTTGTTAAACAGTGGCGCAATGACGCTGGGATAGAGCCAGAACATGGTCAGGCTCAGACCCATGTAGGCGAGCCAGACGTAAAACCACCACAGGGCACCCATCGATTCCATCATCCACAAAACCAGATAGAGAAACGGTACGCCGATGATCAGTGAGAGCAGGGTATTCTTGATGATATCGCTGACAAAGGTTTTCATCGTAGTACGGTTGAAACCAAAACTGGCCTCCAGACGGAAGGTACGGTAGAGACTGAAGGGCAGGGCCAGCAGACTACCGATAAGGCTGAAGCCGATAATAAAGCCCACCCCGCCACTCAGTGGTGACCAGCCCAGAGTCGTTAACCAGCTATCCAGCAGTGACAGGCCACCCCCCAGGGTCCATAGCACCAGCAGTAGCGTATCGTAACCCAGCTCCAGCTTGCCCAGCTTTAGTTGCGCAAGGGTATAATCTGCGGCCTTCTGGTGTTCATCCAGGGATATGCTGTGGGAAAAATCCTCGGGTACCTGTTTTCGGTGCTGGCCTACGAATCGCCCCTGACGGGCAGATAACCATAGTTGCAGGCTGACGGAAAGGATGATGGCGGCGATAAATAGAGCGGTAAATGTATGCATTTGTCGATAAAAAAGGCTTATTATGTTCCTGCGTTGCAGGTTAGCCTCTGCGTCCGTTGAAGTAAAGCGCCAGCCATAGGAGAGATGATGTCCCAGAGCCCCGATAATCTGATTTGGATAGATCTGGAAATGACCGGATTGGAACCTATGCTGGACAGTGTCATAGAGATCGCCACGATCGTTACCGATGCCGAACTGAATATTCTTGCTGAAGGTCCGGTTCTTGCCATCCACCAATCGGATGAGGTGTTGGCGCAGATGGATGAATGGAATACCACCCATCACGGTGCCTCGGGCCTGATAGACAGGGTTAGGGCCAGTAAGGTGGATGAATCCGAGGCAACACAGAAGACCATCGCGTTCCTCGCCGACTATGTCGAAGCATCTGTCTCGCCAATGTGTGGCAACAGTATCTGTCAGGATCGCCGTTTCCTCGCCCAGCATATGCCTGAGCTTGAGGCCTATTTCCATTACCGTAATCTGGATGTCAGTACCCTGAAGGAGTTGGGTAAACGCTGGCGCCCGGAGATGATGGAGAATCTGAGCAAGAAGGGGACGCATCTGGCGCTGGATGATATTCGTGAATCCATCGAAGAACTGCGTTTTTATCGTGAGAATTTTCTGCGTCTCTCCTGATAGTGTCTGAAGTATGTCGGTTTCCAAGTCAAAAACACAGAATATCTGCCTGCAGTGCCGTCACCATTATATAACCTGGGATCAAGCTTTCCCCTATGGTTGCCGGGCTATGGGCTTTAGTTCCAAACGTGCACCTTACCTGGATGTAGTGGATGCCTCGGGTGTGGAGTGCTTGCGCTTCCAGCTCAAGTCCTATCTTTCACGGCGTTCAGATGGATAAAGGATCGGTGTTCGCTCCCGGGGACTAGGCAGATCCCTCTGTGTGCGGTATTCTCCGTACAGGTCTTAAGTGGATAGACAATAAGAATTATGTACCCGAATAGCTCTGCCGACGATGCCGAACGACTGGTAACCGAACATGCCCCTCTAGTAAAACGACTGGCCTATCATCTGGTTGGTCGCCTGCCTTCCAGCGTCATGGTTGATGATCTGATCCAGGCCGGGATGATCGGTTTACTGGATGCTGCCAGGCAATACGATCCTACTCAGGGGGCCAGCTTCGAGACCTATGCCACCATCCGTGTACGCGGTTCGATGATAGATGAATTACGTCGTAACGACTGGGCGCCAAAATCGGTACATAAGAAACAGCGTGATGTTGCTGCGGCGATCAAGCTTGTTGAGGCACGTACCGGGCGTGACGCCAGAGATACAGAGGTAGCTGAAGAGATGGGCATGGAACTGGATGACTATTTTCAGATCCTGCAGGACACCAATTCCGCGCGCCTGTTTAGCCTGGATGTGGTAGATGCCAATGAAGAATCCTTTATTAATACCATCTCTGACAATGGTGGCTCGCCACTGGATGGTCTGACCGATGAGCGTTTTCGCGATAGCCTGGGCGAGGCCATTACCCGTCTGCCGGAGCGTGAACGCATGGTCCTGTCCATGTATTACGATAATGAATTAAACCTGCGTGAGATCGGCGAGGTACTGGAGGTCAGTGAATCCAGAATTTCGCAAATCCTTTCCCAGGCCCATGGCCGCTTGCGCTCACGTCTGAGTGAGTGGACACAGTAATTTCGATTCAGTCAGGTGTCAGTTTACATTCACATTATGAAATTTGTATCCTGACACGGTAGTCATTCTACCAGTCTCTTTATAGTATACTCAGCGTTTTGCTAGGTTATTAGACTCGTAGGGGCCGCTATAGCGCCTGAGACGAGCTCAATAGAATTCTTTTTAACCGCCCTCGGCGGTGTTTTTGTGAGGACAGTATGGATTTCAAGCCTTTCCAGCCCCCCAAGCGTACCCTTATGGGACCAGGCCCTTCTGACGTTAGTGAGCGTGTATTACAAGCCATGGCACGACCCACCATCGGTCATCTGGACCCTGCCTTCGTTGGTATGATGGATGAGGTCAAGTCACTGTTGCAATATGCCTTTCAAACCGAAAATCAACTGACCATGCCAGTCTCCGCCCCCGGATCTGCGGGCATGGAGAGCTGTTTTGTCAATCTGGTCGAGCCCGGTGACAAGGTCATCGTTTGCCAGAATGGCGTATTCGGTGGTCGTATGAAAGAGAATGTCGAGCGCTGTGGTGGTACTGCTGTCATGGTACAGGATGACTGGGGCAAGCCGGTGGATCCAAACAAGCTGGAGCAGGCCCTGAAGGACCATGCCGATGCCAAGATCGTCGCCTTTGTCCATGCCGAGACCTCTACCGGTGCCCAGTCCGATGCAGAGACCCTGGTGAAGCTGGCTCACGAACATGATTGTCTAACCATTGTTGATGCCGTCACCTCCCTGGGTGGCACACCACTGAAGGTGGATGAGTGGGGCATCGATGCCATCTATTCAGGTACACAGAAGTGCCTGTCCGCGCCTCCCGGTATCTCGCCGGTCAGCTTCAATGAGCGTGCGGCCGAGGTAATACGTAATCGCAAGACCAAGGTACAGAGCTGGTTCCTGGACATGAATCTGGTGATGGGTTATTGGGGAGCCGGTGCCAAACGTGCCTATCATCATACCGCACCGGTAAACAGTCTTTATGCCCTGCACGAATCCTTACTAATATTGAAGGAAGAGGGACTGGAAAATTCCTGGGCCCGTCATCATCAGACCCACCTGGCCCTGAAAGCGGGTCTGGAAGCGATGGGACTGGGTTTCGTTGTGGATGAGGCGCATCGTCTGCCACAACTGAATGCCGTTTATATCCCTGATGGCGTGGATGATGCTGCGGTTCGTGGCAAGTTGTTGCAAGACTACAACCTCGAAATCGGCGCTGGTCTGGGTGACCTTGCTGGCAAGGTGTGGCGCATAGGTCTGATGGGACATGCCTGCTCTGCAGAAAATGTCAGTTACTGTCTGAATTCTCTGGATGAGGTATTAACCGGTATGGGAGCGCCGATTCAAAGTGGTATTGCGGCTGATACAGCGAGCAAGATAATTGCGGCCTAGTTAACGAATTTAACAAGATTTAACAAGGGACACTTCGGTGTCCCTTTTTATTTGTGTTATATATAAAAGACTCAATAACTGAAAGTGAAGGGGGATGTGTGAGCGAAACGTCCGGTATAAGCCATACAACCACTCTCAATAGTGATATAACGAAATTCCTTTTCTCTTACGGTCGAAAGAAAGATATTCAGCCGGGACAGGTATTTATAACGGAAGGTGATGTATCACCTACGGTGTTTGTTGTTCTGGAAGGTGAAGCGGAGATCCTGAAAAAGGATGACGTCGGACAGGATAATGTTGTTGCTCGGGTCGGTAGTGGTGCGATTCTGGGTGAGATGGGCGTTTTTATGCAGGAAAAGCGTACCAGCTCGGTACGTGCCGCAACCAGTCTGATTGCCCTGGAGTTTAATGCCGAAAGTTTTTATACCGCGATCGAGAAGATTCCAGAGCTGGCCATTCGTATAATCAAGTCACTTTCACAGAAACTCAAATCCTCGAATGATTTCACGATTCATATGCGTAAGGCGCATAATTTGTTAGTGATTTCCAATAATATTCTTGCTCAGCAAAACAAACCGGAACAAACACAGTTTCATTTTAAACTTGATTTGATAGCCTTGAGTCGAATGGTTGCGATAGGGCGTAATGCCTTAAAAACCGAGATCGAACGCCTGGAATCCGCCGGTGTGTTTAAAAAACTGACTATCAGTACCTCCGGACAGGTTGATGGCTATGCAGATAAAGAGATGTTACTGCATTATGCTAATGAACATACCTACCCAAGATAACCCCATCAATCACTTTTTAATGTTGGGCTAGTCATCGGATGGTTCGTGTTAGCGCACAGAAAAATGTGAACCAGCCCCATCTTTTTTGCCAAATCCGGCGACGTTTTTATACCTAATACTATCTATAGTATTCGTGTGCCATTTCCGTGTGCATTGGAGTGTAAATACTATGAGTAGTCTGCAAAATATGATGGATTATTCGCCTACCACGTTGAGTAAGAACATAACCGATTTTCTTACCAGTTATGGCCGAAAGAAGACGCATATTGCCGGTACTGTGCTGGCTTATGAAGGTGAAGTGTCGAGCAGTGTTTATATTGTCCTGGGTGGTATGGCCGAGGTCGTCAAAGAAGACAAGCATGGCTGTGAGAATGTGATCGCCCGTGTTGGGCAGGGAACCATCATTGGTGAAATGGGGGTGTTTCTTGAACAGAAGCGCACCGGGACAATTCGTGCCAACAGTGATCTAACGGTATTGGAATTTTCCAATGATAATTTCCTTCAGGCCTTGAATCGCATCCCGGAACTTGCATTCAGGATGTATAAGTCCTTGTCGACCAAGATCGTAAACTCCAATGATACTCTGGTACACCAATCCGGAAACCAAAGCCTGTTGACGATTGCAATAGTCCTGCTGGAAATGAAACCGGCGAAAATAGCCAATCATCTTGGGCAGATAACCCTGCATCCGAGCCAGGTTAGTGACGAAACCGGAGTGGATAGAAAAACCATACGCAACATACTGGAGCAGCTGAAAGAGAAGCTCATCATCACTGCCAGTAATATCACTCATGATGGCAGTTTGATGTTGACGATCGATTTTAGTCGTTTGGGTAGTTACTGTAAGGCGCTGGTGAATAAAAAAGCCGGTGGGAAGGAAAAGCCTGCGGTAAAAAAGCCTGAAAGCACCCCGCGGAGAGATCGGCAATATGAACTGCCGACTCGCCAGCGAGGTGCTACCAATCAGCCTCGCTTTGCCAGATAAAGCCAGGTATCAACCACCGAGTCAGGGTTTAGCGATACCGAATCGATCCCTTCTTCCATCAACCAGTGGGCGAAGTCGGCATGGTCTGACGGTCCCTGTCCACAGATCCCCACATACTTGCCTTCTGCCTTACAGGCGGTAATGGCCATATGCAACAGTGCCTTTACGGCATCGTTACGCTCATCGAACAGGTTGGCGATCAGGCCGGAATCCCTGTCTAATCCCAGCGTGAGTTGGGTTAGGTCATTGGAGCCGATGGAGAAGCCATCAAAGTATTGCAGGAACTCGCTGGCCAGTAGGGCATTAGAAGGCAGTTCGCACATCATGATGATCTTGAGATCATCCTTGCCCCGTTCCAGTCCGTTCTCTTTCAATATATCAATCACCTGACGTGCCTCATCGACGGTACGGACAAACGGGATCATGATCTCGACATTGGACAGTCCCATCTCCTCACGTACCTGGTGAATGGCACGACACTCCAGCTCAAAACAGTCACGGAAATCATCGGAGATATAGCGTGAGGCACCACGGAAGCCGAGCATAGGATTCTCTTCTTCCGGTTCGTAACGACTGCCGCCGAGCAGGTTGGCGTATTCATTGGATTTGAAATCGGACAGCCGTACAATCACACGTTGTGGATAAAAGGCTGCGGCGATGGTGGCAACGCCCTCGCTCAGACGGGTAACATAATAGCTAACCGGATCCGGGTAGCCCTGTATACGGGTGAGGATATCGGCCTGTAACTCTGCGGGTTGCTGGTCAAACTCCAACAGCGCCTTGGGGTGGATACCGATCATACGGTTGATGATGAATTCCAGTCGTGCCAGCCCGACCCCTGCGTTCGGCAGGGAGGCGAAGTCAAAGGCTCGCTCAGGATTGCCCACGTTCATCATGATCTTGAAGGGAAGCTCGGGCATGCTCTCGATGCTGGTCTCGACCATTTCAAAGTTCAACAGCCCTTCGTAGACCTTGCCATCATCCCCTTCGGCACAGGAGACGGTCAGTAGCTGGCCATCCTTGATGCACCGGGTGGCATCACCGGTACCTACTACAGCAGGAATCCCCAACTCTCTGGCGATGATGGCGGCGTGACAGGTACGTCCACCGCGATTGGTGACGATGGCCGAGGCACGTTTCATGATCGGTTCCCAGTCGGGGTCGGTCATATCGGTGACCAGTACCTCGCCAGGCTGTACCTCATCCATTTGACTGGCCGAGGCGATGACCCGTGCCGGACCGCTGGCGATGCGCTGGCCGATACTGCGACCAGTGGTCACCAGTGGAGCCGTCTCGTGTAAGACAAAGCGTTGCAGGGTATTGCCGGTATTACTTTGTACGGTTTCCGGCCGTGCCTGCAGGATGTAGAGTTTCTCATCCTCACCATCCAGAGCCCACTCGATGTCCATGGGGCGATCATAGTGCTGCTCGATGGAGACGGCCATGCGTGCCAGCTCCTGGATCTGAGCGTCATTCAGACAGTATTGTCCGCGCTCCTCTGTGGATGTATCGACGGTTTCGATCGGTGGATGGATATCTGAGTTATAAACCATCTTGAGCAACTTGCTGCCCAGATTGCGGCGTACGATGGCCTGTTTCCCCTGTGCCAGTGTCGGTTTGTGCACATAGAACTCATCGGGATTGACCGCCCCCTGTACTACGGTCTCACCCAGGCCGTAGGAGGCGGTAATAAAGACCACTTTGTCGAAACCGGATTCGGTGTCGAGGGTAAACATCACGCCACTGGCTCCGGTATCGCTGCGGGCCATACGCTGGATGCCGCAGGAGAGGGCGACCTCACTGTGGTCGAAATTCTGATGCACGCGGTAGGCGATGGCACGGTCATTATAGAGCGAGGCAAAGACCTCCTTGACGCCTGCTATCATTGCCTCTTCACCGCGGATATTCAGCAAGGTCTCCTGCTGACCGGCAAACGAGGCCTCGGGCAGGTCTTCAGCGGTGGCCGAGGAGCGGATCGCGACGGAGATATCCCCTTTGGACGCTTCCAGCAGGCCTCTGTAGGCTGTGAGCAACTGTTGTTGCAGTGTCTGGGGTAGTTCCGCCTCCATTACCCATTGACGTACCTGCTTGCCGGTACGTCCCAGTGCCACCACATCCTCTACATCCAGTTCTGCCAGGGTCTGGTTGATGCGCTGGGTAAGGTTATTCTGCTCAAGAAAATCACGATAGGCCTGGGCGGTGGTCGCAAAACCGTTGGGCACATCGACACCGCTGCCGGTAAGCTGGGTGTACATCTCTCCCAATGAGGCATTCTTGCCGCCTACGATCTCTACATCGGTCATGCGTATGGCATCGAACCAGAGGATATAATCGGTGTTGCTCATGGCCAGTCTCCGAATTGGTGGTGGACGGCAGTTTGTTTTCTGCCCACAATGCGATCAGTAACATGAAAGAAGCGGGGATAAAACCCCATAACCATATTATGCAACGACTAGTCTTTTTTATTTCCGATCGTACCGGTATTACCGCCGAAACTCTGGGACATGGTCTGTTAAGCCAGTTTCCAAAACTGCAGCAGACACGTCAGACGTTTCGTTATGTGGATAGTGTGGAGAAGGCAGAGGAGACCCTGGCTTCGATATTACAACTCTCTGAATCTGCTACACAGAAGCCCATAGTAATTAGTACCGTCATTACGGATGAATTGCGTGAGGTATTCAAACACCCGAATATCTTTCTGCTCGATCTGTTTGCCGCCTTCATCAAGCCTCTGGAACATGAACTGGATATGGCCTCATCGCATAAGGTTGGGCACAGTCATGGTAGGGTCGACGATGTGAATTATGCACAACGTATCGATGCGATTAACTATACCATTGCTCACGATGATGGTTTGAATACCCGGAACTATGAGCGTGCTCCATTGATCCTGGTCGGGGTATCTCGTTCGGGCAAGACCCCTTCGAGTCTCTATCTGGCGATGCAGTATGGCGTCTGTGTGGCCAACTATCCGCTGACCGAGGAGGATTTTGATAATGATAATCTGCCCAAGGTGTTGCAACCCTACAAACAGAAGTTATTTGGTCTGACCATCTCGGCACAACGACTGTCGCAGATCCGTGGTGAACGTCTGCCCAATAGTCATTATGCCTCCTTGCGCCAGTGTCAGTCGGAGCTGGCCAGTGCGGAGATGCTGTTTCGTAAATACAGTATACCGGTACTGGATGTGACACAGATGTCGGTGGAGGAGATCTCCACTACGCTGATCGATGCCCGTCACCTG
>Ga0224506_10003719_pt1 | contig 10039 bp, 7 predicted proteins | sample SF_Jan12_sed_USG_2_FD_169108 | JGI IMG/M metagenome (GOLD analysis project Ga0224506, IMG submission 169108) | Sediment microbial communities from San Francisco Bay, California, United States - SF_Jan12_sed_USGS_8_1 | ecosystem: Environmental > Aquatic > Marine > Sediment | place: USA...
TCAACTGGAAAACTGCAAAAATTTGCAAGGTTACACCAACCAAATCAACATAGTTGGTCATTGTTTTTCAGGCTTTCAGAGAAAAAAGGGAAAGTTACCGTTTTGTTAACATTTTGTTACCGTTTAACATTGTTTTATGATATATCTCATTTTGCACGCGCGACCTTGTGAGTGTGAAAGTTCTTCTCCTTTTCTACTCTAACCAAAAACGTTCCTTTCCGGTCTAGATAAAGAAGAACATCTTCTCCTTCACGAATGGGTTGAGGCAAGGTCCTATGCTACACTATTCCACTAAGTTAACGGGAGAAATAATAACGTTGCGAGAAGTGACCTGTCATATTTATACTAAATAGATATTGAGAATAAGTAGGTGGGAAATGTTTGACGCGGGTCTCAAAGCTTTACTCACCAAGCGTGATAGTGCTTTCTCTTTCTTCGTTAATAGAAAACTTGGCCTACGGCCTTCCTTTGGCGTATTTTCCTAATTATGCAATTTCTTTGGGAGCATCAGTTGCCTATGTTGGTTTTTTCACAGCAGCTTTTATGCTTACCACGGCGCTTCTTTCAGAAAGGTTTGGAGGACTATCTGACAGAATTGGGCGGAAAAGGCTTATTGAAATAGGATTGTTTGCAGACGTCATTCTGGGAATATTAACAGGCGTTATCCAGAGCTGGATTGTCCTATTGTTGATAAGAGCTCTGAATGGAATCGCCACGGCAGCCGTCAGCTCACCTGCAGAAGCCTCATTAGTGGATCAAGTTCCTAAACATCGAAGAGGCGAGGCATTGGGTTTTTACTTAACTCTTGGAATAGCAGGCTGGACGCTGGGACCCCTATTTGGGGGAACCGTTCAACATCTTGCTCAAAATCAGCTCCAGATGGAACTAGAAACTAGTTACAGAATACCCTTTTTCGTCGATTCCCTTCTGGCCGCAATTGCGATGGCTTTAGTGGCGTGGAAAGTGACAGAAACTAGGGGAAGTTCCAAGAGTTCGGAGGTTTCAGAAATTGTAAAAGACGATGTTAAGCTAACTGGCTGGAAATTGCTGTCCGTAAGAATCTTGTATTTCGTCGAGCTCACCAACGGTTTTGCAGTAGGTTTCATTGCTCCCCTTGCAGTTCTCTTCTTCGATGACCTTTTCAACGCAACTACCCTGCAAATTGGTTTTATTCTCACGGCATCAGGGTCTGTTGGGCTTCTTGGCAACTTTTTTGCTGGAAAATTGGCGGACAGGATTGGAAGGAAACCGGTCATAGCCTTTGGAAGCTCCTCGTCACGTCTATCCACCTTGGTTATGCCATTTGTCTTCGATATAAATTCTGCAGCTGTGTTAATGGTCTTCAGGTCTATGGGTCATAACGTTGCTATGCCAGCAAGCAGGGCGCTGAGAGCTGACTTGGTACCAGCTAAGATTAGAGGGAAACTCTTCGGAAGATTGCAGGCCTTCTTTAATCTAGGTATGATCATTGGACCAATCTTAGGAACATGGTTGTATGACCTGTACAGATACGAAGTTTTCAGAGTCACGTGGCCCGCTGACTTTAATGTAAGAGGGTTAGGGCTTCCCTTCTTTATCAGCGGAATCCTCGGCTTAACAGCACTGGCACTCCTACTGATCTTCGTCAAAGAACCTCCCAGACAAAGTGAGACACAAAATAGGAGGTAGCGGTTACTTCACGTTCTTCAGTTCATTTCTATTCAGAACTATTCATAACTCATTTAAATTGGTAGATTTCATATAATCAATATGCGTTGAAAACGGTGGACAACATGCCTAGACGAGTGACGAAACTTATTCTCCCATTTGCTGTCCCTGCGGAGGATCGAGTCACAGCCTTTACAAAGGATATGGAGATGGCAGCTATTTTCTACCTAGCTGAATCAGATAGGGAAAAAGGTGAAGGACGCATTTTGAAAAAGCCAACTCAGAAACTGTTTTTCATAGCTGAAGCTTGTTATCCCCTATTGTTGGTTCCTTGGAGGGGAAGAACCTTACTCTTTGACGGACTTGGTGTCACAAAACACACATTGTCCTATGACATACTGCCGGATATCAAGGCCTTTGACAATGATATTCAAGGAAGCGCGAAAACACGTGAAGCCTATTCCGTGGCTCTTTCCCAAAATGCCAGTTACTTTCAAAATTTCGCTGGCAAAGAGGAGAAAACCATAGAAGGCTTCATTACAGATACCGACTTCATACAAGATTTTGTCGCCTATCTTTCAGAAGTGGAGGAAATTGAAAAACCTGTAACTGCCAAAGCGGTTTTATCTCCCACCATCGGCGAATCCGAGATCTCAGCTTCCGTCGAAGAGCTTTCAGATTTAAGAGCCAGATTGAAGGGGGACATCAAAAACCTAGGTGAAAGTATGAAATTACTCAGTATACGGACTACAGAACAGGTGAAAGCCCTTCGCGAAGAAATCAAGGAAATTCGAAAAAAGTTTGACCAAAAAATTGAGCAGGTTAAGCCCAGAGTAACAGAACGGACACAGCAAATTCAAGAGAGGTATGATGAAGAAATCACTAGGATCTCCAAAAGATTCGAAAGGCAGCTCCGACCTCTCCACAAAGATCGCGTTAAATTTGAAAAAATGCAGGAACGCCTAACAGCTGAAATTGACCGTTGTGAGGCTGAAATAAAATCTTGTAGGCTTCGCAAAGACGAGGGCGCCGAGATTCAATGGAGCCAGAAGCTTGAAAAAATCAGGAAAAAGCTTCCAACTTTAGAGAGAAACATCAGGGATGTAGACAGAAAAATAGAGGACGTTGAAACCGCTAAGAAACTTGAAATATCTAAACGGAGAACAAAGCGGGACACCCACATCGAAGAAGCCATGAAGGTTCTTAGAGAGCTTGAGGCTTCACGGGAGGCCAGAATCAGAATGAAACAACAAGAAATGACATCGCTAAAGGATACGACTTCCTCCATCATAAATCAAATGAATGAGATGGTTGAGTCAAAAAAGGCGGCCTTAAATGAGCTTGACAGCATAGGCACGCCAAGGAGAAGAAGAGAGTACGCGCTTGTATACTTGCCTCTTCACTTTGTTTGTTACGAAACGGAATTGAAGAAAAGATATGTTGTGTATCCTCCATCCATCGTAGGTAGCATGGGGATCTTGACAAAATTGAAGGGCGTTTTCGGCGTCACAAAAATGAAATCTTTTCTTCAACCTCGTTCAAAAGCCATAACAGCGCTTCTTAACCAACTTGTGATCCTAACCGGAGAAAATCCCGTGTTTGAAAAAGAGATAAGCGACGCTGGAATCAAAGCTAGCATCTTACGAACAACAGAGCTGCGCTTAGGCATTAAGAGAGGATTGGGAGAGTTAAGAGACGAAAAGTGGATATCTGAAAGTGAACTTCAATCTTTCAGCGAACTCCTCTGAAAAGCATATTCCACCTCAAATCGTGTACCTTTTTCCGTATTTGACTAAGTGTGCGTGTTTGTTTATTTTTTTGAATAGTTTCGGGTTTTCTGTGTGTATCGGGAAAATCTGTTTCGGTTCGATGTGGTTGATGAGGTCTGTTAGTCGAAGTCTGTTCATGTGGCCGGAAGCATGGAGTTGGTGAAATTTTATTTTGAAGTGCCTCAGCCAATTGTGCATAACTGCGTCTTCGATGTCTTCTTCACTGTAGGGTTCGCTCATGCTGTGAATAAAATGACTGTCCGGATCCTGCCTTATGTCGATGAGTTCTGCGAACTGGTAGAAATCTAGGTCCATAACTATTCGGCTTTGATGTTCGTGCACAAATTCGTAATTCACCATCTTGTCCATGAACTCCCGTTCCCAAACGTAGTAGTCTTTCTCTTGAAAACTTCCGGTTTTTTTCCTCTTGTAATAAACTAGGATGGTCTCATCTTTCATGGGGTCTGGAAGATGAAGGCGTTTATCCTCTACAAGCTTGCTTAATAGATGAGCGGTTTTCGGGGATATGACGATTTTTCTGTCATTGTTCTTAGCCACGTTGTAGAATGTTCTGAACCTATCCATATCTCGCCCGTAATGGGTAACGAACACTATCTTGTTTGTTGCAGAAACGATTTCGTTGCTTAGTTTTTCTACTTCTGATTCGGAGTAGTTCTTTCTCTTTTCCACTTCAACCATTCTGGTTCCTTCACTTATCATCGCTATGGGCTCAGATTCGCGGGCTTTTTCCGCAAATTCTTCCGTCATCTCTTTTCGAGGACCATGTGCCCTAAGGTCTCCAGTATAGACGATTGCGCCTTTGGATGTGTGAATTATGAAGCCATAGGAAGCAGGAATAGAATGATCAACGTGAATGGGTTCCACCACCAGATGGTCAATCTTTATTTTGCGTCCTGTTCTGAACGTTTCATAGGGATGTTTTCCGAAATCAGCGGAGCCAGTTTCCTCCATTGACCTTATGAAAATTTTTGTTCCGTAACCGCAGTGTATGGGGATGTTTTCGTCAAGAAATAGGATGTGTCCCACATGGTCTATGTGGGCGTGAGACAGAAATAAAGCATCAATTTTCGGTTCAGTGTAGGGAAGGTCGGTAAACGCCAGCTGTTTTTCGCTATATATTCCTTTTGTCTTTGGCAATAAATTGAACTCAAAATAGTCTCCCAAACCATTTATGGCTCTGGGGCAAAGCCAACCCGTAAAGTATTCTGCGCCCATGGTGAAAGACCGCCCAAAATCCAGGAAGATTCTAACTTCTTTGTCTTCCAAAAGAACTTTGTTTCCACCAATCTCGTTTACTCCGCCGTAAAAGGTGAGAGACGTTTTTTGTCTTACCATCCTACTTCCACGTCTATTATTATTTTCAATACATCCTAACCTAATTTTTTCCCATTTTTTGGCAGAGGCTAGAAATGGCTACGATGACATGAGGTGGGGTGAAGACGCTGAAAACCTTTACGTATCGCGCTGATGCCGCCTTCTTTACAGTTTCCTTCCTTCCTCCAGCTTCTAGATATCCTTCAATGAAGTTCTTGGCTATGATGCTCGCGGCTTTGGCTGAAGATATGGGAGAAACGTAGTGTCCTGAATAGTAGAGGAATTCGGCTACGTCCCATGTTTGATTTCCGTTTCTCGCCGCCTGCTCGAGGTCCACGAAGAAAGTTTTTCCGTCTTTTGTGACGATGAAGTTTTCTGGTTTACAGTCTCCTAGGCTGACGCCAAGCCTGTGAGCCTCAGCGATTTTTCTCCCCACCTCTTTCACCATAGCGGCTTCTTTTACAGCCTTCTCCTTAGGTGAAATGATGCGCTTGATGGTTTCCACCATCTTTTCTCCCTCAATGAAATCTTCAAAAATCAGGCGTTTTTGGGGACTGACGTAAAGAATTTTGGGAACTGGAAAACCTTGGCTGTGCAGAAACTGGTTTGTGGCATATTCTCTTTCCAGTCTTGACCGTCCAAGCACGGCGAAGGTTTTGGTGCCTAGAGACCATAACGCTAGGGGGAACCATTTGAAGCTAGACCAGTCTCTGAATTTCTTCACTACAAATCTTTGTTCCTCGTGATTTCTCCGAAGCGTGAGGAGGTAAACGTCGTTTAAGACTCCTCCCATTTCCTCAATTTTCATGTCCAAAGCCTTTCCGTCTGGAACAGTTTTTCTAACAAAATCTTCGATGGTGGACTTGTCTGAAAGCGCTACGGGGCCGAGAGGCGTTGGCATCAACAAGTGTTTTTTGGGTTCTTCAAGCCGGAAAACCAGTCCCTCGGCTTTAACCTTTTGATGCGATTTCATGAAGATTCTCTGGTCTTGCGTGAGGGAACTGATGGTTTTTGAAAGTACGCTGAGAACGTGGAGGAGAGCCGACCTCTGAACTGACCTGAGGAAAAAGGGAAGCCGAGGTTTCCGTCTTCTGATGGTACCGGTATAGCTCCGCGTAATCTTGACGTACCCGTTGGAAAAGGTGATCCGCTTTTCTTCCGTCAGTCCGTTGAGGGCTTTCATGTATCCCTTCATCATCGACTCCACATTTTTTCTTCTGAGATTTTTTCTTAACATGTTGAGAAAGGCGTAGGTCATAAGGGGAAACAGTCGAGCCCTCTGCATCATAGCTTCATACATGAAGTATTCCGTCTTGATGAGAAGCTCATTAGACAACTCGGGAAATTCTAAGACTAGGTTTTCAAGAAGCTCTGAGACGGTTCTTTTTTTCATTTTCACTTCTTGACGCTGCAAATATTCTCCGTTGATCAAGGGTTCGTAGGGAACCATGACCTTTTCGGCAACGAATTCGCCTAGCCACCCCTGTTCCACATCCCTTTCAAAGGCCCTTCGATCAACTGTCAAAATTAAAGCGTTAACTCCATCTGTGGACCTGACGTAGGTATTTAAGAGGAGAGGAAAACTATCAAGAATCAGCAAAACGTTTACGTCACTCTTCTCGTCGGCGTATCCACAAACCCATGGACCGTAGAAACAAGCGGCAACAATCTGGCGAGAGCCAGCAATACGCTTACACAAACCTAACACGTTTTCTTTTAGACTCTCGTTCAAGAAATGGTTCATCATCACTTTTTCCACAAGACTTTGCCGTAAGGAACTACAACAACTATTTCCCTTTGCTTCATTTCTATGAGGTCAGCCCTTCTTTAAAAATATCTTCATTGTGAAGTGTCTAGGAGACATTTGAAAGAAGAAATGATGATCGATAGAATGTTGAAAGCCGTTGAACACTCCGCGCGGAAGATCAGGGAAGGTTCTTTTTCTGACAAAGGTTTTTAATCAACAATAGTTCATCAGAATTGTGGAGGATGTTATATCTGCATTTGAAACTACTCTTCAAGAAAGCTGAAGAGATGTTCAAATCCTGTATTCAACGAAATAAAATGATAATTAAGGCAACAACGATAGCCTTCTTTGCGATAATGGTGCTCTCAATCTTTTTGACTGTTCTTGTTTTCTCTATGGCTCCGTGGCTGTCAGACTGGTTCAAGTCTGTGGCGGAGTCCGAAAGAAGTTACATAGCTATTCCACCCCCATTCACTGAAGAACTTTATTCTTACATTTTTCTGAACAATGTAGGTCATTTCTGGAACCCACTTAAGATGCTTGTTTGGGTACCCTTGCTAGGCACATTCGTTCTGGGTTCAGAGCTTCTGCTTAATGGAGGAGTAATAGGGATAGTGGTCGTTGTAGCTGGAATGACTCACGGCGTATTTTATCCGATCGTAGGACTGACGCCTCACGGCATACTCGAAATACCAGCATTTATCCTTCAATTTGCTTCTATAATACGTTGGCACGTAACAACGGTTGACGCAATAATGGCAAAGATAACTGGCGAAGAACTGGAGGGCGCTAAGTTTAAACGAGGCGTAAAAGACACCATAATTCTTGCTGTAGCATCCGTGATACTTTTCATGATAGCAGCCGCTGTAGAGACATATATTACCCCATACCTGCTTGGAATGTAGAAGCCCATTTGCATTTTGTCGTTTACGAAGAGTTTTATGATCAGAGAGAAAGGCTACAACAGAATAACTGAAAAAGAGGGAGTTGATTGGTAGTACAGAAATTTTCTAGATTGCGACAGATTCCAGAGTACTTAATAGCTGATCTTCTGTTTGTATGTGGTGTTTGAAGTGTTCATTGGGGTCTTTCAACAAGACGTAAAGCCAGTAGATCCCAAATAGGCCCACAGTTATTATTGTTAGAATTAGGTATAGAACAAAGCTTCTGTTAGGTGTGGTCTCTGTTCTTCTCGGCACTGAAAATGTGACCCCGCACTTGTCTAACGTCCTGGTTAGGTCTTCCCAAAAGCCATCTTCTCTTCTCTCATGCTTGTAGAAGTCTTTCATCAGGAAGTAGTAGACATACCATTGTGCGAGAGATCCAATGTAAGGAACAGCGGTCAAGATGGCCCAAAGTACCGCACCTTTTTCGGTTTCTTCAGCTTTGGCTTCCCTCACTGTTCTTTCAATGGACGACAAACTGGCTTCTACGTCAACACCCTTTTTCGCCGCTATAGTTTTCACTGCGGCTACAACATCTTCAGACAGAAACATCTGTCTCTTGAAGTGCGTGTTACGTCTATTAACGAGCTTGTATGTCAGTATTATAGACACTATGAACCCGATTATGGCTAACAACACTAACAAAATAATCAACACTACAAACAGGGGCAAAGCAACTGATGGTTCTTCAGGCACAATCCAAGGTTCTGCCATCGCCGCAAATACCAGGTAAAAGAATGTAATGACTGCTATGATTACAGCGAAGATTGTTATCAAGTAGACGAGGATCCATGCAGTCGACATTTTTGGATCCGATTCATCACGCATCCGAATGTCTTTCCTCAAATTCTCAACTGGAACACTCAATTTATTCATCTCACATTTACGCCTCTGATTTTTGTCGCAAGTTACTATTAATAATTGCGTAGTATCAAATGAAACAGATGCCTAGAAATTTAAGAAATAACGTATACTATTATCTTCACATCTCGTTTTTCAACACAAGTCTAGCCCCCGAACGTGCCGCGGCGAGTCTCACTTGGCCTTCCGCACAGTTTTGTGATACGTTCTTAACGTTTTCAGGGCTCTCACAGCCTTTTCAGGCAAATTGTAAACAGGTATACTGGTATCCCGTAACACTTGGTAGACCATCGTGAAGTCTTCCCCTCCCGCTGGAACATCCACCACAGGCTTGCCAGAATGCTTTTTAGCTATTTCGGCAATCGCCACAGCGTCTTCAGGCTCAAAAAAGCATGACTTCAGCATGTTTATGACCAAAACTCCGTCGACATTTGGATCAGACAAAACCAAGTCCAAGACAAAAGAGTATCTCTCAGCCCTAGCATCAGCGATGAGGTCTACTGGGTTAATCGCCTCCACGCCCGGATAGCGACTTTCTATCTTCTTCCTAGTTTTTTCTGAGAGAGGCGCCAGTTTTAACCCGTTTTTCACCACAGCGTCGGCGGCTAAGATGGCTGGTCCACCAACGTTGCTCACGATGGCGACGTTGTCTCCGCCTAGGGGAGGCTGCTTTGCAAAGGCAATGGCCGCATTGAGCAGTTCCTCAGCGTCTCCGACACGAATGATTCCAGCTTTTTTGAAAGCAGCGTCAAACACGATGTCTGAACCGGCTATGGAAGCTGTGTGGGACTTGGCTCTTCGAGCCGCCTCCTTCGTTACTCCGCCTTTCAAAGCTAGAATTGGTTTCTTTTTCACAACTTCTCGAGCTGCTTCTACGAACTCTCTTCCTTTTTCGATGCCTTCCATGTATAGGCATATCACCTTTGTTTTTGGGTCTTCGTTGAAGTATCTGAGGAGGTCCACGTCGTTGATGTCGATTTTTTCTCCTATGAAGGCGAACTTGCTGATGCCTATGTCGTAGAAGCAGGCTAGGTCGAGGAGGAGGGCGCCTACTCCCCCGCTCTGAGATATTATGGAAATGTTGCCCTTTTTCGGCATCACGTCCCTTTCAAAGGTTGTGTTCAGTCCATTGACTGTGTTTACGACCCCTAAAATAGTGTTAGGACCCAATATTCGAATGTCGTATTTGCTTCTGAGCCCTGTTAATTGTTGGCGGTGACGGTCTTTGTATCCGCCGGTTATCATCACTAGGGCTTTGACTCCTATTTTGGCACATCTTTCCGACTGCTGTATAGAAGCTTTAGGCGGGAGCATGATGACTCCGAGGTCGGGCGTTGCAGGCAGATCCTTAAGCTGGTCGCAGCCTTTTTCTCCTTCAATGTCCAAAACGAAGGTTTTTCCTTCAAAGAATTTGTTCATGTTGTGGATGACGCTTTCAAAAAGCCAAGGAGATGTCATTCCAACTTTTTCTCGGATTTTGCTGGATCCTATGAGAACGACGCTGCGGGGCTCAAAGAGGGACTTCACTTCGCTCACGCCACTTGACTTCTCGATTTCCAAAAACTTGAGTGGTATGATAAGTTAAATAGAAAACTCGTTTCTTATAATTGTTAGCCAAAGAAGACATACAACGCTTAAATATTTCTCTTCAATTCTTCAGCGTGGTTGTTGTCTATGGTTTCAACTGGTGAACCAGCTGTGAAGTTGAGAAATGTGGCTAAACGTTACGTCGACAT
>Ga0224506_10003721_pt1 | contig 10033 bp, 11 predicted proteins | sample SF_Jan12_sed_USG_2_FD_169108 | JGI IMG/M metagenome (GOLD analysis project Ga0224506, IMG submission 169108) | Sediment microbial communities from San Francisco Bay, California, United States - SF_Jan12_sed_USGS_8_1 | ecosystem: Environmental > Aquatic > Marine > Sediment | place: USA...
CCGGGTTTGATGGTGTAGGTTGAAGGTATCAGACTGGCAATTTCATCATCCAGATCCATGCATCCCTGGGCGGCAATATTTTCCTCTTGCCCGTACGAGACAGAGGCTGCATACACCGGTATAACACCGGACAGTATTAAAATAACTGTAAAATTAAGGAGTTTTGATATGTTCAATGTTTTTCATTCCTCCGTATACGGAAGTGTAGTCATTTGTGCTGAGAAATGCATAAAACATGCCATTTAAGCCCAAAATTGCAATTTTGACGATCTATGGGCGTATATCAGTTACAATTGCGCCTGTTTTAAGTAACAGGAAAAGCCATGCAAGACCCACATAAGTTTCTGGAGAATGTCATTGAGATTTCGCAGGTGGCCGGAAAAAAAATTCTGGAAGTCTATGAAACTGATTTTGATGTCGAGCATAAAGAAGACAAGACACCGTTGACCAAAGCGGACATGGCAGCGCATGACATTATTGTTGACGGGCTAGGTAAATTGTCATCCGATATACCGATCCTGTCTGAAGAAGAAGCCAAAATTCCTTTTTCTGAACGTGCTAGCTGGGAAACTTATTGGCTGGTTGATCCGCTTGACGGGACACGGGAATTCATTAAACGCAATGGTGAGTTCACCGTCAATATTGCACTGATTCATCAACATGAATCCATTCTTGGCGTGATTTATGTGCCGGTTAGTGGTGTTTGTTATTATGCCAGTCGCGGCAAGGGAGCTTTTAAACAGTCTCAAAACAGTGCGGCCGAACAAATTCAGGTTTCGAACAAGGTCAGCAATCCGGTCAAGGTGGCAGGGAGCCGATCACATCGCGGCGATTCATTAAACAAGTTTCTTGCAAGCATTGGTGAGTATGAAATCCTGAGTATGGGCAGTTCACTCAAGTCTTGTCTGGTTGCTGAAGGTAAGGCTGACATCTATCCCCGTCTGGGCCCAACTTCTGAATGGGATACTGCCGCCGCACAATGCATTGTTGAAGAAGCCGGTGGCAAGCTGGTGACACTCGATATGGAACAGTTACGTTATAACACCAAAGATGAATTGTTAAATCCGTACTTTCTGGTTATTGGGGACAACAGTTACGACTGGAAAAAACATTTGGAGTAACTACCGGGATTAAGGTGGTGGCCCGGGGCGGAATCGAACCACCGACACGAGGATTTTCAATCCTCTGCTCTACCAACTGAGCTACCGGGCCATTGAGGTGTTTCTCAAAGAGCGCGTATTAAACCGGTTGGGCCTGACAGAGTCAAGCGTAGAGCCTTCAATTTATTGATTTTTACGAATTTTTAGGGATTCTGAAGCCAAAATCAAAGGGTTACAGCAACTGTCTTATTCCGGGCTAAAAAAGAACTTCTCCATTTCGGACTCGATGAGTTTTCTGGCCTCGGGGTCAATGGGACTCAGGCGGTTTTCATTAATAAGTTTGGTCTGAAATCCAAGCCATTGCTGCCAGGCCTCTTTGGAGACGTTATCAAAAATACGCTGTCCCAGATCGCCGGGATAAGGTGCCCGCTCCAGTCCTTCGGCCTCTTGTTTGAGTAATACACAATTCACCATGCGACTCATGTCTTTGTCTCCTGCTTGAGTTCATTCAATACCTGTGTCACCGGCGTAGCCAGTCCACGTGCATCAGGTTGATGTACGTTATACCAGAAGGTTTCTTTCTCTTCCACGCGCAAACTATGGTTGTTTCTGATTTGCCCGGAGACTGGCGTAATATCGAGATGGTAATGACTGAAGGTATGACGAAAACCGGGTTTGTATTTAATGTTGTCCAGTTGAATGCCCAGATTGTCACGACACCAGTGATTTAATAGTTGCGTATCACCATTGTCATGATCACATTCAGGTAAACTCCACAGCCCGCCCCAGATACCCGTCGGCGGTCTTTTCTCCAATAGTACTTCGCCTTTTTTATTTGTCACGACCAGCAATGCTGTCTTTCGTACCGGTAATATTTTTTTAGGTTTCTTTTCCGGAAATGTTGTTTCAGTGCCCAGCCTATGTGCCTTGCAGTCAACACTGCCCGGACAATGCTGACACCGTGGTTTGCTGCGTGTGCACACTGTGGCACCCAAATCCATGATGGCCTGTGTGTAATCAGCAACGCGTTCATGCGGTGTATGAAAATCGGCCAGTTGCCAAAGTTTGTTTTCGATCTTTTTTATTCCGGGCCAGCCTTCAATTGCATAGAGTCTTGCCAGTACACGTTTGACATTGCCATCCAGAATCGGGTGACGTTGATTGTGTGCAATAGACTGTATTGCACCTGCGGTAGAACGGCCAATACCCGGCAGGGCAATCATTTGTTCAATATTGTCAGGAAATTCACTATTAAATTCGTTTACCACCATTTGTGCACATTTATGCAGGTTGCGCGCGCGCGCATAATAGCCCAGCCCTGACCAGTAATGTAACACTTCATCCAGCGGTGCAGTGGCCAGAGATTCTATCTCCGGAAACCGCTGTATGAATTTTTCGTAATAGGGAATGACGGTGGTGACTTGCGTTTGTTGCAACATGATTTCAGATACCCAGACCCGATAGGGCGTAATCTGCTTTTGCCATGGCAGATCGTGCCGGCCATGTTGATCAAACCAGCTTAATAACTGCTGACTGAAATCTTCAATCATGGCTGTTCCTTTTGTATTGCGATACGTTCAATGCCTTCTGCCATTTCGATAATAGAGTCCTGCATGGCTGATTCCAGAAACCACGGGCCGATTACCGGTGGTATCCAGAAATCAGGCACAGAGTGTGTTTCATACTGTATCACGGTTGCCTTGTTTTTAGTGGTTAATGTCCATACAGAAGAGGCCTGTTTGAAATTACTTTGTTCCGGAATAATGGTGGCTTCAATACGATGTTCATTAATGATCCGAATATCCTGTGTGCGAATAATGTCAGCACAAAAAAACAGGATACATTGACTGGAAACCAGACGTATCTGATGATGCTGTGGTGAATGTTGTTTCAGTACCGTGCTTTCAGTAATGAGCGGACTGACTTTCGACAGGTTTTTATAATCAGTCAGTGTCGCCAGTACCAGGTGTTTTGGTGCAGCGATTTTAATTTCAGCAAATAATGAATACTGATCAGTTTCGACATCATGGGAAAACGTGCTTTTTAAAACAGTGGCTGCCCAGACGGAGCTGGACAGCCAGTAAAAAAACAGGATGCCGACACGTATTACCAATTACCTGAATAATCCTTCGAGCAGTTTTTTCTTCAAATCCTGTTCCAGTTGTTTTTTGGGATCTGCAGTTGGTTCCTGAGCAGGTTGTTCGGCAGCCACCGGTTCTGTTGGTGCCGGTGTTTTTGGCTTGACCAGTTTCTTGAATATTTGATCTTTAATCTTGTTTTCAATTTCCTGCTTGATAATTTCTTCCAGAGAGTATTTAAAACAGCTGGCATTAATGGCCTTCAAGGAGCAATCAATGTTGACAGGAATAGGTTTTCCCAGAATTTTATCCAGTTCCTTGATCTTGATATTTTCCGTTTTAAGATCTTTTGATAAGGTTGCTTCGGCCTTATAGGAAACCCATTCCTTAACCAGATCCAGTTTCCCGGCACCCGTTAATTTTAGTGTCGGAGAATCCAGCAGCAGGTCGTTATTGTGGCCAACACCATTTACAAATTTCATGCTACCTGTGAAAGAAGAAAAAACAGTTTCATTTGACGTATCACTGGAAGGTGTGCCTCCTGTCAGAATAGACAATGTATTCATGATTTCCTTCACATTGTTGACACCATTGAGTTTGCCATCCTTTAAGGCAAACGAGGCATTACCGTTCAGGTTTTTACGAATATCATCAGTAGTTTTGCCTTGAGCTGACAGCTTGACATGAATGTTTGCATTGCCCGTTAATGTTTCCTTGCCGGCAAAATCCAGTAACATTTTTCCAACCTGTATCCCAGTCATTTTTTCATCCATTGAAATAACAGGAACAGATTTCTGCGCATCAATACGAATATTGCCTTTATAAGTGCCGTCATACATTTTGGCGCTGAGCGGATATAGCGCAATATTGCCATTGCCGGCCTTGAGTTCAATATTGATATCCTGAGAACGTACACCCGAGGCCTTCATTTCCTTGATCACCAGTTTGCCGTTGGCATTCAGTTTGCGTAATGTCTCGACCGGGAGTTGTGTGGCACCGGCGGCAGCGGAATGCACCGGTGAGGCTGCTGCCTTTTTGGTATTTGCATTACTAGCTGCCGTATAGCGATCTACATCAACACTATCAACCACCAGATTAAACTGATAGGCCGGGTTATCGAATCGCTTCATTGCCAGTGCACCGGTCACGCGAGTGTCATCCAGTTTGAGTTGCAGGTTTTTTAATTGCACTATCTGACTGGCAAGATCGGTACTGATGTCTCCGGCAAGTTTTAACGCCAATGCACTGTTGGGAATATCCTTGCCTGACACATTGGCAATCAACTGCATGTTATTGAAGGAATGTAATTGGCTGGCCAGATCAATTGCCATTTTTCCCAGCAAGGTAAAGTTGCCTCTCATCGCAGGTTGGGTACTTTCAATATCAAAAGAAATATCGACATCAACCGGCAGTCCAAATGACAGTTCTCCAGTATTGATATTCAGATTATCAATCGTCTGGCGTGTATTGGTGGAGCGATCATCCCAGACAATCCGTGCGTCTCGAATATCCAGACCACCAATAGCAAGTGCCGCTACGGTGCTTGCACCGGTACCCGGTCCAGCACCATGATCTTCTTCTTTTTGTTCCTTGTCGGGTTTGGTCAGATCGGCCCAGTTACTGCGCCCGCTTTTATCTTTCATTAACTGCAATTCCAGCCCTTGCAATACCACGGTCTCCATTTCCACTTCCTTGCGCAACAAAGGCAACAGTTTAATTTTGACATCGGCCTTGCTGACTTTCACAAAGGGCTTGTCACCAAATCCCTTGGCATTACTGAGTTGTACTGCACCAAGCTCGACCCCCAGCCAGGGGAAAACCGAAAAGCCGATATCGTCCTTAATCGTTAATTCTCGACCGGTGTCTTCCTTGATGGCATCGGTAATTTCCTGTTTGAAATCATTCGGATTGATGAACATGGGCAGGGCGATCACCGCAGCAATCACAATCACAACAAATAGACCAACTACAATACCCAGAATTTTTACAATGCCTTTCATATGCAACAGTTTCCTTATTCTTTTCGTATATCTGGAGCGGGTGAGGAGAATCGAACTCCCGTATGCAGCTTGGGAAGCTGCCGTTCTGCCATTGAACTACACCCGCGTATCCTGTAATTGTAGGGGCTGGGATGTATTACTCCAATATTGACCCACTGTACTGCCAGCCAGTACCCTTATGGTATGGATATTATCATTAATGGTAAAACACGGGATATTCCCGAAAAATTTACAGTTGCGAGCCTGATCAATGAGTTAGGACTGGCAGAAAAACGCCTGGCGATAGAAATAAACAAAGAGATAGTGCCGCGTAGTACGTTTGATCAGCATTTGCTCCAGAAAGGCGACAAGGTCGAAATTGTTGGTGCCATCGGTGGCGGCTGATCCATACCGCCAGTTTCAGTTATAATAGCCCCACGTTTTTCCCTCCCGATACAGGATTTGAGTTATGTCGACACCACAACCAAAGATAGTTGAAACCAGTAATAATGATTCGTTCATGATCGCAGGCAAGCCTTATAGTTCACGTCTGTTGGTTGGCACCGGTAAATACAAGGATCTGGATCAGGCAAAGGCCGCAATTCAGGCGAGTGGTGCCGAGATTATTACAATGGCAGTGCGCCGTACCAATATTGGTCAGTCACCGGATGAACCCAATTTGCTGGAAGTGTTGTCACCACAAGACTATACCTATTTGCCCAATACGGCGGGTTGTTACACTGCTGATGATGCCATACGTACTTGTCGTTTGGCGCGTGAATTACTGGATGGCCATGATCTGGTGAAACTCGAAGTGCTGGGTGATGAAAAGACTTTGTTCCCGGATGTAGCTGAAACCATGCGTGCTGCTGAAACACTCATTAAGGAAGGTTTCAAGATCATGGTATACACCAATGATGATCCGATTATTGCCAAGCGACTGGAAGAAATGGGTTGTGTTGCCGTCATGCCGTTGGCCGCACCGATTGGTTCTGGTCTGGGTATCCGTAATCCATATAATATTTTGACCATTGTTGAAAATGCCAATGTACCGATTCTGGTTGATGCCGGTGTTGGTACCGCATCTGATGCAGCAGTTGCAATGGAGCTGGGTTGTGATGGTTTGCTTATGCAAACAGCCATTGCCGGTGCAAAGGATCCGATACTCATGGCATCAGCCATGAAGAAAGCGGTTGAAGCCGGGCGTGAGGCTTATCTTGCCGGACGTATTCCGAAGAAACGGTTTGCCAGTGCGTCTTCTCCTCTTGACGGCCTGTTTTTCTGAAAAAGTTTCAGTTGTTTTCATACTGTGTTGTAAACAACCGAGTTCTTTTTTAAATTCGTTTAAATAAATCGTTATTTTGATTTATGACCGATAAAATCAAGCGAACTATCCGCAGTTTTGTGCGTCGTGAAGGACGCATGACGTCATCACAAAAACAAGCACTGGAAAATCTGTGGCCGCGTTTCGGAATTGAACCTGAAAATGGTGTCATTGATTTTGAAATCCTGTTTGGTCGCAATGCACCGGTTGTTTTTGAAATTGGTTTTGGCATGGGAGATTCGATGGCAAATATGGCACTGTCGTATCCGGAAAATAATTATCTGGGTATTGATGTTCACCGTCCCGGCGTCGGTAATTTATTAAAGAAAATTGAAGAGAATAATATCACCAATATTCGGATAATGTGTAGTGATGCCGTTGAAGTATTAAAAAACAATATTGCAGCTGAATCATTAGATGCAGTTTATCTTTTTTTCCCCGATCCATGGCCTAAAAAGAAACATCACAAGCGCCGTATTGTGCAACCAGCATTTGTACAATTGATCAGAAGCAAATTAAAAAACGGTGGTGTGTTTCATCTGGCAACAGATTGGGAGAATTATGCCGAGCACATGGTAGAAGTCATGCAGTCAGCAGAAGGTTTTGAGAACAAGGGTAATGAATCCGGTTTTATTGAACGTCCCGATTATAGACCACTCACCAAATTTGAAAATCGGGGTATCAAACTGGGTCATGGGGTATGGGATATTTTATTTGAAAAGAAGAGCTAGTTGGCCATAAACAATTGTGTTAAGTCATTAAGATAGTTTCTTCCCTTCTCTGTTGGCCGTAATCGTTCACTCGTTTGTTCAATTAGATCGTTATCCATGGCCTTATTGATGGTGTCCTCAATAAGTGCAATATCCAGACCGGTGCGTTCTTCAAACAGGGTAACCGGAAACCCGTCATTCAAACGTAATGCATTCATCATGAATTCCAGTATGCGATCATTGTCCGAGAGTTCACGTGTTGATGAAACACTGGCATCCAGACCTGCCTTATCCATATAGTCCTGCGGGCTTCGCAATTTTGCCCGGCGGGTGATATTCATATTTTCCGGTGAAGTGATTTTGCCATGAGCACCGGCACCGATACCAATGTAGTCACCAAATTGCCAGTAATTCAGATTGTGTTTGCATTGTCTCTGTGATTTTGCATAAGCGGATATTTCGTATTGCTGAAAACCGTTTTCGGAAAGCAGTGTCTTGCCCGTTTCCTGAATCTGTATCATTTTATTTTCGGTCGGCAAAGTGGGTGGTTGCTTATAGAACAGGGTATTGGGCTCAATAGTCAGTTCATAAAATGAGATATGTGTGGGTTCCAGTGCAATTGCATTTTTAATATCGGATTGTCCCTGCTCAATTGTCTGGGTTGGCAGGCCAAACATGATATCCAGATTTATATTTTCAAAACCGGCATGGTGCGCAGATTCAACTGCATTGAATGCGGCTCTGCGATCGTGAATACGACCGATGCGCTGAAGCAAATCATTGTTAAAACTTTGCGCACCAATCGAGAGACGATTGACACCCGTCTTTTGATATTCAGACAGTTTATATTGGTCAACAGTGCCGGGGTTTACTTCCATGGTAATTTCCGTGTCCGGCATAATGATTAGCCGTGCACGTAACTGGGAAAATAATGCATCATAAGATTCAGGTGATAGTGTGCTGGGTGTTCCGCCGCCAATAAAAATACTCTGAATTTTTCTGCCCCAGACAGCCGGCAACTCCTGTTCCAGATCCCGAACAAGCGCAGAGATATACTCTGCTTCTGGCAGTTCTTTTTTTATTTCATGTGAATTGAAATCACAGTAGGGGCACTTGCGTACGCACCAGGGAATGTGAATGTATAAAGAAAGTGGTATCAAGAGTGTTGTTTAAGAATGCTGACAAGTTTTTTCAATGCCTGTCCACGGTGGCTTAATTCGTTTTTCAAATCAGGTTCCAGTTCTGCAGATGAGCAGTCATGGGTTGGAACATAAAAAACAGGGTCATAACCAAACCCGTTTACACCTTTGGGTTCAAATAATATGCGACCTTCCCATGTCCCCTGACAAATAACCGGTACCGGATCATTTTCATGCCGCATATATACCATCAGACACTGGAAACGCGCTGTGCGTTGTTCTTCTGGCACATCTTTTAACTCCAGCAGTAACTTTTCCAGATTTTTCTGATCTGTTGTGTTTTCACCACCATAGCGTGCTGAATAAATACCGGGGGCACCATCAAGTGCATCAACCTCCAGACCGGAGTCATCAGCAATTGCAGGTAGTTTGGCATGAGCCGCGGCATGACGCGCTTTTATAATGGCATTCTCAACAAAGGTCAGTCCGGTCTCATCCGCATCAGTTATATTAAATTCTGATTGTGATACTACATCCAGATCCGTGCTGGATAGTAGCTGATTAATTTCTTTCAGCTTGCCCTTGTTACTGCTGGCCAGAACAATTTTGCTCATAAGATTAAATTTTTTAATGCGTAGAATTGTTTGTTAACCGATCACTTCTTTCTGTTTTTCAATCAATTCGCTAATGCCTTTTTTGGCCAATGCCAACATGGCGTTCATTTCATCTTCACTGAATGGTGCACCCTCGGCTGTGCCCTGTACTTCAATGAAGTGTCCGGCATCACTCATTACCACATTCATATCGGTTTCGGCATTACAGTCTTCCGGATAATCCAGATCCAGTACCGGAGTGCCATCAAAAATACCGACAGAGACAGAAGCCAACTGGCCTTGCAATGGATTTGTCTTGATAAGTTTCTTGTCCAGCATATGCTGAATAGCATCATGCAGGGCAACAAAGCCGCCGGTAATAGAGGCAGTACGTGTACCGCCATCGGCCTGGATCACATCACAGTCAACAGTAATTGAATGTTCACCTAATGCTTTCAGATCAATAATGGCGCGTAGTGATCGACCAATCAGGCGCTGGATTTCCATAGTGCGTCCACCCTGCTTGCCACGTGCTGCTTCACGGCCCATGCGTGAACTGGTTGAACGCGGTAACATACCGTATTCCGCTGTTACCCAGCCTTGCCCCTGTCCTCTCAGAAAGGGAGGTACCTTTTCTTCCACAGTGGCATTGCACAATACTTTGGTGTTGCCGAACTCCACCAATACGGAGCCTTCCGCATGGCAGGTATAGTTACGGGTCATTTTGATATTACGAAGTTCATCTGGGGCACGTTTACTTGGGCGCATTACTACTCTCCGGTGGGGAATAAATCAGAGAGGGAATTATACTCGCTCAGGCAGGCAAGTGAAGGTGTAATGAAAGAAAATTCAGGATTTCTTTAATTCGTGTTCGAATTGCTTGATGGTATTTTCAATTTCATCAATGGCTGAATCCAGCTTGTCCACTGAATCCATGGCACGTGATTTCACAGGTTCTTTTGTTATTTCGGGTTCAGTGCTTTTTATTTCGTCTGCGTGGTTTTCCTGTTGCCAATGTAAAGCAACAACAGTGATATTGTCACTTTGTGGATAGGTTATTTGTTCTGCGTTTTCAGCCATTGCATCAATAGCCGACTCAAGTGGTTTATT
>Ga0224506_10003722_pt1 | contig 10033 bp, 8 predicted proteins | sample SF_Jan12_sed_USG_2_FD_169108 | JGI IMG/M metagenome (GOLD analysis project Ga0224506, IMG submission 169108) | Sediment microbial communities from San Francisco Bay, California, United States - SF_Jan12_sed_USGS_8_1 | ecosystem: Environmental > Aquatic > Marine > Sediment | place: USA...
AAAGATAGTATTAAAGAACTGCTTTTCATTTTTAAGCGGTCTCCTTTAAGGGTTGTTCCATATGACGGCATTATTGCCGCCTTCGGATGGAACCCTATGTTTTGACCGCTTATCTTTTATGACGCTTATGTGAACCTTTTATGACAGTGGAATATAGGCAAGATTCAAGTCTTTTTTGGGCTTAAATTATCATATTAATCCATAAAAAAAATATGGAAATTATATTCTTAGTTTTTTCTAGACATAAAAAAGAAATGGATGCATTGGATATAATTGATAAATATAAATAAGTTTAAACAATCATTGGCCAGTAGATGAACCGCACAGCACTAATAATTACAAATTTATTGCGACGTTACCCAACTTTTATAGTTGGCTTATTTGTTGTTATATTTTTTACTATAACAAATTATTCATACCACATTGATCTTTTTCGTTTGGCTATAATGTATTTAAATCAGAAACAATTTTTTCATACCGAAGAAGTTGCTTTTTCTGTCGTATTATTAATTGTGGCATTATTAATTGATCAATTCCGTAATGTTCGCAGAACAAGAAGGAAAAGGCGCCTGGAACAAGAACGCCTGAACACCGCGCGCGCCACCATGGCGACCATGAACGATTTGGTTAATAATTTTCTGAACAATATTTTATTGGTACAGATGGAAATAGAAAAAAAAGAACCGCTATCGGATGAAACAATAAAAATGCTTAATGATATGACATCTAAATTAACCGCTGATATGAAGCGAATTAACGATATTGATGTTGTTACCGAAAGAAATCTTTCCAATAAATTTAATGTTCTTGATCTTACTTAATAGCACCAAAAATTCGGTAATTTATTTTACCGGTAGATAAACAGAAAAAACCGTTCCGTCCTTCTCTGTGCTCTCAACGGTTAACCGCCCACGATGTCTGGCCACAATATGCTTTACAATTGCCAGCCCAAGCCCGGTACCCCCCATTTGGCGTGAACGACCCTTATCAATTCGGTAAAACCGTTCTGTCAGACGCGGAAGATGTTCAGGATCTATTTTCACGCCGTGATTGGCAACCGAAACACAAACACCCGAACCGCCCACGGTTGGAATGCGCTCCACGGGTATTGCGCGCAATGATATAGGTTCGTTTTCTTGACCATATTTTATTGCATTATCTATCAGGTTTTGAAAAACTTCGGTTATCTGATCAGTATCGCCCTGTATGGCTGGCAGGTTTGCATCAATGCGCTTTTCAATTTCAATCCCTCGCTCGCCCGCCCTGACCGAAAGAGTATCAACAACACTATCTAAAACAGATTCAACATTTACGTTGCCTTGGGGTTTAACGTGTTCGTTTACCTCAATTCGCGCTAATGACAACAAATCATCAATTAGTCGCGCCATGCGCCCGGCTTCACCTTCCATGACATTTAAAAATTTTTCTTGGGCGGCCACATCATCCTTGGCTGGTCCTTGAAGGGTTTCAATAAAGCCAACCAGCGATGAAAGTGGTGAGCGCAATTCATGGGAAACATTGGCAACAAAATCCGCCCGCATTTCTTCGGCTTGGCGTGCCAACGTAACGTTGTGCAAAACCAAAATTGCTCGCGCATTACCGGCTATTCCCTTAGGCAAAGATGTTGCATAAGCTTCAAATATTCTACGCACAGGTGCGCTCAAAGTAATTTCGGTTGCTTTTGCTGTACCGCCTGAAATGGCCATACTTACGCTATCCAATATTTGCGGATGACGAAACGACATGGAAAGATCACTTCCCCGAGCATTATCACCCATTAATTCAGCGGCAGCTTGGTTTAATGCCAGAACTTCACGTTTTTTATCAAGCAGCACAACCGGGTCGGGAAGTGCATCAAGTATTGCTGCCGCCAATGCCGTATCAATCGTTTCTTCACGCTCGGGCGCAGAAATAACTGCTACTCGCTCGTTCATCCAGAAACTTCCGATAAATAATAAGACTGCAACCGCTAAGGCAGCGCCAGAGGTTACCCAACCAGCCACCAGCAATACGGCCAATAGGCAAAGGCCAGCGGCAGCGTAAACAACCGGAACCCAGAACTTGCGGTTAGCGCTACTAAATGGCATGGATGACAACGTCCTTTCACCTTAATGTTTAACCTATTAAGGTTGCGTTAGGTAGCAAAAGAGCCACCTTACACCTTAAAACATCAGCAAACATCAGCGATTTTTATAATTAGAAACTAAAATTAGTTCCGAACACCGCGAGCCCGCGACATGGGTTTTTGTTGCCTGTCGCAATTGAATAACTTCACCTAGGGCACCGCGTGACGATGACGTCACAGCCCCTAGTGGATAGTCGCCCACACCTAAACCCTAATGGTGTGCCGTTAAAGCTGTTTCCGCATAATGGAAAACGGCTCAATATCAATAAATGGGGGAAAATGGCGACCCATACCGGATTCGAACAAACCCTTTACAGGATGGAAAAAAACCCCCGATGCCTAAACACCGAGGGTTTTTAATGAGTGGTAGCTGGAGGCAGCTACCGCCAGTTTCGACCTTTTATTAAATTGGTGAAAATACACACACTATAATCACTACCCATATCAGATTATGCTCAAGATATATTAAATCCAATAATAGCTGATGCACCCAAAGCAAAAATCCCGCAAGTTAAGAAACAGGCGGGGTTTTTGTGTTTTCATTATTTAATATCGGCAGATTACAATACATCTTCACACTCAAATGTTTATAACCTCGCTCAAGTGCTTGCCTAGGTCATTCATGTCGATGTGGGTAAGATCTTTGCCAAGCTCTCCGGTTATCTTGTTCTTGACTTTGGGACTCAGCTTCTTGCGCAGCTCGCCTAAGGTTTTTGCTGGCGCAACAAGAACCAAAGCATCAAAAATATTTTCATTGTTTGCCTTTTCTAATACTTCCGCCATGGCAGCGGCAAACAAACTTTTCTCAAAGTTGTGCCAGTTAACTTTGGGATCTACCGCGTGATGAGCCCCCCCGCCCTGCCTGCGACCGGGTTTGTCGGTTCCAATATCGCGTGTAGGGGCATGGCTTGTGGCAAATTCATAATTCAACGCTGGTGCAATGCCCTTGCCCGGCCCATCATTCTCAACTATGCGGGCGCGTGCACCGTCGGCAATTAAAATCCACGTTTTACGCTTTTTCATGTGACTGCTCCTTTTTTTTAGGAACACCATTCATTAAGGGGACATCATATTTTCAGATATTCACAGACCCATTTTTGATTATACCACATAGCCATACATTTTTCCATAAATGAATAAATTTCATGCCTTTACTTGATATGTATTATTGCTGGTAGTAATATGTGTTTTTAGGTCTGCGCGATTGAGAAACAATTGATAAGCGCATCAAAAACCAAGGGAAGGATATTCTCATGGCATATAAACCTCTCCCCCCTGAAGAACTATATACACCCTGCCCAACCAATCGACTTACATTTAAAACCACAAACGATTTAATACCGCTTTCCACAATGGTGGGTCAAGACAGGGCCGTAGCGGCTGTTCATTTTTCCATTGGCATGGATAACGATGGATACAACTTGTTTGCGCTCGGACCCGAAGGTATAGGCAAGGCAACGCTGATACGCCAAAATCTGAAAGAAGCAAGCGCTACGTGCCCCGTGCCAGATGATTGGTGTTATGCCAACAACTTCAATAATCCACAAAAACCAATAGCCCTACGCCTACGCCCAGGTCGCGGCCAGGCCCTGCGCGCTGATATGGAACAACTGATTGATGAACTAAAAAGCGCCATTCCGGCAGTATTTGAAAGTGATGAATACCGCAATCGCAAAAATGCTATTGAAGAAGAATTTTCCGCCCAGCGCGAAAAAGATTTCGCAGAGCTACGCAAAGATGCCAAATCACGTGGCGTCGCCTTGATACGCACGCCGCTTGGTCTTGCCGTAGCGCCAGAATCAAATGGAGAGGTTATTGATAACGCAAAGTTCAAAACATTACCTAACAAAGAAAAAACAAAACGCAAAGCGGCGCTTGAACATATTGAAAACAAGTTAGAGGCAATATTGCATGGTATACCTAAACTGGAAAAAGAACTGCGAGAAAAAATCCGCGAATTAAACCGCGAAGTTACCGCCCTTGCCGTTGATCACCTGATTGAAGATTTAAAATTAAAATGGAATGATGAAAAAGATATTGCGCGGTACCTGCCAACGGTTCGCGAAGACGTTTTGGAAAATGCTAATGACTTTTTGGCGCAACCGGAACAGATGCAAATGGGTGGGCCGATTATCCTCTCGCCAGGTCGCCACACGACAACGGGGCAATCTTTGTTCCGTCGCTATCACGTTAACGTAGTTATTGACAACAGCGACCTTGAAGCTGGTGCGCGCGTAGTTGAGGAAGACCACCCAACCCAGCCTAACCTGATTGGGCGCATTGAACACATGAGCCAATTCGGTACGTTAATTACTGATTTCAACCTAATCCGCCCAGGTGCGCTACACAGGGCTAACGGCGGTTACTTAGTGCTAGATGCAAGGCGCTTGCTGATGCAGCCGTTTGCATGGGAAACCCTAATGCGCACGTTGCGCGCTGGCAACATTCGCATTGAAAGCCCGTATGAATCGCTTGGTTTTACATCTGCATTATCGCTGGAACCAGAACCGATTCCGTTGAAAGTAAAGGTTATCCTTACTGGAGAGCCGATTATTTATTATCTATTGTCACGCTTTGACCCAGATTTTCGCGAGCTGTTCAAAGTCGCAGCAGATTTCAACACTGAAATGGATCGCGATGAAGATTCCGCAATGCTTTATGCGCGACTAATTGCAAGCGATGTAAAAAAAGGCAGCTTACTGCCCCTTAACCGCTTGGCGGTCGCGCGGGTTATTGAATATGGATCACGCCTGGCCGGTGATTCAGAAAAACTAACCGCCCACATGTCCAGCGTAGTAGGGCTAGTTCGCGAAGCTGTTTTTTGCGCCAAAGAGGATGGCAAAAAAACAGTGACCGCCGATCATGTGCAACGTGCCATTGATGCAAAAATTTACCGCTCTGACCGTATTCGCAAATACATTCAAGATGAAATTAAAAATGGCACCCTGTTAATCGAAACCGAAGGTGCACGCACTGGTCAGATAAATGGGCTGTCGGTAATACAGCTAGATGATTTTTCTTTTGGACGGCCATCACGAATTTCGTGCACCGCCCGCCTTGGTCGGGGCGAAGTGGTTGATATTGAGCGCCAAATAGAAATGGGTGGCCCCTTACACACCAAGGGCGTCATGATTCTTAGTAGTTTTCTTGGGAGCCGCTATGCCCGCGAAACCCCGCTTTCATTAAATGCATCGCTGGTATTTGAACAATCATATTCAGGCGTCGAAGGAGATAGCGCGTCATCCGCCGAACTTTATGCACTTCTATCGGCGTTATCCAACATTCCAATAAAGCAGTCGCTTGCCGTAACCGGATCGGTCGATCAAATGGGTCGCATTCAAGCAATTGGCGGGGTGAATGAAAAAATTGAGGGTTTTTTCGATGTATGCAATGCCCGTGGACTTGACGGCAGTCACGGTGTGATAATCCCTACCGCTAACATCAGGCACCTGATGCTACGCCAAGATGTTATTGAGGCCGCCAAAAGTGGTAAATTTAATATTTACGCGATTGCCACCATTGATGATGGTATGGAAATACTAACTGGCGTTCCGGCAGGTAGTTGGGATGAAAAAATGAAATCATATTCTATTGGCAGCGTGAACCATGCGGTTGAAAGCCAATTAAAAACATTTGCCAAAAATGCAAGCGACACAATGCGGCTTCAATTTCTAAATACAGGCACGCCCCGCTAGTTGGTTACATTTTTTATTGTTAGCTTTCTGGTGTACCGTGTTCAGAAGGTCTGCTTTTTAATAGATTTGAGCGTTTGTTTTTCTGGTATCCTTCGCCGTCGCCGTATTCTGAAAATTTATAATATCTTCGGTGCTGACCTGCCGTTTTGCTCGCGTGCTTGATTGGGCACCAGTACGCCTCGGTTCGCGCGGCAATTTCACGGGAATAAGCCAGCACCCCATTTGCGTAGCCACAAAATGCACAATTAATTTTTTCAATTACGTTTAAATAGGCCAGATGATGGCGATCCATAGCGATAAAATCGCCCCGTGGGACCTTGGGTATGGAGTAAACCGGAAAAATAAGAAATTGAAACAAGCTGGTTGCTATATCCAAAAACACCAAAGGAATTATTTGTATATAAATGATTGGCGAAACCAATATATGAACCAAACCGATATCCCATAAAAAACTGATAATTCCGGTTTTTAGTTTCTTGTGTCTGCCAATAATCTCAGCCTCGAATTCAACACGCTTTTCCCTAACGCTGTATTGAAAGCGGTTTCTTTGCTGTGCGATTTCATTTTCAAGCTCTTGCTCTAACTCTTGAATTTTATCAATAATAGATTTTACCGAACTGTCCATAATGATACCTCCCGCTATGGATATATTGTATCACCTCACGCTAACGGGGCGTGAATACTTTCAAAAATTGGTAGGCAAAGGCGTGGTTAGAAGAAAAATAATGACATTAAATTGAATTTTGGCCCTATTTCGGGTACAATCATCAGCGACGTTAGATCGAGACCGGGACCTTTGTTTTTCTCGGCTGGTCCCCGGCTTCCACTTTTTTTGAGGGAGGCTATTATGAAACCGTTCATCAGGAATATAGTCAAAACCGCGCTTTTTGGCGCGGCCCTAAGCTTTGTATCAACCGTAGCCGTTGCCGAACACAATGCCAACTTGGGCAAGGCCGAATATATGGGCGCGTGCGCCGTTTGCCATGGGGAATCAGGTGTGGGTAACGGGTCTTTTGGTGGGATGCTTTCTACCAAACCGACTAATCTAACCTTATTAGCTAAAGAAAACGGTGGCGTATTTCCAACTGACCTTGTCTACCAAACCATTGATGGCAGAAAAATGGGTGCAGCGCACGGCTCTAGAGCCATGCCAATATGGGGAGAACGCTACAAAACAGAAGCGGCCAAACACTATAGTGACTTTTACGGAAACTATGATTCTGAGGCCATGGTAAGGGCACGCATTTTGTCGTTGATTGACTATCTCAACAATATGCAAATTAAGTAAGCGCCCATAACACTGACAAGATTTGCTATTTGTTATAAAAAAACCCCCGATGCCTAAACACCGGGGGTTTTTAATGAATGGTAGCTGGAGGCAGACTTGAACTGCCGACCTCGGCATTATGAGTGCCGCGCTCTAACCAGCTGAGCTACCCAGCCACAAAATGCCATAAGCTGGCATTATGGCGCCCGTATTAGGGCCTGAAAGCGGTTGCTGTCAAGTACCCGAGGGCCAAAGGCCGCTGTTTTCAGGAGTTAACATCAATAACCACGCGCCCCTTGACCTGCCCTTTGAGTATTTGCCCCGCTAATTCGGGCAAATCGGCCATGGGGCTTACGTTGGTAATGGCGTCGAGTTTTTCCATAGGAAGGCTTTTTGCCAATAAACCCCAACCATCTAGGCGCCGTACATTGGGGCAATGAACGGAATCAATGCCCAGCAAGTTAACGCCGCGCAACAAAAACGGAAGTACCGTGGTTTCGAGATTGGGGCTGGCGGCCAAACCCACCGCCGCGCAGCTTGCGCCGTATTTAAGCGAGGCCAGCAAATTAGCCAATATGGGGCCACCAACGTTATCAATGGCACCGGACCAGCGTTCTGATGCCAGCGGGCCACGGGGTGCCTGCTGCAATTCATCACGGGTGATGATTTCAGCTGCACCAAGGTCTTTTAAATATTCATGGGTTTCGCCCCGGCCCGTTCCAGCCGCCACCCGGTAACCAAGGTTGGCCAGCAACGCCACTGCAACCGAACCAACCCCACCTGCGGCGCCAGTAATTAAAACTTCACCTTCGCTTTCGGTTGAAAGCCCGTGTTCTTGCAGCGCCATAACCGCAAGGGCGGCAGTTAAACCGGCGGTACCAATGGCCATGGCGCGCTTTGCATCCAATCCACTGGGCAATTTAACCAACCAGTCAGATTTTACCCGCGCCCGGGTGGCATATCCGCCCCAATGGGCCTCGCCCACGCGCCAGCCGGTGCATACAACATTATCGCCGGGTTTGAAATTTGGGCTATCTGAGGTTTCTACCGTTCCGGCAAAATCCACCCCTGGGATGTGTGGATAATTTCGCACCAGCTTGCCGATACCGCTAATTATCATCCCATCCTTGTAATTTAGGGATGAATATTCAACCGCGACGGTTACGTCACCATCAGGTAAATCGGCGGTATTTAGGGTTTTAAACGAATGGCTGACCTTGCCATCGGTTTCATCTAACACTAATGCATTGAATTGCTGTGTTTGGGGGGCTGGGCTCATGGTTTCTCCGCTAATTGTGCTAATTATTGAGTGGGCGTTTCGGGCATTTTGACAGCACTTTGCTAACGGTCAACAGTTAAGCTGGAATGGCGCAATATAACCCAAATTAGCTAGTTTCTTGGGGGTAAATAGATATTTACAATCATACCCTTGAGATGAATATAAAACGGGCGTACCGTGCAAAATCAAAAAATTAATCCCCAGGGAGGATACAAATGAAAATTAAGTCAATTCTGTTTGCCGCTGTCGCGGCGCTATCTATTAATGCCGCAAGCACAAGCGCAAACGCAGCGGAAACGGTTCGCATTGGTACCGAAGGTGCTTACCCTCCATTTAACCAAATTGGCCCATCTGGCCGCGTAGAAGGGTTTGACATTGATATTGCCAAAGCCCTTTGCGCTGAAATGGATGTAAAATGCCTTTTCGTTGTTAATGATTGGGATACAATCATCACCGGTTTGCAGCAAAACAAATACGATGCAATCGTTGCCTCTATGTCTATTACCGCAGAACGCAAAAAGGCTGTTGATTTTACCGATCGCTATTATTCCAACACCCTTTCGATTGTTGCCAAAAAAGGTTCCAATATTTCGATGGATAGCCTCAAAGGTAAAAACGTTGGCGCTCAGCGCGCAACCATTTCCGCGCAGTACCTAGAAGACAGCGGATCGGGTGCCGAGCTAAAACTTTACGACACCCAAGAAAACGCATGGTTGGATCTTGCCTCAGGGCGCATTGATGCCATTGTTGCCGATACCCTGCCTAGTGCAGATTGGATTAGCAGTGATGCTGGCAAGGGTTTTGCCATAATTGGTGATGCCATTGATATTGACGATGAAATTGGCATTGCGGTTCGCAAAGGTGACAGGCTTCGTGGTAAACTTAACGCTGCCATTGCCGCAATTCGCAAAAATGGCACTTACAAAGCCATTAACGACAAATACTTTGCCGTGGACATTTACTAAGTAAATGCCCGGATAACATATAAAAACCCGCGCCAGATGACGGCGCGGGTTTTTTATTTTACAAATAAGCCATGATTGATCTGTACGGATTTAGCGACCAATTGCTTTTTGGCACCCTGATGACCATTCGGGTGGCCATGGGTGCGCTTGTTCTTGGTCTATTGTTGGGGCTATTGGGTGCGGTTGGTAAACTTTCTAGTTCACGCGTAGCACGCACTATCGCTGGGGCTTATACCACCATTATACGGGGCCTGCCTGAACTTCTGGTAGTGTTGATAATATATTTTGGCGCATCATCAATATTAACATCAATTGCCAACAATTTTGGTAGCGCTAAGTTTGTTGAGATAAGCCCGTACATGTCAGGGGTGGTTGCCCTTGGTCTTACATTTGGTGCTTATGCAACCGAAGTTTTTCGTGGTGCATTTTTGGCAATTCCACCCGGCCAAGCAGAAGCCGCACGTGCATTAGGCATGCACCAATGGCACGTATTTCGTTTAGTAACATTGCCGCAGTTATGGCGCATTGCCCTGCCGGGATTGGGCAATCTGTTTTTGGTGTTGTTAAAAGATACATCACTTGTATCCATAATCGGACTTGAAGAGCTAATGCGCCAAACCAAGGTTGCGGTTAGCTTTACCAAAGAACCGTTCACATTCTATTTAGTGGCGGCAATAATTTATCTTTTGCTAACAATAATTA
>Ga0224506_10003723_pt1 | contig 10032 bp, 8 predicted proteins | sample SF_Jan12_sed_USG_2_FD_169108 | JGI IMG/M metagenome (GOLD analysis project Ga0224506, IMG submission 169108) | Sediment microbial communities from San Francisco Bay, California, United States - SF_Jan12_sed_USGS_8_1 | ecosystem: Environmental > Aquatic > Marine > Sediment | place: USA...
TGCTCTCGAGTACTTTTTCTTTCAGCGTTGGAGCCAATCCTAGCGACGGTTCATCTATACCTAGAAGCTTAGGTTTTGACATCAACGCCCTTGCGATGGCGAGCATTTGTTGTTCACCGCCGCTCAAAGTTTTGGACATCTGTTTTGCTCTCTCTTTGAGTTTAGGGAATAGTTGGTAGACCCATTCTAGGTCTTTCTTGATTGCGGATTTGTCTCTGCGTAGGTAAGCTCCCATCTCTAGGTTTTCAAGGGTAGTCATTTCTCCAAAGGGTCTTCGTCTTTCTGGGCAGTGGACGATGCCCTTCTTCACGATTTTCCATGCCTTGAGTTTGTCTATTCTTTTTCCATCAAATCTTATCGTGCCTGATACGCTTGGGCGTTCTTTCTTGCCTGGAGCAACTTCCTTTATTACGCCGGATATTGTGCGAAGCAAGGTTGTCTTTCCGGCGCCGTTTGGTCCAACAACGCCGACGAATTCTCCGTCTTCAACCTTTAGGTTAACGCCGTTTAGGGCTATAGCCCCATCATAGTGGACTGTCAAGTCTTTTACTTCAAGCACATCACATCGCCTTTCCCATGTATACTTCCATTACTTTTTTGTTTTTGGCGATTTCTTCTGGTTTTCCTTCCGCTATTTTTTCTCCTTCATGAAGCACTATTACTCTTTTAACTATCTTCATGAGGGCATATAGCTTGTGTTCAACTATGACTATGCCACGCGTTGGGTGATCTAGGTGTATTCTCTGGATGGATTTCGTCAGAAAATCTGTTTCGAGTGGATTTAATCCGCCGAAAGGTTCATCTAGCAGCAGCAAATCCGGCTCGAGAGCAAGAGCTCTGGCCATCTCAAGTCGCTTCAAATCTCCGTGGCCTACGTTCTCAGCTGGTTCAAGCATCAGTTCGGTAAGGCCTACATTCTCTAGCATATCTAGTGCTTTTCGTTCAATGGTTTTGATCCATTCGATTTTTTTGTTTCCCCTAGGAGACTTAAGGGATACCATGACGTTTGCGATGACTGGTAGGTGGCGAAAAGGTCTGACGATCTGATGTGTTCTAGCGATCCCTTTGTTGACAATTTTGTGAGGTGCGAGTCCAACGATGTTTTCGCCCTTGAATTTTACGGTTCCTGAATCAGGTTTGAGGAACCCACTCATTAGGTGAAACAGCGTGGTCTTTCCTGCTCCGTTAGGGCCGATTAGCCCGACGACTTCACCTTCATCTATGTGAAAACTGACGTTGTTGACTGCGGTCAGCCCTCCGAAGCGCTTGGTTAAATTTTCAACTTCTAACAGATACATGGTTTTCCCTCATTGATGTGCCTACTTTTTCTTCTTTTTGTATTTCTTCCATATATGTGATCCTCTTTCTTCTATTTCCCTTGCTTTTGAAATGTCTCCCAGTTGGTCAGTCACGAATCTTGCTATACCTCTTGGCCACTTGATGACGAGGATGATTACAACGATAATGTAGATTAGAAGGCGCCATGTGGAAGGTACGACTATTAGATCGTTTAGGACGTATCTGTCCAGGAGCTGTATGACGAAAGCTCCTGCCAGAGGCCCGTAAATTGTTCCCAGTCCTCCAAAAATTGTCATAATGACGGCCATGAAGGATAGGTCAACCGACAGCGTCCCTACGCTCACACTTTGGAGTATATGAACATAAACGCCTCCTGCAAGGCTTGCGAAGATGCTGCTGATAGCTAGGGCCATTACCTTGTACTTGGTTACGTTTATACCACACCCTTTGGAGGCTACCTCATCGTCTAAGATGGAAATCATAACAATTCCCGTGTGTGAATAGGCAATCTTGTAAAGTATCACTGCTGAGACAAGTAACAGGATTAAAGAGAAGTAGAATTCTGCCAGTCTCTGCTCGTATAAGCCCAGGTATGGAAAGAAACGGGGAAGGCCACTTATGCCCCTCTCGCCACCAGTTACATCTTTGAAATAAAAAATGGCGCCAATGAGAATTATGGGGAAAGCCAGGCTTACCAATGCTAGGTAAGGCCCCTTCACCCTAAGAGTAACATAGCCTACTGCCACAGCTGTCACGAAACTCAGAAGCATACCTATAGGTATCGTTGCCCAAAGCGGCAAATCGGTGAAAACATTTAGTAATGCGGTGGTGTAGGCGCCGATTCCGAAGAAGAGGGCGTGTCCAAGGCTCATCTGTCCGGTGCGGCCCACAAGGAGGTCCCAGCTGGCCGCAAAGATTGCCATCATGTTTACGATCACAAGTATTAGCAGGATGTATTGTGGCGGATTCGTTGCGGGGAAGGCTAAGAAAAGCAGCAGAAACATAAAGGCTAGTCGTCTGGGTGGGACATCATAGATGTGGGTGGCGAAGCTCGTATAAGCTCTTCTAAGGTAAGTTGTTACCATTGTGGTTTCAGTCCTCCAGTTCTACGCGCTTTCCGAATAGTCCTTTTGGTCTAACTAGCAGAACTGTAGTCATAACCGCCAAGGCAACCATGCCTTTGAGATAGCTTCCACCTGGAACTGAATACACAAAGATGTTTTCGGCGTATCCAACTATGAAGGCTCCGATGAGGGTTCCTTTGATGCTGCCTAGACCCCCGAGAATGACGATTGCGAAAGACATGTATAAGGGCGTTTGCCACATTGTTGGATGCGCCACTCCAGTAGTGGAAGCGGTGATGAGTATGCCCGCTAGCGCGGCAATGGATGAGGATATGCTCATTGTAAGCATGGTTAGTCTCACAGTGTTGACTCCCATCAGCATTGTAACCTCACGGTCTTGGGACACAGCCCTCATGGCTGTTCCAATTTTCGTTTTCGTAATGAACAACCATAAACAGAGGAAGAGAATCACGGACACCGTAAAGGCTAAGAGATGTGAATTTGTCACCTTAACGCCCAGAATTGTTCGAAAACCTTCTACATAGTTGGGAACGCCACGGAAGAACGCGCCGAATCTTATGAGCAGCAACTGCTGAATGACAATTGCTACGCCAACAGTGACCACCAACACGGCCACCAAATCTTCTATGATAGGATCTATTGTAAACCTGTAAATGATGGCTCCTAAGATGGCTGACAAACCTACCGCGATGATTATAGCTGGAATTACGTCTAATTGGAAAGTGCCATAGGGTGGCGGGGCGGTGAGAATAAAGTAAAAGTAAGTTCCAAGCATGTAAATTGCGCCGTGGGCCATGTTCACCACTTCGGATACTCCGTAAATCAAGCTGAATCCAATGGCTAAAAGTGCGAGGGTTCCACCTGTAATTGCTCCGTGGATTATGATTTCTTCAAGCATTGTTGCTCACCAAATTTTGAGCCCTGTTGGAAATGAAGTCTTGTAGGTCTAAATATAAAAAGGTTTTTTCTTTGGAGGCATTAGAATGTTTTAGTTGAGTGTTGAATCATAAAAAAAAGAAGGAGTTTTTGGCCTCTAAGTTATGGAAGAGGCCACGTCGGGGCGTTGTAGCCGGCATGTACTGCTACTTTGGAGATGTCGAGTATGTTGATAAAGCCGTTTCCGTCCATGTCTGCTTCAAGCGTCGGATAGGGTGCCTGTTGCCATTTCAATGTTCCGCCCAAGTCACTTATGTCAACTTTTCCGTCTGGGCCAATGGTCGGGTTTGGATAGTTGGATATGTCTTTTGCGCCATACCAGTCGGCTTCCGCCATCTCATACATGTGCGGCGGAATTATGTATTTCCTTGAGTACGTTTTGTCTCGGGGCCATACAACCTCCAATTTGCCGGCCTGCCACTGAGGTATCTGAGTTCTGACATAGTATGGGCTACTCCACGTGTTCAAAAGGTCTTGGCAGTAAACGTCGTGCCACGCCGTGACTACTTTTCCCAATCCCAAAGTACTGAAATCAGACTGCGTGAATTTGAAATAGCCCAAAAGGCCTTGTCTCTCAGTCACTTCGAGTTCGGGTATGTAGTCATCGTAGGGGCGCGGCCATGAAGTTTGGTCGTCCAAGAACTCGCTGAATCCTACTATGCCGTCGTAGGATCCCCAGGCTGTGTATATGGGTGCGTGACCAAAGGCGGTCGAGTAGTCATCCCAGAAGTCCTGTGTTGCTGTTCCCCATCCCAATGCCTCCCATATGGGAGTCCGTGAACCCACTGACGCAAGGAAGCTTTCATATTCGCATTTTCCGCCGATGGTGGCGTAGAACTCTGCAGCTTGGCTTTCTACGTTGATGCCCACGGCAACAGCGTCGATTTCTCTTTCTCCAAACTGTTTGATGAAGGGAGCTCCTCCCAACGCTGAGAATATGTGGAAGACGATTCTAGCCTTCTTAGTTTCGATGTCTGTGAGTATCGATGAGAAGTCTGTTTCGTCCCATGCGGGGCGAGCCGTCCCAACAAAATTGCAGAGGCCCTTTCCACCTGGACCCAAGGCGCCTATTAATGTGGGAGGCATAACGTCGCACCATGCAAGGTTCTCCGCGACTACGTAAGCATTGACTGGCGGCAAACCGTTCGTGCCATACATTGGAATCAGGTCATGTGACAATACCCAGCCAGCCGCAAAGGTAATGAACGCGGTTACCAGGAAACTTGATGACATGGGCGTCACTCTGAACATGTACCGGAACTTGTCATAAGAAGTAGGATAATCTGGGTTACCAGTAGGCTTACTTTTGTTGACTTGCGCCATGATTGAGTCAGTAGCTGCGCCGGCGATGTACCAAACCGGCTGCGGATAATCAGCAGTGTCGTTCTGTTGGTCGCAATATGCGACGAATGCGTCGATCATCGGATTAACGCATTCGGTTCTGAAGCCTCCGATTAAAAAGTCAATTCCAGCTCCAGTTGTCAGCGCATTCGTCAGCTCTATGACGCCACCGGCAGGATCTATTACCGGATAAGCATGGGAGTCGATTTGAACCAGCTGAATTTGGTAGTTGTCTGACCCGATTGTGATGCCTTGTCCGCCATTCCATGAATTGACTTCGTCCCGTGCCATCGTGGCGCCTTCGATTAGACCATTCCACTGCATCATACCCTTAGGACCTACAACACCTACCCTGAGCGTTTTTGCAGCCGCTTTTACTTGAATACCACTGAAAACTGTGGTCATCAGAAACAGTGTTACCAGTATTCCAACAATCGCTTTACTTTTCAAACGTATTTCTCCTTTCTTTTATTCAGCACCTAGATTGAGTTTCAGCCGTGTTTAAAAGGCTTGTGTAAAAATCTTCAAAAGCAAAAAGTTAACCAAAAAGCAAATTCTAACCAACACAGTAAACCTTTTCAACAACAGAAGAAAAAACCGCGACAAAATGAAACTCAAACGGTGATCACAAAGAAAACCGTGTCGGTCAAGATGTTGCCCAGTAGGCTCAAGACCAGCCAAGAGTAACCCGCCTCACTCGCGGGAAACGATAAATAATCGGCATACTTTATGTGATATGATGTAGGAATGAAGAAGACCCTCCTTTTAACAGTGATTGTTTTTGGATTCTTTTCTACGTGGCTCAACCCGTCTCTAATACTTGCGAGACCCGACAAGATATCAAACGAATATATCAAATTCGTGGGAGCAAGCTCAAGCACAATTTGGGTTCCAGACAGCTATACAACTATCCAAGAAGCCATAGACAAAGCAAACGAAGGAGACACCATCTTCGTTAGAGCAACGACATACTATGAACACGTGATTGTGGACAAGGCCCTGTCAATTGTTGGAGAAAACAAAGATGGCACCATTATCGACGGAGAAGGAGCCGGAACCGTAGTTGACATAAGAGCCAACAACGTTATCCTCAGCAACTTCACGATACAAAACGCTGACGTAGGAATATGGTTGTGGTATTCCCACGGGTCCAACCTCACTGGCAACATCGTCTCAAACAACAGGCAATATGGAATTTTCTTTGGCGGCTACTCCGACGGCAACATCATCTCGGACAACACCATTTCTTACAATAGCCCGTATGGGGTCTACTTCAGCTCTTCCACCAACAGCATCTTCACAAATAACACAATCTCAAACAACGATAATGGAATCTACGTCTGGAGTTCCAGCAATAACCTTTTTGCTGGCAACAACTTTTCTTCAAACAACGATAATGGAATCTACGTCTGGAGTTCCAGCAATAACCTTTTTGCTGGCAACAACTTTTCAGAAAACGTTAACGGAATCCACCTATTCCATTCAAGCGAAAACGTTGTTTCGGGCAACATCGTCCTAGATAACAACTATGGCGTTTACGTCGGCGATTCAGACAGAAACGTTATTTTGAATAGCAAAGCCTCAAACAACCAGCGTGGAATCTACCTCCACTTTTCCCGCGAAAACATCCTTAAGAATAACACCCTCGACAGCAACCTGTATGGAATTCTCCTCGACTCTTCCAGCAATAACGAAATCCTCCACAACAACTTCATCAACAACGTCGCTTCGTCACGTAGCATCAATTCGGCAAGCTCCTGGGACAACGGTGTAGAGGGCAACTACTGGAGCGACTATCAAGGCAGTGACGCGAATCGAGATGGAATAGGCGACACACCATACAATATTGAAGAAAACAACGAAGATAACTATCCCTTAATAGCTATGCACCTACAGTTTAGCGTCTTGATGGAAAACAAAACCTACCTGATTGACGCTGTTTCCAATTCTACAATTTCAGATTTCCAATTCCATTCTAACCTGGGTGATAGAACCAAAGCCGTGAGTTTCAAGGTAAATGGGGCAGGTTTCTGTCGCATCTCAATTCCCCACTCCTTAGTTAGTCCTCCGTTTACAGTCAAGGTTGACGACAGCTCTCCTTTGTACTCCAAAAAAGTTTATGCTAACCGAACACACACATGGATATACTTCACCTACGCCCCGTCAGAACATGAAGTAACAATAATGCAGATATTCCCCTCAGAGCAACTTGTATTGTTTCAATGGGCAACATTAGGACTGACAATAATAGCAGTCGTATTATTCTCAATCACCGTCAACTATTATAGATTGTTCAGCAAGCAGAAGAAAGTCATCGAAGCGTATGAAAGCGAGGTAGGAAGTTTTCCAGTTAGCCACGAGGAACGCGCACGTATTCGTTTCGTAAAAGATGTTATTGAACGCGAAAAAAAACTTGAAGAATTCAAGAAGAAATACGGGGTGAAATTTCAACCTGCCAGCACTCTGGAAGACCTCATAGAGAAATTGGGTGTCAAAAAAGAAAGTTAAACATTAGCAGTTGCTTACACTTTTAACCTCATGGTTAAGAATCCGCTCACATTTTAGGTCGTTACCATAAAAGCTCTTCGATGCACGGTGAAATCCATAACTTTTGCTGTCTCAAAAGGTGGCGTAGGGAAATCCCTCATTACTGCCAATGTTGGCGCTGCTTTAGCTGAAAAAGGCAAGAAAGTTGTGCTAGTTGAGGGAGATCCAAATCAACCTCTACAATTGATTCTCGGCGTTGACATATCTTCTAAAGACCTTAAGCTCGACCACGTTGTTAAAGAAGATGTAAAAATTGAAGAGGCAACGTATGCCACAGAGTTTGACAACCTATTTCTAATACCTTCAGGTATTTCGCTGCGAAGCTATTTCGAAATGAACCCCCTCAATTTTGCGAAAAAACTCATGGACTTGAAGACAGATTTCATGTTCATTGATGTTCCATTTCCTCTAGGCGAAGCCGCATTTCTATCATTGGGTATCTGCAAATACTTCATTCTTGTTTTGACAGAAGATGAGTTTGTTTTATGTGTTGAGTCTGCGATAGACACGATTCGGCTGGGGAGATACTTTCTCAAATGTCTTCCGCTTGGCTTTGTATTAAACAGGATAAAGGCTCCTGAGAAATTCACGAAAGAGTTTATTAAAGACCTTGAAGATCTCCTTGAAGTTCCTTGTATAGCACAGATAAAAGAAGACCCGAAAGTTTCAAAGTCTTACGGAGGAGTAGGATCTCACAAAGCTTTTTTGGCGTACCGGAAATTTCGAGAGAATGAATTCACAAAAAGCATGGATGAAATAGCGAATAAGCTCACTGGCAAACTTCCGAGTCCTGAAAAGAAAGATGTCGTTGGTTTCATCGATGAAATAATTAAAGAGAGATCAAAGTTGTGAAGGTTTGGGAGCTAACTCTCCAAAAACTTAATCATCATTCTCCAAAGTTTTATTTTTTTCTTTTCATGGTCTGCTAAATGATTGTAAACTCTTTCAGATTCACATTGGTCAAGTAGAAGTTCAAGACGTTTTATTTCTTTTTCGGCTAGACCATGTTTTGCTATTTGAAGTTTTCGCGCCAACCTAGTTGTTTCGCTGAATAATCTTCCGGCTAGCAACAGATTTCCTACATCCCTCTCCAGTTGCTCCAAGATTCTTTCAACCCTCTCTTTTCCTTCCAATAAATAAACGGTTTTCCTCGCATCCGGTGTCTGCAAGAAAGCTCCAGACTCTTTCGTTACTATCCCTGCGTCTTCCAATATTCTCATGTGCTTAAGCAGTCCAGGAAGAGTCATTTTCCGGCCTGATTCGCCTTCTAATCTTCTGGCAACATCCGACAGAGACATCATCTCAAACTGCAAAAGCAACCTCACTATTTCTATCCTGATCTGGCTCTCGAAGACGCGTAAGAGGTTCCAAAAATCAACTTCTGATTTTGAACTTTTCAATGTTGGACACTTCATATATAGTTTGGACTCTAGATAAATCTAGTGCATTCTTCTGCCAAAATGTTTTGCGCATGCGCCCAAGCATGCATCATCAAAAATGGGAAAATATCGGGGATGCTGACAGCGAAGATCTCAGCTGCCGATTCAAGTGGGCTTGCGTGGCGTGTAGGATACCCTCTCTGATACGAACAAACTGTGAATTTAGTTCTCTTATGCTTTTGTGCTGCTGCGGTCCTTACTGGCTCTTGGCGAGTGCAGAGCCTATACGTCCAAATTTCATGGCGTCGCTCATGGAGCCTTCAATCGTGTACTGTTTGGCAAAGTAAGCCCTAGTCTGATCAAGCTCTCTGGTCAACATCTTGTAGAAGACTTCTTCTGAACCCTTCAATGTCACATGGGGCGATGCATGTACTCCCACATTGAACGAGATTGCGCCTCCTTTGGTTTCGATGTAGAAGTCGTCGTCTCCATCCACGACGAACTGGACAACTCTGTCCCATCCGGTTATTAGGCCCTTCACTTCAGCGTTTTTGTTAGCCTGTTCAACGAATTGTTTGTAGCCATCCACTACTCTACCCATTTTTCATTTCACCCTCCATTAAACTCTGGAACAAGAAGAATTGTAAAATCTGCATTTAAGTTTTATCGTGTTTTCTCACCGTCAGTGCATATAGAATGATAAAACTTTTGGTGCACATCATGTTGCACAAATACGCGAGCATTTGTCTACTCCAACGAGAATTTCAGCAGAAACTATGTGGAGGCTGAAGATGTCTCTAGTTCAGCCAGCTTTCTTCCTTTTGAGTCTTCGTACATTGTAGGCGAGGGTTATTGCTAACAGGATGGCAACTACGCCAAGAATCGTTGGGATGTACAATTCTAAGAGTTGCATGCTGTCATGAGCTGTCTTTGCATATGCCAGTCCCTCTTCCTTCGACTCGGGTGTAGAGTTCCATGTTAGGGTGCTCAGCACCGCGCCGGCACGCTTCATGGAGAACGTTTCATTTTCAGTGTAAGTCCAGAATCCTGAAAGAGGTTCAATTAGAATTGTTTTTGTGGACGTAAGACTAACGTTTGCATATCCAACAGGTGGGCCAAGGTTGTAGTGCGGGTCTATTTTCGTTTTGTTCACGAAATATTTGTAGAGTGTCACGCCTTCTTCTTCTACGCTTTCTTTGAATTCTAAATTAGCTGTGGTGTTCAAATTGTCAAGCCACGCCCTAGGGATGTCTTCATCGGCCTTAAGGTGTGATGGAAATAGGGGGTCGTAGCCTTCTCTACGTTTATCAGCTTCGGGGGCATCCATCACATTTTCTCGAGTGAACTTGTTGAATACGTACGTTGAGTTTCGGGACAACCCGGATGGCCCGGTTATTATGTTCACATCTATCTTCAGAGTAACATTTTCTCCTTCTACCTTCTCA
>Ga0224506_10003724_pt1 | contig 10030 bp, 9 predicted proteins | sample SF_Jan12_sed_USG_2_FD_169108 | JGI IMG/M metagenome (GOLD analysis project Ga0224506, IMG submission 169108) | Sediment microbial communities from San Francisco Bay, California, United States - SF_Jan12_sed_USGS_8_1 | ecosystem: Environmental > Aquatic > Marine > Sediment | place: USA...
GTAGGGTAAAATCTCTTCCATCGTCATAGTGCAAAGCCATGTCGACACTGTGCGATTGTCTATATGTGGCTTTGACAGTAATTCAGGGACAGGGCTGTTATGGATATTATTACTCAGGGGCTGCTAGGCGGTGTGCTGGGACAAAGTGTGGCACGCAAAGGGGAAAAGCGTATCGCGACCCTGGTGGGTGTGCTATCGGGTATGTTGGCCGATGCCGATGTACTAATCCAGTCAAGCAGCGATCCATTGCTCAACATTGAATATCATCGTCATTTCAGCCATGCCCTGATCTTTATCCCGGTAGGTGCCTTGATAGCAGCTTTGCTGTTATGGCCTTTGTTGCGTAAACGCCTGCTATTTTCTCGTATCTATCTATACGCACTGGCCGGTTTCAGTTTGAGTGGAATTTTGGATGCCTGTACAAGCTATGGGACCCATCTGTTATGGCCCTTTAGTGATGAGCGTATAGCCTTTCATATAATCTCCATTGTCGATCCGGTTTTTACTCTGCTGCTGTTTCTGGGGCTGGTATTTGGACTGCGTATGCAAGCGCGTCCATTTGCCCGCTATGCTTTGTTGCTGGCAGTCGCCTATATGGGCTTGGGTTTTATGCAAATGCAGCGGGCGGAGCTGGAGGCAGCTGAGTTGGCAACATCCCGTGGCCATGTGCCTGTCAAGGCCGTGGTCAAGCCTACCATGGGAAATCTTTTACTTTGGCGTTCTGTATATATCTATCACAGTCGTATCTATGTGGATGGTGTACGAGTGAGCCCTGCGGGACAAACGAAGATATATCCAGGTAGTTCTGTAGAATTGTTTGACCCACTCCGGGCATTCCCTGAGCTGGAGCGGGATACGGTTCTGTATGGCGATATAGAGAGGTTTGTCCGGTTCTCCGATGGCTATGTCTCCGCACACCCGGAGTATCCGGATGTATTGGGCGATATACGCTATAGCATGCTACCGACCTCCGTATCACCGCTCTGGGGCATCGTCATGGATAGAAAAAATCCGCTGCTGCATGTGGATTATCGTTTCTATAGACAGATGACCATGAAAGATCGAGAAGGGTTTAAACGTATGATATTTGGAAATTGAGTAAAATCGTCAGGTTTATAGAGCCGCAGTAAGGGCGATGGATGTAAATCTGATCGAACTAGTCTTTCTCTGGTCTATATATTTTACAGGTTTCCATTGGAAGGAGAAAAACCATGAATCAATCACCTGTCACGCGTAGCAAGCTGTTATTAATGGCTATATCCCGGCTTGGTGCGTTTATGGCGATCCTTGTCGTGCTCATTTTTTCGGTGGCAGGGAACGTATCCTATTGGCAGGCATGGATGTATTTACTGACTCTTTTGGTGCCAATGATCTTTGTGATGATATACCTCATTGTTTATGATTCAGAATTGCTGGCTCGAAGGATGCAGTTCCGCGAGAAAGAGGCTCCACAAAAGCTTATCATCAAGCTCGGTTCAATCTGCTATATCTTTATCTACCTTATGCCTGCACTGGACCAGCGGTTCGCCTGGAGTGATGTTTCAGTCCAGGTCTCTATTGTTGCCGACCTTTTTGTCCTTTTGGGTTATGTGATTTTTATATTGGTAATGCGTATCAATAGCTATGCCTCACGTACGGTAGAGGTGGTGGAGGGACAGAAGCTAATTTCTACAGGCTTGTATGCGATAGTACGCCATCCCATGTACTTTGGTAATATCGTGATGTTTAGCGCGACACCGGTTGCGCTAGGTTCATGGTGGGGCCTTATCGCTGTGTTGCCATTGATTGCAATTCTGGCCTACCGTATCAAGAATGAAGAATCTGTATTGTTGCGAGATTTACCTGGTTATGCGGATTACCAAAACAAGACACCCTATCGTTTGTTACCAGGTGTTTGGTAGAAATGGTGATCTGTTTTTAGAAAGTATTTACAAAGATATCACGACAAAATTCTAATGAAATTCATATGCTATTCCGACTGGGAACTATTGCCATATAGTGCGAATATGTTGTTTGAGCAGGCTCAGCAAGAGAGTATCTTTCTTTCGCGTACATGGTTTGAAACTGTTACCACGGGTGCTATCGAAGATGGTGTGTTCCTGTCCCTGGCCTGTGTCGTGTCAGGAGACAGGGTGATGGCGATTCTGCCTCTGGTGATGAACGCTAAGCATACCGGCTACTCCCTGAAGCACGGATATACAGCCTTTTATAGTCTGTTACTGGCTGATGATGAGCAAGCCCGGGTGCTGGCCTGTCTGGGGCAGGGACTCAGTGAGATGCCCCTTAATGGTCTGTTACTGGAGCCAGTGGCCGACGATGACTACAAGTTGTCTCGTTTGCAGCAGGTTTTGGAGGCCTCTGGATATAGCTGTAGTCATACCTTTCGGCACTATAACTGGATCTATCGTACACAGGGACAGTCCTATAAAGAGTACTTGGCTGCACGCCCATCCACCCTGCGTAATACCCTTTCCCGCAAGAGCAGAAAACTGGAGCGTGAGCACGGTTACGATATACGCCTCTTTATCGGCGATAAAGTGCCACAGGGTATGCCCGATTACTATACCGTCTACAATGCCAGCTGGAAGCAGAATGAACTGTCTAATGCAAATTTTCTTGATGGTTTTGTGGGGGGATTTTCGCAGGCAGGTTGGTCCAGGCTGGGAATACTATATGTAAAGGGTCAACCTGTTGCCGCGCAACTCTGGTTTGTTTGCCATGGCAAGGCAAGCATATTCCGATTGGCGTATGATGAGGCCTGGAAGTCCTTTTCACCGGGCTCGATACTCACCGGCTTCCTGATGCAGTATGTTATTGATACCGACAAGGTTAAAGAGATAGATTTTCTGACCGGTAACGATGCCTACAAACAGGACTGGATGTCTGAACGAAGGGTGCGGAACGTCTTGAGCTGTGTAAAAAGCGCACAGCGTCGCGGCTGGTTCGGATTGTTTGTCGAATCGCTGAAGCGTATGCTAGAAAAACTCGCGATATGGGGCAGGTAGTAACGTAGGGTAAAAGATCCTTCTATGCCATTTATTCAGGAAAATAATTACAAGACCATGACTATGAAACTGATACAAAAACGCTTTTTAAAAGGTCGTCGAGAATTTGAGATCATTGATGAATCTGTCTTTGTTCGTATAAAGTCTCTTTTCGGTGGAGAAAAAATTACCGTTGGGTTGTCGATGTTAAATCCTGAACCGGTTGAAAATGGCTCTGAGCTGGAGTTTCATAGCCGTTATAAATCCCGCCCTCTACTTTCACTGCTGTTGAATAAACCCAATACCGAGGCGTTCAACGCCTTTGTCGGTGTGTTGAAACAGCGGATTTTGGAGGAGTCGGATGCCTTTGCCGGGTCCAGTGCTGCAAGCCAGCCCAAAGAGATGGCGCGTAACGTCTATGACGAGCCGCCAGCGTTTGCGGAACCTGAGCAGGACCAGATTAGGAAGATGGATAAACCGGTAAATGTCTCAGAGGTGGAGAATGCGATCCATATGCTGAAAAGCTATGTGCAGGATGAGTCGATAACGCCACTCATTTCCGTACTCGAGGCGCTGAAGTCAGAACCTCAAAATGAAGTATATCAGCAGCAGCTGGTCACCGCCTTCAATGCGCTGGGTATCACGCAAGGTGCGGTACTCACCTATGCCCCCTATCTTAGTGTTTTTGTTTCCGATGACCCGTTTGGGAATCACTAAGTAGTGATGGTAATTTTGGCTCTGATTTTACAGATTATCCAAAAAGATTAGAATCCGTTCAGATACACAGCATTATATCCGGATATGATGTCGTGCTTACTGATGAGAGATTTCAATATAGCATATGAGAAGAATAGAAATGGATAAGCTTCTACTACATGTGTCTCACATGTTTTTTATTTTAAACCGAAATGCCTTTTGATGTCAGAAATTCATAAGGAACATCTGATTTTTTACGGCCAACGATGGCAAAATAATATAGAGGCTCACCTTCTATCGACAGTCTGTGTCGATAACGCTCTATGTAATACACGTCCAGGTATTTAGAAAAAGTCATCTCACGGATCAGTCGGGAGAAACCTGAATCATCTGTGGTATCAAAGAAACTGTCTTTAATGTTGAAGGCTACCCAACCCTCGCTGGTTATTATATTGAATGCCTCGACAAAAGCTGTAACCGGGATGTCGCCAAAACCAAGTGCAGCAACCGTTACCATGCAATCACATTGCCAAGAATTAATCTCTTCCTTTTTTTCTTCAGTAAGACAAGTAAAGTCTTCTACGAAATAGGCATCGTAAATTCCAGGCCTGTCCCGGATAGTCGCATCATATGCTTCAGGGATGATGTCAATACCAATTAGCCTGGATACACCACTTTTCTTTAACTCTTCGCCCATCATTCCATTTCCGGCACCTAGATCCAGTACTCGTAACTCAGAAAAGTTGTCGTGTGATTGCTTGACTGCGGATTCGAGGATAGAAGTTACTTTTACTGGAGATGAGCATTTTAGACGATCATAGAATAGCTGTTCGTATAGTCCCGGTATTTGATAGATATCATTGTAGTCATGAAATCTGATTTTCCGTTTTCCACTAGAACCTTGGAGATAAAAATACGATTCATCCTGGTTTAAATGCGATGATTCTGACTTGGGGAACTGTATTCGATGTCGTTTCTGCATTGATTTCTCAGTTTACTTTGACTTGGTAAGATGTCATTTATACTAACATACATCATAAGCCCACGGTTTCTGTATAGGTTGTATTCGGCATTCGTTGTAAAGATAGTAAAGTTATTTCAGGTGCTTATGCTTGTCGTAGCGTACTATCCCAGGTTTAATTAGTTTGTAGAAAATACCGAATTAAATATATTTAGTGTTCGAAATTATCAATATAAGCACCTGTTTGTAGTTTTTGGATGGATGGATAGCGCAAAAACTGCGTACTTGATGAAATGTGTGAATTCTGTCTAATATCCCTGAAAATTCGAGAGGAAATAATTTGGCTTTCTTCTACCCTTTGATAAGGGTCAGCTATAGATAAAGGATACTAAAGAGGAGACTATATGAAAAAGTATTGTCAAAGTTGTGGATTTCCCTTGAAAAAGGATAAAAAGGCATTCGGAACGAATGCTGATGGTTCTGTTAGTGAAGTGTATTGTTCCATGTGTTTTGAAAATGAAAGTTTCCTGAGTCCACCAGAGATTTATACGGCTAAAAAATTCCAGAAATATTGTATTCAGGAAAAGAAGAAAGATGGGATGAATGGAATGCTGGCATGGTTTTTAACAAGAGGGATATCGAGACTAGAGCGCTGGAAAAGTATAGGCTGAGTTGATGATGACGCATCTGTGCTGAGGATATGAGAGTATATATGCAATATCTGGGCAACATTAAACAGATAATGCCAGTCGGTTATTTTTGCGGTAATTGTATCCGTCTTCCGCTGAGGACGTCACTGAAAAATCGTTGGCTTTACATAGTTATACAGTCGGCATATCCAGGCGGATAATGAATACAAGGTGATGGCGAGAGTTCCTCTAACTGCTACGTGGAAAGGATGATGTTTTCACTATATTATTTCTATATAATTACACTATTATTCGTTACGACCGGTATATCTCGCTATGAGCAAACAAGACGTCTTTATCTTTGAAATATCAAAAGAAAGTTTTAACACTTCTGTGTTGCAGAATTCGCATAAAATTCCGGTTTTTGTCGAATTTATGGGCGTCTGGTCTGAACCCTGTATCCGTATGTCTGACACCCTTGCGGCCCTGGCCAGGGAATTTGCGGGGCAGTTTATATTTGCCAAGATTGATTCGGATGAGCAATCTGAACTATGTGAAGAGCATGGTATCAAGAGTCTTCCAACCCTGAAGGTATTCAAGGATGGTGAAGTGGTGAGCACCATAGAGGGGCTCGTGGAGGAAGATAGTTTACGAAATTTATTAAAGTCACATAGTATCTTCCACCAGTCTGATGAACTGCGTCTGCAGGCTCGCGAAAAACATATCGCTGGTGATACCGCTGAGGCCATTCAACTGCTTACCCATGCGATTCAGCTTGAGCCGGGCAATACCCGCGTAGCAATGGATATGGTGCAGGTGATGATCGATCTGGGCGAACTGGAACAGGCCACCGGTCTGTTTAACAGGCTTCCGGATAGTGAAAAAGAGAGTGATTTTGGCCGTGCATTAATTGGCCAACTTAGCTTTATGCAGCTGGCAAAAAACACGCAAGGAAAGGATCTGTTGCTGGGCCTGCTTGCATCGGATCCGAAAGACCTGGATGCATGCTTTGATTTGGCAATCTGCCACATAGCCGTGCATGAGTATGAGCAGGCTGCAGACCGGCTGTTTCAAATTATGGAAATCCAGAGTGATTATAAGGACGGGGCAGCACGTGAGATGCTGGGTAATATGTCAAATATGCTGACGCCGAATAATCCGCAGATGGCAAATGAAATACGACGTCGTTTAGGAAATATACTGAGTTAAAAAAGGTTTAAGAAAGTGTAATTATCAAGGGGCAAATAATATGCCGTATAGAATTCGATTTACAAGAGTCTGTCAGTCGTTTCTTTTGGGTATATTCCTGCACGCTCCAGTCTTTGCCTATGAATATTCTATACATAGGCCGAATTTCAATCTCGAAAATTATCTGGATATAAATAGCGTGGCCTATGATGAAGCACTGGAGGAGCAGTGGATAAGGGCCGATAACGGCTTGCGGATGACCGGCCACAGCTTATCCCAGGATTTACTCTATACCAGTAGTGAATTAAAACTTAATAACAAAATATCTGACCGTATAAGTGTCGTGTTTAATTTGGAACACGAGGTGTTCTATTACGATCAATCTCTGCAGGATCCGAAGATTGAAGTAGCTTACCGGCCTTTACAATCCGATATGTCCTTATCCTTTATTAGTACGACTGATTATATAAAGTCCGAAGTGGATATGGGCGGTGCTGTTACCTGGGGGCGCTCTACCGGGAATTTTCTCCGTCTCGAACAAATTACGGTTGATCCATTGTTTAACGAAAAAAATTCGGAACCCTCGATTAACGATGCCGAATATAAAGACTTCCAGGATCAGGTAAGGTTAAAAGCAGCATATCAATGGGGATTGTTTGAACTTTATATTGACTATGTAAACATGTCCAACATGAGTTTTGTTTTTGATGACAAAATAACAAATTACACTCACAGTGGGTATACTTATAATTCGTATCTGAAATATGCAATTTCTAGTGAAAATACCATTAAGCTCACTGGGCATGGGTTTAAGTCGGATGTCACGTTGTCAGACGCCGTTAGCGACCAGCACGAAAGATTAGATTATGGCTCTATAAATATAAAGTGGATTACCAGAAGTTTTACAAAAGAGAGACTGGTATTCGGTATGCGTTTTGATGAATTTCGTAACAAAATAGTCGACCCTCTAAATAGTAGTAATAATCTGGATTATTCATTTTCCGCCACACAATTATATACAAGCTATAAGTATTCATACGGTATGCACAAGGCCTGGGATTTTGGTGTCTATATGGCAGAAGTCAGGGAGCCGTATGATGAAACAAAATCTCCAGTTGACATCAATCGTCAAAGCTATCAAAGTCAATTTCGTGCAAGCTGGATACAAACCTCGCCGAATAACAAGTCCAGTCTTCAGTTTCATGTATCAGTGAATCTTGATGACCTGGTAAACGATATCGGTGATGGGGTAGGGATGACATATCACTCAATTTTCTAACGCAAGCGGAGGAAGTAATGGTTCTGTGTTGGTGAGTATATTATTGTTCCTGCACAAGGTTTCAGTATATTGCATTGTTCAAACTAAATAATAATGATCTGTAATCGTCGAGGTGATGTATGAGTAAGGTATGGTCAAGTGAGTATGAAACCGGAATTCCAGAAATCGATACCCAAAATAAAAAACTGGTCGATTATATAAGCGCGCTGGATTCTGCAAAGGAGAGCGGGGACAGTGATGTCGTGGTGAAGGTGATTGAATCTCTTCTTGACCATGTGTGTAATCAGTTTATGTTCGAGGAACATATGATGGAAGAGGCTGGCTACGAATATCACAAGGCTCATGAAAAGGTACATGAGATATTTGCAAAGAAGTTGGCGGAGCTACGGGGGCGCGTACAGGCTGGAGAGTCTCCCTATGATGAAATTATATCCATGCTTTCTCATTGGGTAGATGGGCATGTGAAAAATGAGGATAAGATGTATGCCGAATCTGTTCAGGTAAAAATTCAGCAGGAAGGTGGCGACTCCTGGGTGCGGGAGGTAATGAAAAAATTATTTGGTTAAATTAAATATAGTATATATATTTCTATGGTATTCAATTATACACATATGTGAATGTGTTGGCTTGGAGAATGTAACTGTCTTGCTGTTAATATCCTCCTGTACTCAAAGATATCAGAAGCTTGTTCCAATCGTAAGATAGGTTCCACCAGGGTGACCACCAGGATAGTTTAGTGCTGGAGTCCCTAATATTCTGGATTCAACAGCGGCATTTGAATACAGTCGACCCAGTCGTATATCAATAGAGCTTGAGTCATCATAGGTATGTATCCAGCCAATAAAATATCCTGCGGCTGCTCTTGCAGCATAACTCAAATCTCCTGTTGCATTTCTTATTATGCCGGGTAGGCCTACTGAAATTCCTGCATACATATTGTTTTGCGAAATAAGATTGAAATTGTACGCAGCATCAATGCTTATAGACGCGCCGAATACTTGGTGGTTCCCGCCATATCTGGAGCCTTGATAATCAATTTTTATTCGAGGGAACTCTAGCTGCCATTCTGGATGTTGTCTCCATGGATAAATAGTATAGCTTGCTATAAACGAAAGCCCGAGGCGCGGGTCTAGGTAAAGTTCTGGTTCCGCATGCCATGTAAAACCAATCGCATACTTAAATGATTTTTCTTTGTTCTTCGGTGTGAATCTTATGTTGCAAGTTCTGTCGTTTAATGTTTCTTTCTGGCATGAAACATCTTTATCTATCCATTTATCGTCGTGCATTTTCTTTAGTAATTCATTTATTGCCATATTGATATCGGCAAAGTCAGATGTGATTGTATGTGTGTCTGTAGATATTGTGGAGTAACTATTCAGTATCAGGTCATACTTTGTCAGGTGCATTTTGAAGTCGTTACCAAAGGTGTCAATGTCAAGTATGAATAATATTGTTGAATTCAATTTGTTGGCGGTTTTCCATGTTTGTGCTGATGTTGAATCTACCGAGAGATTGTTTGTGATATCGGACTTGAATATGAATTTGTCGAACTGGGTGTGTTTTATTTTTGAGTTTATGGTTTTTATAATTCCATGAGATAGTTCAATATTTCTCCATGTGTATGGAGATGGTTTTCCCATTACCAATGTGGCGAAATCTCTTCTGGGTCCTTTGTTTTTTAATTTGAAATCTTCCTCTATTCTTTGTGTGATGTTTAAAGCTATTTCTGCGAAATGCTCCTTTAGATCTGGTTCTGGTGTTCCTAATTCAGTGTAATGATAAGATATAATGTTACCGTTTTCGTTGTTTATGCATTTTAATTGAATTAGTGTTTTATTCTTTGATAATGAGTAATCTCCACTGATTGTATAGTGAGTGTTACTGTCATTTGATGTGTTTGTTATCGCTATTCCTGGTGAGGTGATTAAATTACTGGCTAACGCGCCGGTAATCATTGTGCCAAAACCTGATTTCTTTTCCGTATCATTGTCCTTTTTATATAATATCGCCTCTACATATACTTTTGCCTGTTGCAAGGATTCGCTGACTATTTTTCTGGCTATATCAAAGTGGAGACTTGCGTTTTTTTCTTTTTCAGTAGTGTTTTTACTGAAGTCAGTATTGACAATATAGCTATCTATCTGCTGGTCGTCAGTTGCTTTTGATGTTGCTGGTTTGAATATTGTGATGGAGGTGGTAACAAGGTTTTTATTTTCTTTGATGCTTAAAATGAATTTTCTGCTTATACAAGGACCATTGTTTAAATGAAAGCATGGTTTGTTGTGTTTGGTGA
>Ga0224506_10003725_pt1 | contig 10024 bp, 11 predicted proteins | sample SF_Jan12_sed_USG_2_FD_169108 | JGI IMG/M metagenome (GOLD analysis project Ga0224506, IMG submission 169108) | Sediment microbial communities from San Francisco Bay, California, United States - SF_Jan12_sed_USGS_8_1 | ecosystem: Environmental > Aquatic > Marine > Sediment | place: USA...
CTTCCATCACCGCGACGCAGGAGTTGGTGGTACCCAAGTCAATACCGATTATCTTACCCATTGCTAGCCTTCTCCAAATGCAAATTCGTTAAATCAAGTTATGTTGACTACTAAGTGGGGCCGGGAAAATCTTTTTCAAGCCCCTACCATTTAAATGGTCAGTAGCAAACCGTAAGTTTTAGTCCCGTCTATTCGGCAGGCGTCTTGGACACCACCACCAGGGCCGGACGCATTACCCGTTCGTTCAGCAGGTAGCCCTTTTGCATCACCACCAGTACCGTGTTCGGTGCAGCCTCGGCGGACTCCTGCATGGTCATCGCCTGATGCTGTTCGGGATTGAAGGCCTCACCCACAGGATTGATCTCCTTGATACCGAACTTCTCCAGTGCCGAGGTCAGCATCTTTAACGTCAGCTCGGTGCCTTCACGTAACTTCTCTACCGCCTCATCGCTGTTCTCTTCTACCGCGGCCAGGCCCAGCTCCAGGCTGTCCTTGACCGGCAACATCTCATTGGCAAACTTTTCCAGACCAAATTTGTGTGCACTTTCCAGGTCTTTTTCGGCACGTCGGCGCACATTGTCCAGCTCTGCCTGTGAACGAAGATAAAGATTCCAGTGCTCATCCGCCTTGGCGCGGGCGTCTTCCAGCAATACGGTGGCCTCCTCCTCCGTGCCGGTCTCTACCCCCTCCAGCTCTACTGCCTCTACATTCTCTTCCACTGCTTTATCTTCGTTGGACATCTTCTACTCCGCTAAACAATACCTAAACCATCCCACCATTATCGCGGCAGGAAACAGCTAAATTCTGTGTGGATATATGGGGACGCTTAGTGGCGATTCAAGGCCGCTGATAGCAATTTTGCGGTGATATCCACAATCGGGATGACCCGCTGATAGGCCATACGGGTGGGACCGATAACCCCCAAGACGCCAACCACCTCGTCATTCACCTGATAGGGCGAGGCCACCAGCGAGCAGCCATCAAAGACCTGATAGCCCGACTCCTCACCGATGAAGATCTGTATACCGTCGGCAGCAGAGACCCCTTCAAGCAGTTTCAGTACCTCCTGCTTCTGGTTAAAGGCCTCAAACAACTTCTTCAGCTTCTCCATATTGGCCATCTCTGCATAACCGAACAGATTGGACTCACCGTTAAGGACATAATCGGCCTCTTCACCGTGGCCCTCGAATGCCTGTTTCGCCATCTCGATGGCGGCAAACATCAACTGATTGGCTTCGGCCTTCTGTAGCTCCATCTCACGAATTACCCGTTCACGGATCTCATCCAACCCCAACCCGCTAAAGTAGCTATTCAAATAAAGCCCCATCTGATTAAGCTCTTCGCTGCTGTAGTCCCGCTCCATGGTGATGATGCGATTCTGCACATCCTGATCATTGATCACCCAAATAACCAGGATGCGACGTTCACTAAGGGGCAGGAATTCAATATGACGAAAGGCGTGCTGCTCATGTTTGGGTAACATCACCAGACCGGCCAGCTGGGTAATACCGGATAGCGCGCTGGAGGTACGATTCAGCAGCTCACTGCGCCCTTGCTGCGGGTTCAGATGCAGACGGATGTTATCCACCTCCTTGCCGGAGAGCGGTTGTACTGTCAGCAGGGTATCGACAAAGAAGCGCAGTCCCTGTTCGGTGGGAATACGACCGGCGGAGGTGTGTGGTGATGAGACAAGTCCCATCTCTTCGAGATCGGCCATCACATTACGTACCGTGGCCGAACTGACGCTCAGACCCGACTCTTCCATCAAGGCTCTGGAGCCCATCGGCTGGCCGGCGCGAATATAGCCTTCTACCAGGGTCTTGAGGAGGCGCTGGGCGCGTTCATTAAGGTTCTCGTCTAACATCCATTTCCACGATAGTGATAACTATATAATTGCGGGGAAGAGAAAAATTATCTGTTCCCCCCCAAATGGTGTCAAGCAGACTGTTGGCTGACCCTGCCCATCGTGATACTGTTTCCGCCATGGTGGATATAACATGACAACAATACAAATTAATAATGTCGGTATCATCGGCAAGTACAACGACTCTACTGCCGGAGAGCTACTTAGCAGATTAAACCGTTTCTTCGTCGACAGAAAGATCAATGTCCTGCTGGATGCCGCAACGGCGAAGAATATTCCGGAACTGGACATTGAGACCGTGGATCGGGAAAGCCTGGGCGCGCAATCTGACATCATTATCGTCGTCGGTGGTGATGGTACCCTGCTCAATGCCGCCCGCACGCTTGCCAACTACAGCGTACCACTGGTGGGCATCAACCGCGGCCGTCTGGGTTTTCTCACCGATATCTCTCCCGACATGCTTGAGGTCTGTCTCAACGATATCCTCAATGGCGAATACAAGGAGGAGGAGCGCTTCCTGCTGCATGCCTCGATCCTGCGTAACGGTGAACATATCAGCGAAAGCTATGCCTTCAATGACGTGGTGATGCACAAGTGGGACATCGCTCGCATGATCGAGATCGATACCTATATAGATGGCGCCTTTGTACACACCATACGTGCTGATGGCCTGATCGTCTCGACCCCTACAGGTTCGACCGCCTATGCCCTCTCTGGCGGAGGGCCGATCCTGCAATCGAACCTGGACGCAGTGGTACTGGTGCCTATCTGTCCCCATACGATGAGTAACCGGCCTATCGTGGTCAGTGCCAACAGCCGTATCGAGGTGGTGGTCTCCAGCCACTCCCAGGCCCAGGTCACCTGCGACGGCCAAATAAATCTGGGACTGGTGGCCGAAGACCGGGTTGTGATACAAAAGCACCCCAATGCGGTACGCCTGCTACACCCGGCAACCTATGACTACTTTGACATCCTGCGTGCCAAACTGAACTGGGGCGGACGCATGGAAGATAAAAACTAACCAAGCCTGCGAATCATGCTGAACCATATCCATATTAAAGATTTTGCCATTGTTGATGAGGTTGAACTGGACCTGCATTCCGGAATGTCGGTGCTGACCGGCGAGACCGGTGCCGGTAAGTCCATCCTGCTGGATGCCCTGGGTCTGGCCCTTGGCGATCGTGCTGACAGTGACATGGTGCGCCACGGCGCGGATCGTGCCGAGATCTCGGTAGACTTCGATATCACCACCATGAAAGAAGTAGATGCCTGGCTACAGGAGCGCGAACTGGACAGTACCGAACAGTGCCAGCTACGTCGTACCATCAGCAAGGATGGTCGCTCGCGTGGCTACATCAACGGCAGTCCAGTCACCCTCGGACTGATGCGAGAGCTGGGCGAACAACTGGTGGATATCCACGGCCAGCATGAACACCAATCAATGATGCGCAAGGAAAATCAGCGTGCGCTGCTGGATGATTACGCCCAGCATCAGCCCCTGTTACGCGATGTAGGTCAGTTCTATTTCAAATGGTCACGCTTGAATGACGAATTCATCAACCTCTCCCAGGCCGATGAGGATCGCTCTGCACGCCAGGAGTTGGTGAGCTTTCAGGTCCAGGAACTGGAGAGCCTGGGTCTGACCGAGGGGGAATTCGAACAGATGGAGGAGGAGTATGCCCGTCTCTCCAATGCCAGCTCCCTGATCGAGGTCTGTAACTTTGCCAGCACCGCCCTGTATGAGAGTGATGAGGGCTCAATCCATGACCAGTTGGGCCGAGTGGAGACACGCCTGAACCAGCTACGCGATTTTGATCCCAAGCTGGGCGAGATGGCAGACCTCATCAATAGTGCGGCGATCCAGGTACAAGAAGCGGCCTCGGAGCTTGGACACCATCTGGACAGCCTGGAGTTGGATCCTTCACGCCTGCAGGAACTGGAGCAACGTATCTCCTCGGTGCATGATCTGGGCCGCAAACATCACATCGAGCCCGAGTCGGTACACACCCTGCTGCAGATCCTGTCTGATGAGTTAAGCGGTATGGAGAATGCCGACCAGAGGCTGTCACAACTGCAGGGCGAGATCGCCACAGCGGCCCGTGATTACGAGATCGCGGCGGTAAAACTAACCGACAGCCGTCAAAGGGCCGCTATGATACTGGATAAACTGGTCACGCAGAACATGCAGGAACTGGGCATGAAAGGTGGCAGCTTCAGTATCCGACTAACCCCTCACGAGTCCAGCAAATACTCAGCACATGGCGCCGAACAGGTAGATTTTCTTGTCAGCGCCAATCCCGGCCAACCGGAAAAACTGCTCAGTAAGGTGGCCTCTGGAGGCGAACTGTCACGCATCAGTCTGGCGATACAGGTGATCGTCGCCTCCAATGCCCGCATCCCCAGCCTGATCTTCGATGAGGTGGACGTTGGTATCGGCGGAGGTATCGCCGAGATTGTCGGCCGCAAGCTGCGCACCCTGGGCCAGCACGCGCAGGTACTGTGCGTGACACATCAGCCCCAGGTCGCAGCCCTTGCCCACCACCACTTACAGGTAAGCAAACAGAGTGACAAGGGCGTTACCCATACCGGGGTGGAACTGCTGAACGAGGGTGAACGGGTGGTAGAGGTAGCACGTATGCTGGGAGGGGTGGAGATCACCTCGCAGACACTGTCGCATGCCAAGGAGATGATCGACCGCAGTCAGGAGCTGACGGCCTAGTCAGACAGAAACTATTTAAGCTCAGCCTGACAACTGGGGCAAACGCCATAGATATAGAGGCAGTGATCGGTCATCTCGAAGTCAAATTTGGCTGCGATACCCTTTTGCCGCTCCTCGATGGTTTCATCGATGAACTCTTCGATCTTGCCGCACTTTACACACATCAAATGATCGTGATGCTCGCCATCGTCCATCTCGAAGACCGAGTGACCGCCCTCAAAGTGATGTCGACTCACCAGACCGGCAGACTCAAACTGGGTCAATACACGATAGACCGTGGCGAGGCCTATCTCCTCTCCTGATTCCAGCAGGGCCTTGTAGACCTCTTCCGCGCTCATATGCCGCAGCTCGCTATCTTCCAGAATCTCAAGGATCTTCAGTCGCGGTAAGGTGGCTTTTAGCCCCAGTTTTTTCAGATCATGGCTCTGCACGATGGCCTCGTATCTATGTCATAATAAACGCCGAACACAAGAATACAGAGCCCCTTAAACAAATGCAAAAGATTCTCATTCAAATAATTATCCTGCTTCTCCTCAGCTCCTGTTCGGTATACCGTGCCGATCTGCAACAGGGTAACCTCATCAGTGCAGAGTCGGTAGCGCAACTACGGATCGGCATGGACAAACGTGAAGTGCAGAAGGTTTTGGGTACGCCATTGATTACTCACGCCTTTACTCGTGATCGCTGGGACTATTTCTACAGCCTGAAACAGGATGGCAAACTGGTGAAGAAGACCAATCTGACCCTGTTATTTGAAAATAACCGCCTTGCCTCGATTTCAGGTCAAGCCGCAGAAAAATAGACCTTAGCCGGTAGCCGACTCATCCGTGGCTGCCGCTTCATCATCCCCACCGCCCTTGCGCATCTGTTTCCCCTCAGCGGCACGCTTTTTACGCACCGCCTTGGGATCCGCAATCAAGGGGCGATAGATCTCAACCCGATCCTTTTCTCTTAATACGGTATCCAGCTTGCCCAGCTTGCCAAAGATCCCGACCTTGTTGGTCTTGCCCAGTTCGATATCAGGAAACTGCTGTAGTATCCCGGACAGTACTACCGCCTGCTCCAGTGTCGTGCCTTCGTCAACCTCCAGACTCAACAGAACCTGTTCCTGCGGCAAGGCATAGGCAACCTCGATAAGGATCTTGTTTGATTCAACGCTTGCCATAGACCACCTCTGCACGCTTACAAAAGGCATCCACCAGCGTATTGGCGGCCTGACTGAATACCGGCCCCATCGCCATGCCTACCAGCCGGTTGGAAAACTCAAACTCCATATCCAGCGAGACCTTGCAGGCCTGCTCTCCCAATGACTCAAAACGCCAGAAACCCTGCAGGTGTTTAAACGGTCCTTCGACCAGGCGCATCTCGATCATCTTGCCTGGCTGCATGCGATTCCTGGTAGTAAAGGATTTCTGCAGACCACTATGAGCCAGATCCAGTCGCCCGACGACCTCATCTGCGTCACGGCTTATCTCTTCAGACTGCTTACACCAGGGTAAAAACTGGGCATAGGCAGAGATATCATCCACCAGGCTATACATCTCGGACGCACTATAGGCGACCAATGCATTTCGACTTATGCTCGCCATAATTTTTAGATATCGCCTCTTAGTTTAAATATGAATACCAGAATGACAGCAAATGGCGTTACATAGCGCACCAACACATACCAAGCCTGAAACAGCCGCGGATTCTCCATACGCAATTCCTCTTTGACCGTTCCCCGTACCATTACCCAACCTGCAAACAGGGCAATAATCAAACCGCCCAGTGGCAACATGATATTGGCAGTTAGATAATCGAGGAAATCAAAGAAGGTCATTCCAAAGACCTTATTCGTGGCCCAAATATTAAAGCTGAATACGGTACCGATACCGATAAACCACGTTGTTAGACCGGTAACTACCGAGGCCTTTATCCGATCCATATGGATGGTCTCTACCAGCCAGGTGATCGCCGGTTCAATCAGGGAGATGGCCGAGGTCCAGGCTGCAAACACCAGCAGGATAAAGAACAGCGTACCGAAGAAGCTGCCACCGGGCATGTGACCGAAGGCCAGAGGCAGGGTTTGGAAGATCAGGCCCGGACCGGAGCCGGTATTCAGTTCATTGGCAAAGACGATGGGGAAGATCGCCAAACCGGCAATCAATGCCACTGCGGTATCTGCCATTGCAATGAATACCGAGGTTTTGGCGATGCTGGCATCACTGGGCAGGTAGGAGCCATATACCATGATCGCGCCCATACCCAGGCTGAGGGTAAAGAAGGCGTGCCCCATGGCGATAAGCACACTGTTCCAACTCAACGCGGAGAAATTGGGGGCAAACATAAATGCCACACCTTCGGCGAAGGCTCCGGAACTCATGGAATAACCCAGCAGTAACAGCAATAGAAACAGAAGAGCAGGCATCAGAAAGCGTACTGCCTTCTCCAAACCCTTGGCAACACCACGGGACACCACCACCATGGTCATCACCATAAAGATGGTATGCCAAGCCAGGAGCCTTTCCGGATCACTTATCAGGTCTGAAAATATCGTGCCTATACCGTCAGCGGTCGCGCCGACAAAGGCCGAACTGGCCGCACGGAATACATAGGCCATGGCCCAGCCGGCAATGACACTGTAATAGGAGAGGATAAGAAAACCTGCCAGTACACCGGCCCAGCCCAGCCATTGCCAATTGGGATTATGACGCCCTTCCTTGGCCAAGGCTCGCATGGTGCCGATGGGGCTACGACGGCCACGACGGCCGAGCATCACCTCCGCCATCATAATTGGAATACCGATCACGGCAATACAGACGAGGTAGACCAGAACAAAGGCCCCACCGCCATTTTCTCCCGTTATATACGGAAATTTCCAGATATTGCCCAAGCCTACCGCTGAACCGGTCGCCGCAAGTATAAAGGCCCACCGTGTAGACCACTGACCATGCATGGATTCTCTGGTCACCGACATGCTTTTCTCCCAAGTCCCTTATTATTTTCTACATTTTGCTGGAATTCACGTCACAGCTCAACCGGACATAGGAGAGTGCGCGATACTCCGTTATAATGCGCGCCATGGCAAAAAAAGCAAACAAAGACAAAAAGCCCGTCAACAGCACCATTGCCCTGAATAAGAAGGCCAAACACGACTTCTTTATTGAGGACCGGTTCGAAGCTGGTATCGTCCTGCAAGGCTGGGAGGTCAAGGGGCTACGCGAAGGTAAGGTCAATCTGACCGAGAGCTATGTCTTCATCAAGAATGGTGAGGCCTGGATCTCTGGTTTACAGATAAGTCCACTGCTGACGGCATCGACACACGTCAATCCGGAACCGACGCGGGTGCGCAAGCTGTTGTTACACCGTTCCGAGCTCAACAAGCTCATCGGCCAGGTAGAACGCAAGGGCTACACCATCGTCGCGCTGGCCATGTACTGGAAACATGGCTACGTGAAACTGGACATTGGCCTGGCCAAGGGTAAGGCTGACCATGATAAACGTGCCAGCGCCAAGGATCGGGACTGGAAAAGAGAGAAACAACGGGTTCTTAAGCACGGCTAGAGGACTTCTGATTAAAAGTCTGTGGTCGGGAACCTTTGCTTCCAGTACACTGTCATATCTTCAATCTTGGGGGCGACCTGGCTTCGACGTGGGTAGCAAAACCTGAGGTGCATGCCGAGGATTTCAGTAACCTCGTTAATAATGCTGAAAAAATTATAGTTGCCAACGACGACAACTACGCTTTAGCTGCTTAAACACCAGCGTAAAGCCCTCTGCCTGATGCATGCTTGTATGCTCAGATTCCAGGGGTCGACTTAAACAAGCTCGCGATGAAACATGTCTGGGGTGGATTCGCTAAAACTTTACCGGAATCGCTGATAGTTTTCCCTGCCGGTCGGGTAGCCATCAGTTAAATAAATAGACCTGATAAGCATGTAGAGCCGATGGCGGAGTGCTCGCGGACGGGGGTTCGATTCCCCCCGCCTCCACCAAATAACAAAAGGGTTGCCGAAAGGCAGCCCTTTTTTATTTGTGGCTGTGGCATGGATGAGAGTCCCCGTTTCGGGGGTCGCCGTAGCAAAGCGTAGGCGCACTAAATGAAACTCCGTCAGGAGGTTCTTAGTGTCGATCCCCCCGCCTCCACCAAACAATGAAAAAGGCCCAGCCGAAAGGTTGGGCCTTTTTTTATTACGACAATACAACTTCAGTATCGATGTTGGCATCCCTACCGTAGATAGACAATGATTCACTACTAGCCGAGATAAATAGCTCCCTCTATTCCCGACGTTGCAGTTCCTTTTCTATCTGCTTGTTCGCATCTTCATCACGACTCATCTCCTGCAGCTGCTGTAACTCCTGATCACTCAAGCTGCGCAGTTCCTTTCGTGCCTTGGCACGAACCACTCGATTTGGGGCTGCCAGTTGTTCGGCGACGTCCTGCAGGTTCGGTGCTGCATAGGCATCCCAATGCCAGTTAAAACCAATGCGGTTTTGTTCTGTGACCACAGATGCCACCTTCCAGCCACCATCCTGCCATATATAGGCGGCTTCGGACTCTGTCCGGGTAAAACGAAAATCCTTGATCTGACCAGCAAGAATCACCTTTAGAGGGATAGAGTAATCTGTGTATTCATGATCCTGCTTGCCCCAAAAATAGGTAAAGTCTGCAAAGTCACTATCTTTCAGTGCACGTTCCCGATCCACCAGCACAAAATGCCACTTCTCACGATTGGGGGCTTCTGTCCCCTCCACCTTCACATAGAGGTTATCATCCAGTGCATAGATCTTTGCCGACTGCTTGAACACGCCCAACTCACCATCATAGACCTGTACGGGTGACCACTTGAATAAAACGAAGCCGACCATCACCAATACCACCGCCCATGATGCGAATAGCGTCAGGGTAGCGGAAACACGAACGGCCTTGGGGGCGGTTTTTGTCAGACCTTGCATTCGTTTGGACGCTCGAGGGGCAACCCACAAGACGAATAGTGCGAGTATCGCGTAGGGACCAAATTTAAAGATCAGCTCAGGCCAAAGTTCCAGATTGATATCCATATCATGATTTCCTTCTATGATGTTTAAGGCGAATATGACTTGAGTCTATGGGATGAAGGTAAAATGTCAAAGTTGTGTTGTTAATACCTTCCTACTTAAGAAACAAACCGTATGCCGGATTGGTTGATTCATCCTCATAGCCATATCCAAGTGCGTCTAAAAACCCCTGAAATTTATCCATCTCACCAACCGGAACCTGTATCCCTACCAACACCCGTCCATAGTCCGCACCATGATTACGATAATGGAACATCGAGATATTCCAGTTCGCTCCCATATGGGTAAGAAAATTCAACAGGGCACCGGGGCGTTCCGGAAACTCAAAACGATACAATACCTCATGATCGGCAGTAGCCCGGCCGCCCACCATATAACGTATATGCAACTTGGCCATTTCG
>Ga0224506_10003726_pt1 | contig 10024 bp, 13 predicted proteins | sample SF_Jan12_sed_USG_2_FD_169108 | JGI IMG/M metagenome (GOLD analysis project Ga0224506, IMG submission 169108) | Sediment microbial communities from San Francisco Bay, California, United States - SF_Jan12_sed_USGS_8_1 | ecosystem: Environmental > Aquatic > Marine > Sediment | place: USA...
TTGGAGACTGTGACACATGCTTTTCTATCTGACCGCGCACGTAACCGCTATAACGCTCAGACAGGAAGACTGGAGGTATCCAAAATTTTTGATTGGTATGGCAAAGATTTTGAGCGAGGATGGGGCGGCTGGCGCTCATTGAACCAATTCTTTGCACACTATGCAGACAGTCTCACAGACAACCCTCAAGCAAAACAAACAGTGGCTGCTAGCGGTGCCAGAATAAAGTATCTCGATTATGACTGGAAACTAAACGACAAAAAATAAGTATGCTAATGATAACAACTCATAAAAGATTACTGTTATTTAGCCTAACATGCTTAGCCATTGGGTTTGGTTGGTTTGCAAGTGCCGATGCCAATGCCGCTTCACAACGCTTGGTGCTAACCGGTTCTAGTACTGTAGCCCCATTGGTCGGTGAAATTGTCCGCAAATACGAATCAATGCATCCTGGGGTACGCATTGATGTACAAACTGGGGGATCCTCACGCGGCATTAATGACACGCGTAACGGCATTGCAGATATCGGCATGGTGTCACGTGCGTTGAAACCCAATGAAAAAGATTTGCATGCCTATACGATTGCGCTGGATGGCGTTAGTGTTATTTTGCATGCTAGCAATCCAGTAAGCGTACTCAGCAAGCAACAAATCGCAGATATTTATACCGGTAAAATTACTAACTGGAAATCTGTAGGTGGCGCTGATGCTCGTATTACGGTGGTTAATAAAGCTGAAGGACGCTCAACACTGGAATTATTTTTGCAATATTTTCAATTAAAAAACAGTCAAATCAAGCCACACATCATTATTGGCGACAACCCACAAGGCATCAAAACAATCACGGGCAACCCACATGCTGTTGGTTATGTGTCTATTGGTGCGGCAGAATATGAAGCTAAGCGAGGCGCGCCCATCCGTCTATTAGCATTAGATGGTGTCGATGCTTCGGTTGCCCACGTGCATAGTGGCGCTTTCCCATTATCGCGCCCATTGAATCTAATCACATCTCATGTGCCACAGGGGTTGGCTCAGCATTTCATAACATTTGCTCGCTCACAACAAACCCATGAATTAGTCGAGGCGCAATATTTTGTTCCAATCAGTGCAGAATGACGCGCTAACATGCTGGGTTTTGCGCGCAGGTGCCGTTATTTCAGCGCTAGTCATGTTGCTTATTCTGGCTTTTTTGCTCATTGAATCATGGCCCGTCCTAGATCAGATAACACCCGCACGGTTTTTTACTGATACCTCATGGCACCCAATAGAAGGCACTTATAATTTAACACCCATGTTATCCGGCACCCTACTAGCCAGCATGGGTGCGCTACTATTAGCAATACCACTCGGTATTACTTCCGCATTATTCATTGTTTTTTACGCCCCGACCCATTTAGCGCTGCCCTACAAACGTATGATTGAATTACTGGCTGGCATTCCTTCAGTGGTTTTTGGTTTCTGGGGATTAACCACGCTGGTACCGCTCATCAACCAACTCCACCCACCAGGCGCTAGTCTGTTGGCAGCGATCTTAGTATTAACACTAATGATTTTGCCGACCATCACATTGACAACCTACTCAGCCCTAAAAGCTGTGCCTAGCGAGTTTCTGCACAATGCGGCGGCATTAGGATTATCCCGCTGGGGAATGATTCATGGCATCGCATTTCCAGCCGCACGTAGTGGCATCGTAGCGGGCGTTATTCTGGCGGCTGGTCGTGCCATTGGTGAAACCATGGCTGTTCTAATGGTAGCCGGTAATGTCGTACAACACCCAGAAGGTTTATTTGATCCTATTCGCACCCTGGCAGCAAATATTGCGCTGGAAATGGCATATGCCATGGGTGACCATCGCGCGGTATTATTTGTATCGGGCTTACTCCTCATGTTGCTGGTTATGGTGCTCTCGGCAATGGCAAGCAAAATAGGGAAGAATCAATATGCTTGAAGTCACCACAATAAATAAATGGCCCCACTATCGTGACAGGTTTGTACAGTTAGTCATCTATCTTCTTGTGTTTCTGGTCAGCGCCGTTTTTGCCTGGATACTGTTTGATCTTGCACGTGGTGGCTTAACACATCTATCTTGGGAATTTCTCATCGAATCCCCACGTGATGCCGGACGTGCCGGAGGCATTGGTTCCGTGCTTGTGTCTACCTTGCTAATTCTATTGGTCGCTTTAACTGCCGCCCTACCATTAGCCTGGACAACAGCAGCACTGTTGGCAGAATATGTACCAACAACCAGTCAATTTGGCGTGACCGTGCGTTTTAGTCTGCAAGTGTTGGCTGGTGTGCCTTCTATTGTGTTTGGATTATTTGGCAATGCTTTTTTCAGTGTTTATCTGGGGTTAGGGTTCTCTATTTTATCCGGCGGACTGACACTAGCATGCATGCTGTTACCAATTTTAGTCAGCACTGCGGAAGCAGGTTTGCGTGCGGTACCGCAGTCTTACCGCTTATCAGCAGCCGCACTGGGTATGTCACGCACAGCAACGCTATTTCATTTGTTGTTGCCCGTTGCAGCACCCACACTTGCAGCAGGACTGCTGTTAGGAATTGGGCGTGCTATAGCAGAAACAGCAGCCTTGCTATTTACTAGTGGCTATGTGGACCGAATGCCTGGCTCACTCCTGGATTCTGGTCGCGCTCTGGCATTGCATATTTTTGATTTATCCATGAATGTACCCGGCGGAGATACGCCAGCCTACGCTTCTGCGTTAGTGCTGGTTGTTTTATTATTATGCATTAACATGCTCGCCATGAAGTTGGCTTATGGCCTGCAACGTAGAAAGATCATGACCACATGAACCAAACTGATAACAATAGAGAAAACCCGTTCACATTAGGGCCGCTACAAATGGGGCCCGCATGTTGTGACCCACAGCCAGTAATCCAAGTTGAGAACTTGTCCCTTCAGTATGATGGCAAAACAGCGCTAGATAATGTCACGCTAGATATCTATCGTGGTTGTATAACCGCACTAATTGGCCCCTCCGGTTGTGGCAAAACCAGTTTCTTGTCAGCAATTAACCGGCTAACCGATTTGATCCCTGAGTGCAAAGTACAAGGGTGTATTCGTGTTGATGGTAGGAATATTTATGAACCTACACACAATGTGCAAGCGCTACGACGACAGATCGGTATGGTATTCCAGAAACCCACGCCGTTTCCATTGTCCATCCGGCGCAACATTACTTTGCCCCTACGAGAACATGGCATTACACAACGCACGCAAGTAGAAACGATTACTGAGCAAGTATTGAGCGATGTGGGCTTGTGGGATGAAGTGTGTGATCGCCTAGATACTGCGGCACTCAGTTTGTCGGGTGGACAGCAACAACGACTTTGCATTGCACGTGCATTAGCATTGAACCCACAAATTCTACTCATGGATGAACCCTGCAGCGCACTCGATCCCATTGCATCCGGTGTGGTGGAAGATTTGATTTGTCGTTTACGTGGCCGCTACACGATTGTTATTGTCACGCATAATCTGGCACAGGCAAGACGTATTGCCAATTATGCGGCATTTTTCTGGGTCAAGGAACGTGCCGGACAATTGGTTGAATTTGGCCGATGCCAACATATTTTTGAATCACCCACCCATGAGTTAACCGCCGCCTATGTGAATGGTGCCAGGGGATAATCACCATAAAGAGCAACCAACTGTATCAATTGATTGACAACTAGTACACTGCTCAGAATAACCTGAAGTTTCTGGCAAACTACAAGTGTAATCTAAGAGGATGTTATGCCCAGTAAAGTCTATTACAACAGCGCCTGCCCAGTTTGCAATGCGGGCATTAAAGATCAACGCCAACGCATGGAAGCCTGTGGCAATAAAGACGTCGAATGGGTAGATGTACATAACCATCCAGATGCCGTATCAGAGGTGGATAGCTCGCTTGAACAAGTGCGGGAGCGTTTGTATGTTAAAGATGAAACAGGCAAGTTAAATATTGGCATGGATGCATTTGTTTATCTTTGGCAACAAACACCCAGCCAGAAATGGTTAGCAACGTTATTCCAATGGCCCCTTATCAGACCACTTTCACGTCTTGCTTATAATGGTTTTGCGCGACTACTTTATGCCTGTAATCGTGCCTTGAAACACTGGTGATTAGATATCACAGTTTCAAACCATTCTCCATGACAAGCTTTCCCCCGCCCGAAATGGAATCAGCTTTTCTCCGGAAAATGCAAGCTGATCAGGCACTGTCCAAGATTCCTTGGTTAACGTAATTTTTTCTTGGTTACGGGGTAATTGATAGAAATCTGCACCATGAAAACTGGCAAAAGCTTCCAGTTTGTCCAACGCGCCAGCTTGATCAAACGTTTCAGTATATAACTCAATGGCCGCATGTGCCGTAAAAATTCCTGCACAACCACAAGCATTTTCTTTATTAGGCTGCGAATGCGGTGCACTGTCGGTACCCAGAAAAAATTTCGGGTTATTACTGGTTGCAGCTTCCAACAAAGCCAGCCTGTGTTTTTCACGTTTTATGACTGGCAAGCAAAAATGGTGCGGACGGATACCACCTTCAAACAACGCATTACGGTTTAACAACAAATGATGTGCCGTGATACTAGCCGCGATATTTCTCGATGATTCTTGCACAAATGTCACTGCATCACATGTTGTCACATGTTCAAAAACAATACGTAAATTTGGAAAGCGCTGCGTGAGCGGAGATAATACCCGATCGATAAAAATCTTCTCTCTATCGAACACATCCACGTCAGGATCAGTGACCTCGCCATGTACCAACAAGGGTAAATCAATCTGCTGCATCGTCTCGAGTGTGGCGTAACACTTCGTTATATCCGTCACACCAGCGGCAGAATTAGTCGTAGCACCAGAAGGGTACAATTTCACGCCATGCACCATACCACTTTCTTTTGCGCGGATAATCTCGTCTGATGGCGTGTTATCCGTCAGATAAAGTGTCATCAAAGGCGCAAAAGAAGATTGCATCGTGGCGGGCAGCGCAGCAATAATACGCGCCCGATAGGCTAGTGCCATGTCAGTCGTAATAACCGGTGATTTTAAGTTCGGCATGATAATAGCGCGTGCAAATTGGCGTGCGCTATGGCCAAGCACATCACGCATTTGCTCACCATCTCGCAGATGCAGATGCCAATCATCGGGGCGGGTTATGGTTATACGGGTCAAAATATTTTAGGGGTAAGTTAGCATGGGTAAATTATACTCCAGACGTATTTCCTGTCAGATGGATAATCATACGAACAACCGTTCTTTATAAACGATGATCTATTTTTCTGTTTTCATGCTAAGTGCTAGTTTATACAATTGATTTTTATTTTCACGGGTGATTTCTGTTGCCAGCTTAACAGCTTGTTTCAGCGGCAAATCCGCCATTAAGCATTTTAGTGTGTGCTGTGCTTGGTCACTGATTTCAGATTTGTGTTGTATTTCTGCACCCGATAACAATAAGACAAATTCACCCTTCTGCTGGTTACTATCATCTTGTAACCACCTGAGCGCTTCCGCTAAAGAAGCTGTATAAATCGTTTCAAACAATTTAGTTAATTCTCTGGCTATTGTGAGTTGGCGCTGTTCGCCAAATACTGCGATCAAATCAGCCACACAATCTAAGATGCGATGAGGTGCTTCATAAAAGATCAGCGTGCAGTTTTGTGACTTTAAGGCTTCTAATTCGCGTTTACGTAGGCCTGATTTGGTCGGCAAAAAACCATAAAACAGGAAATGCGGGTTGGTTATGCCTGCGGCTGACATCGCGCAAACCGCAGCATTTGCACCTGGCACGGGGATCACTTGATAACCTTGTTCACGCACCCGATCAACCAGAATAGCTCCTGGGTCAGAAATGCCGGGCGTGCCTGCATCTGTTACTAGCGCAACATTTCTTTCTGAGGCTAATAACGTTAGAATTTTCTCTGCGACTACTGCTTCATTATGCTGATGCAAGGTCATCAATTTTGTATTAATCGCATGTGTTTTTAATAGGTGTTTAGAAGTTTGCACATGTTCTGCTGCAATCACATCGACTCCGCCCAAAATATCTAACGCACGCAAACTAATATCGTTTAAATTTCCTATTGGTGTAGCAACAACATATAATATACTTTTGGTCAGCATAATTTTCGCTATGCAACGTTTATTCACATATGCTTTAGTAGTAATCGCCATACTATACGGTAGCGCACACGCATTTACCACTTATCCGCATGAATATTTTACGAATGAGCCTGAACCTGTAATTCCAACGGTACGGCATATCGCATTGCTATTACCATTAAAATCACCGTCATTTGGACAAGCCGCCGAAGTGGTGAGAGAAGGCTTCGTAGCCGCCACGATGCGTGAACGACAATTACCACTGCCTATCCGAATTTATTCCACCACTGATGACCCATTAGATATACTCATCGCCTATCATCAAGCATTGGATGCAGGCGCAGTATTAATTGTTGGGCCGCTCACACGTGATGGCGTATCAGCTTTGGCATCAAGCGGTGTAATTGACGTACCCATAATCACCCTGAATGCCGCAGATAATGAAACGGGTTTTCCACCCAATCTTTATTTGTTTGGCTTGCAAATGGAAAACGAAGCTAGTCAGATAGCAGAATTTGCTATGACGGAGAATAAACGCCATGCAATTATCATCAATGATGGCGGCTCATTATCTATACGTTTGCAAACAGCATTCACTCAGCGTTGGCTGGCAGAATATGGCCACACAGCCGAATCGCTACAATATGTAGAAAATCCAGACATTCTCGCTCAATTTCGTGAATATACTGAGGGCGAGAACAATGTAATTTTTCTTGCTCTGGACGCAGCTAAATCACGCTTTGTACGCTCCTATCTTAGCCCAGATACACCAGTATTTGCGACATCACAAATTTTTATCGACAATGATGATTCACTATTTAACCATGATTTAAATGGCATCCGGTTCATGGATATGCCGTGGATAATCCAGCTTGACCACCCTGCTGTCATGGCCTACCGCCATACCGTTAAAGCCCGAAGTACCGATATGGAAAGACTCTATGCGCTGGGGATTGATGCTTTCCGTTTAATGGCACTCACACTGCAAGTGCAAGCGCCTCATGAAATTTCATTTGATGGCGTGACAGGACATGTGCGTTTCATACATCCCAATCATTTCATACGTGAACCAATCGCCGCAAAGTTTGAAAATGGTCGTGTACTTTTGCAAAAACCGCGAAAAGAACGCAAGTATTAATGAAAGGCAGCAATGCGGAACAAGCTGCTGCATTATTTCTACAAGACAACCACCTGGTTTTAGTCACACAAAACTACCGCTGCCGATTTGGTGAAATTGATTTAATCATGCGAGACGGTGCAACCCTGGTATTCGTTGAAGTCAGAATGCGCACCAATGAAAAATTCGGTGGTGCAGCAGCCAGTATTACCCCCACCAAACAAAAGAAACTACTCAGTACCGCACGCCATTATTTATCCACATTAAATGAAGAACCCACCTGTCGTTTTGACGCAGTTTTATTTTCAGGTGCTGATGGCCAGAAAATAGAATGGATTAAGCATGCGTTTGAAGCGTAACAAAATGAATAACTCGTGCAATGATCACATCAGTTTATGGCACTCCGAAAATAATGTACAACAGCGCTAGAAACAATCCCACAAGTATCATGCCAGTCTTGCCCCAAAAATCCCGTACACGAGCATAATCAGTAACGTATGCATCAATCTCTGTGTCCCCGGTTTTTTTTGTGGCACTCTCCACTTCAATCTCATCTTGAATACGTTCGACGCGAGAATCTTCGATATATTCAGATAGTCCGGGAACAAAGAAATTAACCGCAAATAAGATAACAGCATACCAAAACACAACAGCGCAAACAGCTGCTAGCAGGATTGCGGCAATGGATTCCACGCCAATCGAGAGAAACACCGCAGTCAAAACTACAAAAACAACAATTGCAGTGAGCGTCACAATTCGCCAAATTAATTTGAGTTTTCGTTTATCGATTGACATCTATGATCATCATCCTATGTTTAATGATCAATTAGAGGCAAGGAATTCTGCAATGGCCATGCAGTTTTATGCAATGTGAGGATTGTATCTTCAGAATTTCCTTTCGCAGTCTTGGCATTAAAGAATTTTAGTGTTAATTAGATATTGCGTCCCTAGAATTCCTACTGCAATTAATTTCTATTCATTTCTTGAAGAAAAACACAAGTATTAATGCTACAAAAAATGCTATTAGGTAATAGACTATTAAATTAACTAATAAAACTGGGTTAAATATGTAATCAATATAGTACTCGAATTCTGAACATTCCCACACCGCATCAAGTAAACCAGCACAATTCTTTCCGTCATAACCACCTTTCGCCCATACAAACACAATAAAGGTGTGAATGCACAAGGGCAATATTAAGGCCGCAATCCAAGTTATTAACTGAATTTTCTTATATGTCATATTGAAACATAATATATCACTCAACATTTAAGCATTGTGTCCCCAGATTTACTCTCGAACACGCTTGTTATGCATTTTATTGCTCGAAACCTAGCCGTTCCATATTTGTATCATAAATTTCGACCACTTGAGGACATTGAGCCATGAATGATTCCAAGGTATGCCCAAGGCGGGCTGCTTCAGTAGATAGAAAGCGAACAATAAATTCATCTCCGCCGGGCATTTTAATTGTTTTCTGAAAATTCACCATTTGGGAAAATACACCACACATTCCAGCTGCTTTAGCTACAACCATCATATCTATTACCACTTTCATATCATTTTCAGTATTTTCGTCCGCTATTGCTGGAAATGAGGCCACGAGGAATATAGCTATAATTATTTTTTTCATTCTCTTACCCTTATTATTTTTAATACATAACGACTAAATAATGGGCAGCTAAAAGGGACGCTGTTTTTTTGCGACAGCAAAAACCGTGAGCTTTTAGCCATCGCCTTGATCTTTTGTTATATTAATTTTTATTTAACCCAAATACCCTAGTACCAAGTTTTTGTTTATAAAAATTTTCTACTGAAATCACATCTTTATTTGACATGTTGCTTGGTAACGACTGCAAAATAGTAAATTGAAAGTTCTTACAATAACAAGCATCCTTAGAACATAATGCTTTTAATAATTCATTACCTCCATGCCCGCTTTTTGCGTATTCACCCCATCGTTGCCAGATACCATCTTTACCGTAAGCTGAACCTATATATTGATTACCAGTAGTTTTATCTAAGATTAAATAAATACCGTTAATAGATGAAAGCTGTAAATACCACTCACGATTTGCACGAATATTTTCACTGAGCTTTTTTAATTCCGTATAATCTAGCGTGAAGTTTAATAGCCCAGGAAATTCACCTAAATACCCTTTTGGAAGAAGCTCAATAATATTTTTAGGATTATCATTCACCCATTGATGCCAAGTGATAGCACTCTTTCCCCAATCAATAACTAAGCGGTCTTTAAAATCATCAAAACCATCAACTTCATTTAACTCATATTTAAAGCCATAATCTGTTTCTGTAGAGCCATCGACTTTGAACATACCAATAAAAACAGCTTTAGATTGCTCAATACCTACAAATGAAGCGATATAATCACACTCTTTAAAAACGTCATTTTTTTGTTTTGTTTGATATTTTAAAAGCTCACTACGATCCTTGATTAACTCTCGATATTCTTCTCTTCTATCTTTGTGTCGAACATACTTTACTTTGTTCTTTTCTAAAATATCAGTTTTAAGAGATAGCATATCCTTGAAGGTAAGCACCAAATTCTCCAGATTAATATAACGTGTTAGCTAAAAGGCCGTGCGACTAGCGCGATCCCGTGCAAAGCACAAACTTGAGCACCTTGTTATTTGCGATTTTACCTATACTCATACATTAGCTCCTCTTCAGCCTCGCGATATTTCCCTTCTGAGTCAATAACGAAACCTTCTGCAAACATATAACCGAAACCAAAAAATCATCGAATGCGTTTCAGTTCAGGCCCCACATTAAGCCTTAAATCA
>Ga0224506_10003727_pt1 | contig 10022 bp, 9 predicted proteins | sample SF_Jan12_sed_USG_2_FD_169108 | JGI IMG/M metagenome (GOLD analysis project Ga0224506, IMG submission 169108) | Sediment microbial communities from San Francisco Bay, California, United States - SF_Jan12_sed_USGS_8_1 | ecosystem: Environmental > Aquatic > Marine > Sediment | place: USA...
TGCTCTTGAAATGGCAATGAACGACAGTGACAAGTTAAAGGAAAATAAAATTTCAAAGTTCAAGACTCAAATCTCAAAATTAAACTCTTCGCTTATTGTCATTACGGGTTCTTTTTATACAATAGGAGAGGCAAAAGAGGTTATAGGACAGAAGGGTGTGCTCACAAGGCTCAGGGAATGATAAAAAATAGTTATCAGTTATCAGTTATCAGTTATCAGTTGAGAAAAACAGGATGCTATTTACTAATTTTTATTTCACTTTTCTTTTTTCACTTTTCACTTTTCACTGGATACTGTTTTGCAGAAGAGCAAATCACTGTAACCTCAGAATCTCTTGAATATGAAGAAGAGACATCCACATACATTGCGAAAGGCTCTGTGAAGGTTAAGAAAGGGGAGATGTCTATTGAATCAGATGAGATGAGATATAATGAGCAAACTTCTGATGCAATTATGATAGGAAATGTCAGATACAATGATAAAGACATGTCATTTACCGCAAGCAGGGCAGAGTTAAATCTTGAAATAAAAACAGGTAGGCTTTACGAAACCGCAATTTTCTTCAAAAAAGACAACTATCATATCTCAGGAAAAGAAGTTGAAAAAAGAGGGGAGGGTTATTACTTCAGCCCGGAGGCGACTTTTACCACATGTGATGGTCCGCTGCCTGCATGGTGTTTCAAGGGTAAAGAGGTAAATGCAGTGGTCGGAGAGAGATTGAAAGCGAAAGATGTCTCCTTTCACATCAACGATATCCCTGTCCTCTATGCACCATATCTTTGGGCGCCGATTCTTGCTGAAAGGCAGACAGGGTTTCTTACACCCGGTATAGGTTATAGTAAATCAAGGGGAGCACATCTTAATATTCCTTTCTTCTGGGCAATGTCAGAAAACAGGGACATGACCTTTGTTATGGATATGTATTCGAAGAGAGGTATTGGTGAAGGCTTAGAATACAGGTATGTAGAAGCAGGAGATATAAAAGGCAACGCATGGCTTTATCATATAAGAGATACAGAACTTAACAAAGATATCTACGAGTTCAAAGCTGTCCACGAGCAAAGATCCACAGAAGGAATCGGTGGTTTTCTCAATATAAACTATGTAAACGAGAAGGACTTCTACAGGGAATTCAGTCTTCTTCGTGAGAATCGTACATATCGTTTTCTCGAGTCAGACGGAGAGATATCGCTCCCTCTTCCAAACTCACGTGCGTACCTTTTATCACAGTATTGGGTTGACCTCAAGGAGACGACTAAACCTACCCAAAAATTACCTGAAGCAGGATATGTCCTGAACCCTACAAAGATTGGAAATTTCTGGTTTTCGACTATCGCCACAGTCTCTAATTTCTGGAGGGATCAAGGTGTATCCGGACAGAGACTTGATATCTATCCAAAGATTTCCCATACATTTGGCAGTGATTTTGTGGTCACACAGGATCTTGCATTACGTGAGACAGCATATTCACTCCGTGACAATGAAGAGACAGGGAACTCTCCTCACAGGGAAGCTCTCGAGTATAATTTTATCACTCATACAAGGTTGATAAAAAAGTACGAATCATTTACGCATATCATTGAACCTTCCATAGAATATCATCTTATCACAAATTCAGAGAATAACTTACCTGTATTCGATTCAACAGAACTTTTCAAGAAAACATCCAGGATAGAACTCGCTTTACTGAACAGGTTTTTAGATAACAGTGGAGAAATTATGGTTATGAGGGTTTCACAGGGTTTTGACTCATTTTATGATGGAGACAGGCCGTTCCTCCCCTTAAAGCTCGAGCTTGGTGTAAAAAAGCCTATCCCTCTTCGCCTTGATACAAGTTATGATGTCAATACAGGCAAGGTTGAAAGTGTAAATTCTGATATGTGGATAAAGGTCTCAGATGTGCTCATTGGAGCAATGCAGAGATATAACAGACAGGAGGATATTACATTCTTTGGAGCAGGATTCGGACTCCAGCCATTTAAATCTTTACATACAGAAGTGAGATTCTTTTACGACGGCCGAGAAAAACAGATAACAGACACTACTATTAATCTTAGATATATAAGTCAATGCTGGGGCGTCAATATGGTGTTTGTGAAGAAACCGCATGACTTTACCTTTGCAGTAATGTTTGAACTCAAGGGATTTGGTTCAAGGAGGTTTTTCAGGACATAAGGCATGAATACTTATAGAGAAAAGGCCTCTATTTTCTTTTTTATTATTTCTGTTATATCTTTTAATGAAGTTTTGTCCATATCAATTATAATCTCAGGATTCAATGGCTCTTCATAAGGCGCCACCGCGCCAGGAACAGGCCAACCCTCGGCTCCCTTTTTGTAGATATCCTTTGGTGCTCCGTGTGTCTCTATCCTCTGCTTTTCTCTCTCTCTACACAACTCAATCGGACATCTGAGATATATTTCCATATACTTTGGTATGAGTTTTCTTGCAAGCTCCCGCCATCTCCTGAGATTCCCTGTAGCATCTATGATGACATCATGTCCGTTTTCTGTGAGTATCTTTGCGACATAGACAAGCGTCCTGTAAACTATTTCTCTTTCAGCATCAGAATAGGTTGGCTCAGGCGTCACGATCTTTCTTAATTCGTCCATTCTCAGAATAATAGATTCAGAACGGGCTATTTTTAATGCATCAGCAACTGTGCTTTTCCCGCTTCCGGGAAGTCCTGTTATCCAGATAGCGATACCACTCATATGCTATTAATCCTACCTGTAATAATTAAAATTGCGCCCATTATTAATATGATGTTCCTTGTCACCATCCATGAGATAAGGAAGAAGCCCGTTGCAAAGGTACCAAGGATTGAACCTAATGTTGAGAAGGCATATATTTTCCCTACAACATTTCCTACCCTGTCTAAGTTCTGAATTGCAAGCTTCACCACAACCGGTGAGATAGTTCCAAGCAGAAAGCTCGGGATAAAAAAAATGAGAGTCGTGACAAAGAGGCTCCGCCACATAAGTGACACGGAAAAAGGATAGTGCGGTACAAAATTTGTAAGCGGTACGATTGAAAGTGCGGCTAAACCTGATAACAAGAGTAGCCATACCGAGGTTTTTTTCTCAGGGAATCTATCTGCCAGTTTCCCACCTAAATAGGCACCAATACTGATTCCGGCAAGGACAACGCCTATAATACTTGTCCAGGTATAAAGAGAGACACCAACAAATGGAGCAAGGATTCGACCAGCGACAATCTCAATGACTAATGTACAGAAACTTGCGATAAATGTGATGATGTATGCAGTAAGAAGATTCATAGTAAATAACCCTGCAATTTCTTATGTTTTGAGCATTCTTATTTAATGAAAACTTATCACTTATGACTGATGACTATTATACTGCAACTTTGTATATGATTGCATTGTAGACCAGCTTTAACTCTCTCATATATAATGAGTAAAACTTACAATAAAATGAACTAAAATAATGGATGTCATGACAAATGGATAATCAAGAAGAGTTCTTAGAGGTAGTAAACGATGGGGGTGAGGTCATCGGCATCTTTCCGAGGTCTGAGATACATGTTAACCCGTCCCTGATTCATAGAGTTGTTCACGTTCTTGTATTTAATGGTAAAGGAGAACTTTTACTCCAGAAGCGCTCAATGAATAAAGATGTTACGCCTGGGAAGTGGGACACATCTGTAGGTGGTCATGTCAACCCTGGCGAAGCCATCCCTGATGCAGTAGGACGTGAGATGAACGAAGAACTCGGTATAACTATGTGTCAACCAAGATTTCTCTATTCCTATATTCATTCAAACCCCTATGAAACTGAGCTTGTCTATACCTATTCATGCCTCTATGACAGTGAAATAGTTTTTAACAAGGAAGAAATAGACGAGGTCAGGTTCTGGAACCTTAAGGAGATAGATAATAGTATAGGTAAAAAAATCCTGAGTGATAATTTTGAAGAAGAGATCTCTACTTATAAAAAGTTTTTAAAACGGAACAAAGAATGAGAAAATGAAAATCCTGAATAAAAGTTAGTACAATAAAGTCAGGTAGTTGTCTGTAAGTATCTCTCGGGATTTTCTGTGACACACCTCATAATAACACTTTCATCAAATCCCATTTCGATAAGCCTTTTTGAGGATTCGACAATGGTCATGCAGCCACCTGAGAGTTTCCTGTGAGCATTAATGATACCCTTTACCTTATTTCTCATCTCACCACTTTTTGTCTCTTTTACTGAATCTGATATTATTATTATTCTCTCAGGGTTTTTAAATTTGAATATCATTTCAAGAGTCATTGGATGCAGGTGATAGGGGTCTGCAATAACTTCGACATAGATATTTTGATTTAAGAGTCCGAAGCTTGCAATTCCCGGTTCTCTGTGGTGAAAACCCCGCATTGCATTGAAGAGGTGTGTAATTCCTTTTGCCCCTGCATGGAAACCAGCTTCTGCCTCAGCATAAGTTGCATCTGAATGCCCCATGCTCACAATGATTCCCCTTTTAGATATCTTCCTGATAAGTCCTGTTGCTCCATCGATTTCGGGTGCGATGGTGATTATCTTTACCATGTCTTCAAAGCCTTCGATAAGTTCTTTAAGGTTGTATTCTGTTGATTCGATGAATGCGAGTGCCTTGAGCGCGCCGCATTTTGCAGGGTTGAGAAATGGGCCTTCAAGATGAACACCGATTATTCGTGATGGGTAAAGGGGGTCTTTCTGTTTTTCCATTGCCCGTTTTACAGAAGCAATATTTTCCCTCATTACCTTTATGGTGTCAGGGTATATGGTGAAGACGATTTCAGAAATTCCGCTTGAGCCATGTATTTCAGCTATCTTCAGAATATGTTCTTCATTTGCTGTCTTTGTATCATAACCACCTATGCCATGAGTATGGATATCGATAATTTTCATTTTAAAAATCCTCTATAGACAAGAATACCAGAAATGAAGCTGATAACTATGTATATGATTCCTTCAACAGATCTCTGAAAAAAGAACATTCCAGACCCTATGGTTATGCCATAGATAAATACGCAGCCACAAACCCAGTTTTTTACAGAAGCATATAAATTGTTTTTGGGATCATTGAATCTCTCCATGTCATTTTCTATTGGTTTCCATCCAATTCCACCGATTCTCGTCTTTCTATAAAAATTTACGAGATGTGTTCTATCAACAGGCTTTGTGAAAAGGGTTACTGTTACCCAGACTATCGTAGAAAAAAATATTATAAAAAACAGTTTTGCATAGAATGGCAGATCTGGGTGGGCAATATAGATATACGAAGATATGACTGTTGAAGCGATCATTGCTGATATCTCGCTCCAGGCATTTATTCTCCACCAGAACCAGCGCATGAGATACACAAGACCGGTGCCACTTCCAAATGCAATAAGAAATTTAAATACTTCTACAATTGAGGTAGCATAATAAGTCACAATTGCAGTTATTACACTCAAGATAAGAATGGAAATCCTTGTGACGGTTATGTAGTGTTTTTCTGTTTCGTTCTTTTTTACAAATCTCCTGTAAAAGTCATTAATGAAGTATGCAGAGGAAAGATTGAGATAGGTGCTGAGGGTTGACATAAATGCAGCAAAAAATGATGCGAGCATGAGTCCTTTAAGTCCCTGAGGAAGCAGATCAAGCATCATCATTGGATATACTGATTCATGATCTTTTACTGCTGGATAGAGGATTAAGGATGCCACTGCAGCAAGTATCCATGGCCATGACCGTAATGCATAATTTGCGATGTTAAAATATAAGGTGGCACCAATCGCATGTTTTTCATTTTTGCATGAGACCATTCTCTGGACAATGACACCTCCGCCATCTGATGAATATTTTGACCACCAGCTCAACCCCATATATGCGATGAAAGTAAGAACCGGAAGGCTGATAAAGCCAGCATCCATTGGCGGGAAAAAATCTGTATAATGCTGGGTACTCCCATAGATGGATTCCATATTAGTTTGGAGCATGGATAACCCTCCGGATTTATCCACAGCGAAATATGCGATGAGGACGGCGCCAACCATCGCGATAATAAATTGAAAGAAGTCTGTGATGATTACTCCCCAGTAACCTGACATCAAAGTATAAAATATGGTGATACCACTTGAGATGATAATTGCCTCCCATTTTGACCAGCCAAGGCTCACATCGAGTATCTTTGCCATGGCAAGGATTACCTGGGCTTTTATGATGGTGTGAATGAATATCGAAAAATATATGGCTTTAAAGCCTCTGAGGATAGATGCTGGCCTCCCAGAATAGCGCATCTCAGTAAGTTCAACGTCAGTCATCACGCCTGCTGACTTCCATAATTTTGCAAAAACAGCTACAGAAAGCATTCCGCTTATTACAAAACACCACCACTGCCAGTTTTCGTAGATACCCTGAGAACGCACCAGCCCTGTGACATAGAGAGGGGTGTCGGCAGAGAATGTGGTTGCAACCATGGATGTGCCTGCAAGCCACCAGGGGAGGTTTCTCCCTGAGAGAAAATATTCATCAGTGCTTGAAGATGCACGCTTTGTAAAGTAAAGACCGAGCATGAGGGACAATGCCATATACGAAGCAATAATTGTCCAGTCGATGGATGTGAGTTTCATGGTTTTATGTTGAGTTTGACCGGTAGGTGTCCTTTAAAATCTATTTCTCTCTTTACACCTTTTAAAACAGCACTCTGCGCCTGCTCAGTTGTCTCATAAGCAGCAATCAGCACATCAGCTTCTTTAAAATGCCTTAAGACATAAGGGCTTCCAAATGATATGACTATTGAATTTTTTGCTTTTCTTATGAGTTCTGAAATGTGATGGCTTTCCTCGTTATCTATTCCTGAACTGCCTTTCCATGCAGCAACGCTGGTAAATAAAGCAAATACGGCTATTTCAGATTCGATATCATCAGTATTGAAGACCTCAGTAGCTTTCTCAAAATAGTTCTTCAACAGAGAAGATTTATATAATCTTCTATCTCCAGCAAAAACTACATGAATTCTGCTTGGGTCTGAAATTGGTAACAGACCTTTCTTATCTTTTACAAGGGTTATGGACATTTCAGTAATATGCTCTGAGAGTTTTACATGTTGCTTGTGAGCAACTGCTGTCTTTTTTACGTACTGAATTCGTGCTTTTATCTTTACTACTCGGCCTATCACAGCATCTATCTGTTCTTCTTTAATCTTATTCTTATTAAGAGCCGATATAAGTTCTTTAACTGTTAAATCAGCATCAACAGGATGGAGCAATACATCAACCCCTGAGTTTATGCATTCAGTAGGAATATTTTCAAAATTTCTTAAAGCATCCATATTCAGGGCATCTGATAAAATTAATCCATTAAAACCAAGTTCCTTTCTCAATAAATCTGTAATTATCATTTTTGATAGACTTGCAGGTTTTGAATCAACAGAAGGAACACTCAGGTGTCCGATCATGATGCTACTCGCGCCTGTATTAATTGCCTCAACAAATGGCATTATATCTGTAGTCATCAAATCTCTCCGTGATTTAGTAATAACCGGGAGGGAAATATGCGAATCTATAGCAGTATCACCATGCCCTGGAAAGTGTTTCGCACAGCTTATCAGTCCTGACTCTTCAAGTATTTTTATATATTCTGAGCCAAACCACGCTACATCAACAGGGTTATCAGAGAATGCCCTTGTGCAGATGATGGGGTTATCAGGATTTTGATTCACATCCAGAACTGGAATGAGAGGCATATTTATTCCTACATCCTTTGACTCGTCAGCTATAGCCTTAACCGCACTTCTCAGTAGTGAAACATCTTCAGGGTTGTTTTTATTAATTGCTGCTGCCATAGCCATCTGGCATGGGAATATAGTAGTGTTTTTAATCTGCTGTCCTACACCGCGTTCAATGTCGGATGCGATGAACAAAGGTATTTCTGAAACAGACTGGATTTTATCAATGAAATCTTTTATTTTATACTTTCTACCACCAAAGAGTATAAATCCACCAATGCCTTTCTTGACAAGCTCAATAATTTTCTCTTGATATTCCTTAGAGGCAACCTTATCTCCATCAAGCCTGCTGATAATCAGTTGATATAATTTTTTTTCTAAGGAGTTTAGATGACTTATAAAATTAATTTCCATGCAGAAGTTTATCAGATTGAATTAAAAAGAGACAACACATACCTAACTGTTAAAAGTCTTTATGCCTGTGAATGAAAGAATACATTTACTTGACAATACAAAGGAGGTTTGATAGGATTTTTTATAAAACGAGAGATAACTTGGTAGAGATTTATGCCTGTATAAGGGAGGAGGGGTCAGATGTGTGAGTTTTGCACCCAGCATGGCGAAGGCAAGAAATGGTATCTCAACGTGAAGAATTATGCGACAGAACTTTTAAATGATCCAAAACGCAGATATATGATTAAAAACTTCTACAAGGAGGTAGTTGAAAAAGGAAATAATAGTATTACCCGCCTTGAAGAGATGTTTCAAAAAAATCCAAAACTGCTTGATAGAATAAAGGAACCCTATATACAGGAAATGAAATTAATGCATTTTGGTCAGGTTGTTCCTTTAGAAGACATTATACAAATACTTTCGATTTGCACTACTATAGCACGTTTACCATGTGGCTGCCGTTGGGCATTCAATAAACAGGAAGCCCGTGTCTGTTTTGGAATAAGTTTCGGTCTGTCCAGTTGGTATGATGAGCTGGACTTAGACTATTTTGGATCACCAGATGTTGCTCAGTTCGATCACTTGGATAAAGAGCAGGTTATAGAGAACATTAAAAAATTGGACAATCAGGGGATGATTCATAGTATCTGGACTTTCCAGACCCCATTTATAGGAGCAATATGCAATTGTGAATTAAAATCCTGTCTTGCCATGCGCAGTACAGTTGGTCTTCAAATGCCGATTATGTTCAAAGCAGAAGAGCTTGCAGAGATAGATGCAGAGAAATGCACAGGATGCCAGGAATGTTCGCATGCCTGTCAATTTAATGCAATTGAATACTCAGAAATTGATAATAAATCACGAATCAATTCGATGAACTGTTTTGGATGTGGGGTATGTCGAGGATTTTGTCCGGAGGAAGCAATTTATTTAGTAGAACGCAGGACACATCCTGTAGCTTCATCATTTTAGATATAAATTAATAAAATATCTCCCTTTATGTACCTTTTCGTCAGGCAATCTTTGATTTATTTCCTATTAACGATTGTTCATGAAATCTTTTTATCAATGATTGGAGTTTTAAAGTACTTTATCCTGTGGTACAATTTTAAACTATGACAAAAAGAGCAGGCATTATCATCATAGGTGATGAGATACTTTCAGGTTTAGTTCAGGACAGTAATGCTTTGTTCATGGTAAAAGAATTGAGACAGAAAGGCATAGATGTTCGACAAGTCTCTTTTATCAAAGACGATGTTGATGACATCGCAAGAGAAGTCAAAATATTTTCAGAGGCTTTCGATTATGTGTTTACATCAGGAGGTATCGGGCCAACACATGATGATATGTCCATCGAGGGGATTTCAAAGGCTTTCAATGTGAGGACTGTGATTGATGGACAATTGAGGGCTGTTCTTGAGAAAATGTTCAAAACAACTCTTACCCCGGAACAATTACGGATGGCAGAGGTGCCTGAAGGGGCAGAGGTTATATCTGATGATTCGATCGGTATTCCACTCATAAAATATAAAAACGTATATATTTTCCCTGGTATTCCTGAACTCCTCAAAAAGAAATTCTTTGTTATTGAGAAGATGTTATTCACTGACCACCCGCCTTTAATCAAAAAAGTGTATATAAAAGAAATTGAATCAAGAGTTGCGCCGATTTTAAATGAGATTGTGAAAAATCACAGGAATGTAAAAATAGGCTCTTATCCATTTATAAATATCGAAGAGTTCAATCTCATGATTACACTCGAATCATATGAGAGCAATTCTTTACAAGATGCATTTCAAGATTTAATGCATAGTCTCCCCCGGGACAAGATAGTAAAAGTGGAAGAGAAATAAATTAAGAAAAGCAGAAATTCA
>Ga0224506_10003728_pt1 | contig 10022 bp, 10 predicted proteins | sample SF_Jan12_sed_USG_2_FD_169108 | JGI IMG/M metagenome (GOLD analysis project Ga0224506, IMG submission 169108) | Sediment microbial communities from San Francisco Bay, California, United States - SF_Jan12_sed_USGS_8_1 | ecosystem: Environmental > Aquatic > Marine > Sediment | place: USA...
ATAAGAGAGGAGGAGCTAGCTCGGGTCTTCAACGGTGACAAGATATTGAGTCAGGACATTGAGGGCATAAAGGCAGCCATAAGAAAGGTTCAAAGCGACGCCGAAGCTGAGAGATGGTCCAATGTGTCGGCTGATGCAAAGAAGATAAAATCCTTATTACTTGCCTTTGAGGATAATTGGAATGGTAGAGAGAAGCAATTCAGACCTCTAGGGATTTAGGATAGGAGAGAAGTGAAATGCCAGTTATTGAAAAAGTTTCTTGGGATGAAGCTGGTCCTGAGGACATAGCACACAGATTTCCCAATCTCTCATTAAAATATGGGAGCCAAGTCATCGTCAAGGAGAATCAGTGGGGCGTCTTCTTTCGCGACGGAAAAGCCTATGATGTTTTCGGTCCTGGAAGACATACGATAACAGGCAATAACCTTCCACTCCTAACCGGCGCCCTAAGAGCCCTCAGAATAATCGGCGACATCTTCGACTGCGAGGTCGTATTTGTGAGCAACAGTCAGTTCAGAGGAAACTTCGGGGGACAGGCCTATTCCGCACCCAGCGGACCGATAGGGTATCAGGCTGAAATGGGCTTTTATGGTTATCTGCTCTACAAGGTTGAGGACCCGAAGCTTTTCGTTGTTGAATTTTTCGGAAACAGAGGAGCCACCTCATCCAGTGATGTTGAGAGATATATACGCGGCTTCATAAACGAGAGGGTCATAGACGAGTTTGCAAACCACGACATCTTCAGGGTGGTAAAGAACGTAGATGAGACAACAGACAAAGTCTCCCTGATAATCAGCGACGAAGCAGCGAGGATAGGCCTCAAAGTCATAGACGCTGTTTTTGAGGGTGTCAAAATCCCAGAGGAGGCGAGGAGATTTGCCACAGGCGTCGGACGAGAGGCTATGGCGATGCAGTACATGAAAGAAACAGCAGCGGAACTTCCAGAAGGAGGCGGAGGAGCCGCAGGAGCAGGAGTTGGAGCGGGCGTGGGCTTGGCGATGGGGACACAACTGGCCAAACAGATGGAGCGTCCGGCAGCCCCTGAGCGGCTTGTGGTATGTCAGGGCTGTGGAGCAACCAACCCCGTCGGAACGAAGTTCTGCGGAAACTGCGGCGCGAGTCTCGCACCAGTGCCAAAGGCAAAGTGTCCGAAATGTGGAGCTGATGTTCCAGCGACGATGAAGTTTTGTGGCAACTGTGGGGCTAGACTGAAACCTGAGGACATTGACTGTCCAAAGTGTGGCGCAAAGAACCCTGCTGGGACCAAGTTCTGTGGCGAGTGCGGCGAAAAACTTCAGTGATTTATCTCCTTACGAAAAGTTGTTGTACTATAGCGCTTAGTAACAACAACTTCCAACTTTCCTTTTTTAGAAAACTTCTTCTTTGAGCAGTTATCTCTTTAAGATTGCACCGCAGTCTCCACAGAACTTCATGCTGGCTGGCATTTCTGAACCACACGTCTTACACATTGTTTTCGGGAGAGGATAGAAAGGTTGCCCACAGTTGTTGCAGAATTTGTTTTCAACAGAGTTTTCTGCTAAACATTCTCGACATATGAGAACTTGTTTCGCTTCTGCTCTCCTGAAGGGTCCTATGGTTTGAAGCATGTACTCTCCCATGACTAGCCCCAAGGCCAAACCTATTCCAGCCGAGAAGGCCTCTCCCACAGCTACCCCGCCTGAGAACTTCTATTCAAGTTACTACAGCCTCCTGCAAACATAAGAAGATTCTGCTCAATCAAAGCAGCGAACTAGAAAACAATTATTAGATTTATGAAATGAATGACTTGTTTCTGGTGCATGAGGAATGACAGAAGTTGGAAAGAATGTGATGGGAAAGACAGAGATCGTATTAGGGGTTTCTATCGCCGTATTTGTTGTCTCGGTAATCTCCAACGTCTGGTTTTACACTCAAACAACAAGTCTACAGACTAGAGTAAGCAGCCTAGAATCTGAGTACAATAATTATGTATCAACCCACAGCCATTCCAACTCAGAATATCAGAAGCTTTCCATGAACTACACCCAACTGGAAGAAAGTTATCAGACACTCACGCAATCTTATAACCAGCTACAACTCGATTTCAACAATCTCACAGAGGAACATGAAACCCTGATGGAGAATTACAGCCAGCTGCAACTCTCGTATCAACAGCTCAACATCACCTACCATGACCTCAAAAATGAACACGAACAGCTGGAAACCTCGTACGAAACGCTTGATGTCGCCTACAATTCATACAAAGAAGCGTACAGACAACTCGTCTCTGTCATAAACCTTCACGTGGATCATCCAAGCGTAGATGAAAAAATGCTTATAACTCCAGAAGACCCCGCCGTCGAGAATGAAGTTCAAGAAATCACAGGGGGATGGAGCGACCCGACAGACTGGACGGAGTATTGGACCGAAGTCAAGTTGATGTATGATTGGGTGGTAAACAACATCGAATATAGGCATGACGGCTTATACCCCGTCTTGCCCGCAGATCCCAACGATCGAGTGAGACAGTTCGGTGAAATGTGGCAGTTCCCCAACCAGACATTAGATCTAGGGAAAGGCGATTGCGATGACATGGCGATTCTCCTCTGCAGCATGATCTACTGCTACGGTAACATGGAAAATGAGGTTGAATGCATCGTTATCACACAGCATGTGGCGGTTTACATTCCAGTTGCTGGTGATGAGATCTGTATACTAGATCCGTCGGGACGCTATTATACCAACACGGGATTTCCATTATATAAAATCACGAGCAAGGACATCTCAAACGAGATTCACGAATGGTTGGACTATTGGAGCGATGGTATAGAATATCCAAAGGTTGACTGGATCTTCTCAGAGTATATCTGGGAAGCTTTCTGGGACACGGAGATCTTTATCAGTTGGCTATATGACCGATGCCCGGATTAATGCGATTAAACTCTCAGTTTTGCTCTGGTTCGGTTGAGCGCCAATTCAGACAAGTAGAAATGGTATTTAAGAAACGGAAACGTGAAACGCTTTTTATTAAACAGAATGAACTAATGTAGTGAAATCTCTTTGAGGGAACCTTCGGCGATGACTGAAGAAATCATCGGGCTTGGCACTTGGTACGACAAGATGGCAGTTGAAATAGTGGAAAGGGAGCGTAAGCTAGGCAGAAGCCTCGACCTAATCAGAACTGAAATGGGGATTACTGCCTCTGGCTTTCCTCACGTGGGTAGTCTAGGCGACGCAGCAAGATCATTTGCAGTAACGCTGGGATTGAGGGAACAAGGCTATAGCTCAGAGTTGATCGCCTTCTCTGATGACAAAGATGGATTAAGAAAGGTACCAGCCGGAATACCCAAATCATTAAAGAAGTATCTTGGTTTTCCAGTCTCATCCATTCCTGACCCTTACAAATGTCACGAAAGCTATGGAAGTCATATGAGTTCCCTTTTGTTAGAGGCATTAGATAAGTGCGGAATAGATTACAAGTTCATGTCGGGCAACGAAGCCTACAAGAAAGGATTATTCAATAAGGAAATCGAAACAATATTTCTAAACGCAAAAAGGGTGGGAGAAATCATTGAGAAAGAAGTGGGTCAGGAAAAATTTCTTGAAGCCCTTCCATATTTCGCAGTTTGTTCCAACTGCGAACGCATCTACACCACCAAAGCATACGAGTTCGTACCGAAAGAAAACAAAATCCTCTACTCTTGCGAAGGCATGGAAATCAAGGGACGATGGCTGGAAGGATGCGGGCATAAGGGCGAAGCAGACTACACAAAAGGAGAAGGAAAACTCAGCTGGAAGGCAGGTGAATTCGCAGCCAGATGGAAGGTTCTAGACATACGATTTGAAGCCTATGGCAAAGACATCGCTGACTCTGTCAGAGTAAATGACCGAATATGTGAGGAGATTCTACGCTACCCTCCACCATTGCACACACAGTATGAGCTATTTCTGGACATAAGCGGTAAACGATATTCTAAGTCTGCCGGACGCATATTCAGTCCACAGCTCTGGTTCCAATACGGATCACCCCAATCCTTACTCCTCCTTATGTTGAAGCGGTTTGTTGGAGCCCGAAGCCTATCAGTTACAGACATACCAAAATACATGAGCGAACTCGATGAACTCGAAGACATATATTTTGGAACAAAAGAAATCGCCAACGAAAAGGAACGTGCCAAGCTCAGTGGGCTCTACAAATATTGTTGGGTGCTGAAGCCTCCAGCTAAACCTAGCATCCATGTTCCATACAATCTGCTCGCTTACCTAGCGAAAGTGGCTCCAGAGGATTCAGAAACCGAATTCATCACAGAAAAACTGGAGGACTATGGCTACAAGATAGAGAAGGAGTCTGAAGACCTAAAAAGGAGGATAGAATATGCCCTGCACTGGGCACAAGACCACCTTGAAATCAAAGAAACCGCTACAGAGATAACTAAAAACGAAACGGCGGCCGTCAACGAACTCATTCAGACCTTACGAGAAGAAGAAAAAGAGAATCAGATACAAAGCGCCATTTTCGACATTGCGCGAAAAAACCGAGTCCAGCCGAGCCGGTTCTTTCAGATTCTCTATACAATTTTGCTCGGAGTTCCACAAGGCCCAAGACTTGGCCCGTACATCGTTGCTATGGGAAGAAAGAGCGTTACAGATGCACTGAAAAGAGCATTAAAGCAACGCTAATCACGAATTTCTGCTTTAGCTAAGAGATAAGTAAGAGAATCCTCAGTCTAAACGCATTTATGGTTCCACATCTATTTCAAGCTACTCAAAGATCTACTGCCCATCGCGCGATAAAAAAAAGAAAGCTATATAGGGAATTAGTTTGAATCATACTAAGCTCACGGTTCTCATTCAATTCCTTAATTCCTTCATAAGCGGAGTCTTGACCATTGCATTGCCGTTATTAATGAAGGAGAGAAACATCGACATAATTACTATTGGACTCATATTTGCATGTCTGCCTATGATTTTTCAGCTCACTAGAATGCTCTTCGCCGTCGTCTCCGATTTCTTGGGCAGGAAGTTGTTCTTCGTGTTGAACGGATTCCTTAACATTTTTTCCAGCGCAGTTTACTATCTGGCATATACGCCGCTGCAGTTCCTACTCGGCAAGGTTACTGAAGGGACCAAGAGCGCTTCACTATGGGCTGTGAACCGGGCGTTTCTTCTGGAGGAGAGTAGTGGGAGAACAAAGGCACTAGTTCACTTGAGAACATCCGCCTTCGTTTCTATGGCCGTCGGTAGCTTGTTGGCAGGCGTTCTCATCACGTCGTTTTATTTCACGAACACCGTGTTGCTTTGTGCTGTAGTCGGGGCCATGGTAATTCCAACGTCTTTGTTACTAACCGAAAGGAAAAAGAGAAGCGGTTTTAGCAAGAAAGGAGCTCTGCATTTTCTGGACCTGCGAAAGAAGGAGAAAATGTTTAGATTTTTCTTTGTTTTGTTTTTCGTAATGGGGTTGTCTTTTGGTTTCAAGGGTGGCTACGTCTTTCCCTTGTTCTTGGAGGAGAATAGGTTTGATGCTGACGCAATAGGGGTCTTTATTGGAGTACAGACATTATTAGCTGGTCTGTCTTTGTATTTATTCTCAACGAAAGCAAAACTAGAGAAGCTGATACTCCTAAGCGGTTTTCTCTATTCGCTCTTTCTGCTTTCGCTCGTATTCTCCGGTCACCTCTCAGCAGCCTTTCTCGTAGTCATGTTTGGTTTTGCTGATGGTTTAGTAGGCGGTGGGAGTGAGAGGATACTGGCGAAAATCACAAGAGAAAAATCTTACGGCACTGATATCGGATTGCTAATGATGGGACTGCACGCTGGAACAACCATAAGTCTCGCCATGTCTGGATTCTTAATAGCAATGTGGGGATTCGCTCTTCCCTTCTTATCTTCGGCTTTGATCTTCCCCATTTTCTATGTCTCCACCTATTTCCTTCTGAAACAACAGAGGCTCGACAAAATCAAGACCTTAGGTTTTGGAAAGTCCTAAATGTAGCTTTATTGCAGAAATATGGCGGAGAAGGAGGGCCCGTGGTCTAGCCTGGATAGGACGTTGGCCTGCGGAGCCGAAGATCCGGGGTTCGAATCCCCGCGGGCCCGCCACATAATCGATCGAAAACAGTTAATTGCCAATTTATATCCTCTCCTTCGAGAAAAATCTCGGCCTCCTATGAGTGCTTTTCGGCTTAGAAATCCTTTAGGAAGCTTTTAGAGCTCCAGTTTCATAGTTAAATCTTCTGAAGGTGACGGTTGTGAAAATTTCGAAAAAGCAGCTTGCGAAGATTATCGATCACACATTGGTGAAGCCGACCGCAACCAAGGGTGCCATCATAAAACTCTGTAGAGAAGCTGAGAAGTATAGTTTTGGATGTGTGTGCGTTAACTCTGCATACGTCTCTTTAGCCGTTCAATTACTGGAGGGAATGGATGTGAAGGTTTGTTCAACTGTTGGCTTTCCTTTCGGAGCCAATCTGGCTGAAGTTAAGGCCTTTGAGGCGAAGAGAGCCGTGGAGAATGGGGCCTCGGAAGTGGATATGGTCATAAATATAGGTGCCTTGAAGTCCGGTGATTACGAAAAGGTGAAAGAGGACATCAAAGCGGTTGTTGATGTCAAGCGTTTGCATGGCGATGTGTTCGTAAAGGTCATTATTGAAACTGGATACCTAACAGATGAGGAGAAGGCAAAGGCTTGTAAACTGGCTAAGGAAGCAGGAGCAGATTTTGTTAAGACCGCAACTGGACTGGTCGGAGGCGCAACTGCGGAAGATGTCAGGTTGCTGCACAAAACTGTAGGCGGAGCTATGGGCGTCAAGGCCGCAGGTGGAATAAGAGATTTTGAGCAAGCATTGGCCATGATCGAAGCTGGAGCCAACAGGATTGGAACAAGCACAGCAGTTGCGATAATGGAAACGTTTGCCGACACCACCGAGTAGTCAGAGAATTCTAAGTGGCTTCCGAAGACTGACCAATCCGAAATCCTCTAACCTTAGTAGGAGCCTATTTAGATCATACAATAGATCGGGTAGGGGATTGTGCATGTGCGAGTTTCTCAGAATCTACTGCAACAAAAATGAGTAACAAACAAAAGTCTGTCTTAGATACTCACGTGCCCAAAATGGAGACCATCTTTTCCAACGCATTTCGCCCCTTCTTAGCTACTGCCTCAGGAACGGCCATAAGATGTTTCTCTTCTCTCAGAGATAGATAGACCCGTTCTAGAGTGTTCAGCTTCATGTTTGTGCAGATGGCTCCATCATAGGCTGGCATAAACTCCTTTCCAGGATTCTCCCTCTTCAGTCGATGAAGGAGCCCTACCTCCGTCGCAACTATGTATTCCCTCGCAGAACCCTCTCTAGCATACTTGCTCATCTGAGAGGTGCTCCCTATGAAGTCGGCTAATGACTGGATCTCAGGCGAGCATTCAGGATGAGCCAAAACAACAGCATCTGGATGTTGCTTCTTTAGGAGCTTAGTGTCCTCCTCAAGAAAGAGCACATGAACCGGACAGAATCCTCTCCGTGGAATTGGAACAACCCTCTTTTCAGTCTCTTGCTGCACATGCCAAGCCAGATTGGAATCTGGACCGAACAGCACCGTGTCCTCATTCAAGGTATCTATTATCTCCGTCGCATTTGCGGAAGTGCAGCAGATGTCGCAGTGGGCCTTGGCCTCCGCTAGAGTGTTGACATAGAGCACCACAGGCGCCTTGGGATACTTCTTCTTCCATAGTCCGATTTCCTCTGAGGGAAGCATCTGAGCCATAGGACATCTGGCGCCCAAGCTTGGTAGAAGAACCTTCTTGTCGGGATTCAGTATGGCAGCAGACTCAGCCATGAAATCAACCGCAGAGAACACTATGATTTTCGCGTCTTCTTCCATAGCCTTTCGACATAGTCCGATGCTGTCGCCGACATAGTCTGCTATGTCTTGAATCTCTCCTCTCTGATAATTATGTGCCAAAATTAGGGCTTTCTTCTCTTTCTTCAACCTCGAAATCTTGTGTGCAATCACATCTTTGACCATCGCCGGCGCCCCTATTACACTTGTATCATTCAATGTCTACTTGGAAAGCTTCATGAGAAAGCGGAGAATATATACCTTTACTAACCAGACGATTTTCAAAAATCAGCTTAGCTATGCCGCACTCTTTCTACGTTCAACCATGACGCAGACTCCGTGTACAACTTTGATTCCGTGGTCTTTGCAGAATTTGATCGCCTTCTCAGATTCTGAGCCAGGTTGCAACCATACGCTCGTGACGCCAAGTTTCAAGCATGTCTCAAGTGTTCTTCCTGCAATTTCAGGTGGGACGACGAAATCGACAACATCCGGTTTTCTCGGTAGGTCTTCGATGTCTGCATAACATCTGTCTCCCAGAATTTCCTCAGCCTTCGGATTTACGGGGTACACCTCATATCCTGCGGTCCTCAAGTCTTTGTAGACTTGGTGCCCATACTTTTCAGGGTCTCTGCTCGCCCCAACTACGGCAAATACATTTCTCTTATTCAGAAATTCCCTGATTAAATCCTCTGCCATTCTACACGCCCCACTCTCCCCAAGAAGGAGGCTAAAGATGCCCTGCTATCTTTTGCTCTAAAACCTGTCTGGGCATCGCGCCGACAATCCTGTCTGCGAGCTTCCCATTCTTGAATACCAAAAGTGTTGGGATGCCCATTATCTGATACTGCATGGCGACCGCTTGATTCTCATCGACATTCAGTTTCCCAAATAGGATTTTTCCAGCGTAGTCTTGCGCAAGCTCTTCTATGATAGGGGCAACTAGATTGCATGGAGCACACCAAGGTGCCCAGCAGTCAACTACCACTAGGGAATGATTCTGGATCATTTCTTTGAAAGTTTCGTCGGTTACTTCGATGGGTTTATTCGGCGTTGATTCTTTTTTCTTTTCAGTTTCAGCGGCTTTTTCCATCAGTTTCTTCAGTTTCTCCTGCCTTATTTTTTCAAGTTCTTCGTCTTTCTTCATAGGATCACGCCACTGCTGACTGCTTTAGTGAATATTCACATTTAAAATGTTATACATTAGCTTTCGCTTCTCTCGGAGAACTATGCTGCGCCTGATACGTCAAGCTTTTGTAACGGATAATTCATATTCTAATATTCACATGTGGAAGGAAGAGACATTTGAAGCTGATCTACGTTGTCATAGATGGCATGGGCGACCTACCCATCAAAGAACTTCAAAACAAGACCCCACTCGAAGCAGCAGAGACGCCCAACATGGACTTTCTCGCTGAAACGGGAAAGACAGGCCTAATGTATCCGGTTAAGAAAGGGATAGCCCCAGAAAGCGATGTAGCAGTCCTCTCAATCCTAGGATACGACCCCTTCAAATACAAGGCTCGTCGAGGACCCCTAGAAGCCTACGGAGCGGACTTAACCATAACCGATGGCGATCTCGCCCTAAGATGTAACTTCGCAACATTAGGAGAAGGAAAGAAAATCGTGGATAGGCGAGCGGGCAGAGACATAACCACAGAAGAGGCTACAAAACTTTCAGAAACCATAAACAAAAAGGTAAAACTGGAATCTTACCCAGCAAATTTTGAATTCAAGAACACAACAGTCCACAGAGCAGCCTTGGTTATACGAAGTGAAAGAAGGCCACTCTCAGGCGAAATCACAAACACTGACCCAGCATACTCCCGAGTCGAGGGCTTAGGAGTGGCTAGAACTGACGTGAAAATGATCTTGGAGAAATGTAAGCCCTTAGATGAAACTGAGGAAGCAAAAATGTCGGCCAAGCTGGTCAATGAATTCGTTAGGAACAGTCACACCGTTCTTAAGGATCATGAAATAAACAAAAAGAGGGTTAAAGAGGGGAAACTGAGCGCAAATCTAATACTCACCAGAGACGCGGGCAGCAGCCTGCCGAAGTTATTCAAAATTGACAAAAAATACAATGTAAGCTTCGCTTGTGTAGCTGACATGCCGATAGAAAGAGGAATAGCCAAGGCAGCCAGCCTAAAATTGATAGACATCCCCCCTCCAACTGGCAACATGAGAAAAGACTACGCGCTTAGAACGAA
>Ga0224506_10003729_pt1 | contig 10019 bp, 8 predicted proteins | sample SF_Jan12_sed_USG_2_FD_169108 | JGI IMG/M metagenome (GOLD analysis project Ga0224506, IMG submission 169108) | Sediment microbial communities from San Francisco Bay, California, United States - SF_Jan12_sed_USGS_8_1 | ecosystem: Environmental > Aquatic > Marine > Sediment | place: USA...
TTCGACCTCAACCGAATGGGCGACCGTATCAAGCGATATTTTTACGTCACTTATTCTGCCTTCTAGTAGGGAATTATAAGTATTGGTGGCGTTATAAAAATTATCTTCTACTTCGCGGGCTTCCATGCGATGAACCAACGCAAACACGACAAAGCTGACGACAAGGGCCGCCACGGTAATGAGTATATGGTTTGATGAAAAAAATGACTTATTTTGCAATTAGGCGAACCCCCGGAACCACTTATTTTAATATACCCAATGTTTTGTTATATATTCTTTCGTAGGTTCCGTCTTTTTTCATTTCTATAAGGGCCATTGCCGCTGGAATGGCTTTATTTTTATGTTTATTATTCAAATATATAAACATTTCTACCGATACCAATGGCGGTTCGTGTGATTTTAGCTTTACCCCCATTTCCCGCGCCCGCCACAACCCCTGCCAGCGTTCATACAATATTACTTCGGTTTTCAATTGGGATAAATTATCAAACATTTCTTGCGGGGTTTTGACCGCGCTAACCTGTGGGTGGTCTTGGGTGTTGTTTTTAAAAATCTGCCAACCTTCGATGTATTGGGTTTTATATTTTTTCAACGATTGCCAGTCGGTTATCATGGCCCCCATCCCCAATGAATAAGCGACAAAGTCGTTATCCATCAATTTTTCCGGAACCATAACCAGATTTGTGAGTTTTTTTTCTATGCCCTTTATCCTAAGGGCGGCCCCGTCATCAATGCCGGAATTGGCGTTGGCCAATGATTTGGCGGAATCTTGATAAACGATGACTTCCGCTTCAATCCCTATTCGGGAAAATACCTCGCGCACGATCTGGTCGATAAAACCATTTTTGTCAGCGGTGGTAAACGGATCGCGGATGCCGGAACTTAAGTATATTTTATCAGCGGCTAACGCCCCATCAAAACTAAAGGCAAACGCAAACAGCAATATAAATATTGCCGAAATTTTCTTTGTCATAACTGTTCTCCCCCCGGAGAGCCCTTTTTTATTGCCTTTTTTATTTCCTTTGGCAAAAACGCTTATGGCAGATTTTTTGTTTGTTTTTTCGGACTTTTCGCCCGTTTAGTCTATCTTTAACCCCAAATTACAGATTGCCATAGTATGCGCATATACCCAATTTTTCCATACCGATTATTTTCTTGTGTTTTTTACCATAAAATTTAACCAATTGAAAATAAACAATTTTTTTTCATTTAAGTCGCTTGTCAGGCTATTGTCAGCAAAATCTATGTAAATTCTCCGTGATGGGACGGCCCGCGGGCGGTCTTATTTCTGGCGGAGTATTTAAATAAATGAAAAATCTGATTTCATGGGACGATAGGCTGACAATCGATGGCGACGCCATTGATGCCGATCACAAACATATTATTGAAATCATTAACCGTTTTTTGGCCAAGGTGGGTGATTTCCAATCGGCGGAAGAATTGGTTGCAATATTGGAAGACCTGCAAGGTGCGGCCCATGATCATTTCCGCCGCGAAGAAGAATTGCAGCGGATAATAAAATACCCCGATCGCGATATCCATTTTACCGAACATCAGCGCCTTTCCGCCAAGCTGGAAAAACTAATCGAAGAAAGCCGCCCCACGGGTGGAAGCTACGTTAATGTTATGGGCCACAAGGTTTCTGATTTTATTCACGAATGGCTGTTTTCCCATATCTTAAAAAGCGACATGAAAATGAAACCGTTCGTAAAACGTGCCGGCATAAAACCTGTCGCCAAATCTGCGAATGCGGCAAAAAATGACAATCCAAATGATAACAAAAATATTTCCGACAATTCGTTGAGCGAAAAAAGAATAATCAGCGCCTAAGGTGCGATTATTTTTCTGCTTCTTCCTGGGCTTCACGCACGGCTTTATCAAATGCTTTTTTCGATGTAAACGGATCGAACTTGGGTAGGTCTTTTTCTTTTATTTTTTTCATGCCCGCCCCTTTTGGCATGACCTTGAAATAATCACCATCACGCCCGATTACCGCAAACGGTCTTTTCCAACGGGAAAACACCCTGCGCATCGATGCCGAATGATCGCAAAAAACTTCGTATTCGCCGGGGTCATTTTCAAACAATATCTCATAGGCTTTTATAAATTCGTCTATAAAATCTTGCTCAACCAATGCCATGTTGCTTATTACCCAACAGCGGTCTTCGAAATCCCAATAATAAGAAAGCCCTATTATGTCGCCGTCTTTATCAATATAGGGAAAGAAAGGAAATGTCCGGCAAGCCAGTGAACGGTTGTCGCGCTCGCAGTTGCGCGCACCATTGCATTCAATCGCTTTGCAGGTGGAATCTAATTCTTCGACAATTTTTCTGCTGGCGGCATCAACCGGAATGAAGCCTCTCCACATATCGGTACGTGAACGCAAAACTTTCCATTCCGACATTTGCACAACAGGAATTGCATTTTCGGCCGAACAACAAACCGGTTCGCCACCGTTTAACGGTGCGCACTTTGCCCCACAATCAACCTGCATTACCGGTGCATTAAAAAAATCGAATATCTTTTTATAAGTTCCGCGAGTGGCTTGGTTCTTTTTACGTTTGCCCATTTTCTTTCGCTTTGTTTTGTTTGTGGGTTTAATTAAGTGGCAGAATCAGGTGGTGGGGATTCTTACCCGAAATCCGGCGATAATGGTACCCGGTGATTATCTTTATTTTGAGGTTTTTCTTAGAAAGATTTACTGCTCGCGGAAAGCGCGGCCAAAGCTATCTTCAAGCGGGGACAATAGATATTCAAGGAAAGTGTGTTCACCGGTTACTATCACCACTTCGGCTGGCATGCCGGGGTAAAGCTGTTTGGCATCAATAAGTTCAAGCTCGCCCGGTGAAATCTCGACCCGGGCCAGATAATATGGCTGGCCGGTTTGCTTATCAGAAAGGGCATCGGCAGAAACATTAACCACCACCCCCTTAAGGCTGGGCGTGGTTCGGGCTTTGAGCGCCGATAGCCTTATTTCGGCCCCAAGACCGGGGCGCACCACATCAATATCAAGCGGGTTTATTCTGGCCTCAACAACCAGCAAGTCATTTTCCGGCACCACATCTAAAATGGCGCCACCCGGTGGAATAACCCCGCCGGCGGATAAATATTTCAAATTAAGAACCCGGCCCGTTACGGGTGAGACCACGTTAAGACGCTCTAGGCGAAGCTGGTTTAGGGTGTATTTCTCAAGGGCGTCGGCGCGTTCGGGTTGAACGGTGCGCATTTCTTCGTCTATTTCTTTAATTCGTGCGGTTTCAATATTGCCTATTGATATTTCGCCTGCCGATATTTCCTTGGTTGCGGTGTCTATCCGGCCTTTCATTTCGTCAATGCGAAGCTGCATTTGGGCTTCGTCCCGGCGCAATGATTGCACCTGGGTGGCGGTGGCGTAACCTTCTTCCAGTAATTTTTCGCTTCGCTTAAGGTCTTCTTGTAAGCTTTTTAATTCGCGGGTCGCGGTTTCAACCTGACGGCCAAGGGATTGTATTTGTCCCTTGGTTTGTGAAATGCGGCTTTCACGCAAACTTACCTCGCCGACATCGGCGCGCGAACGGCTTTTGAATATGCGCGTTTGCCCGGAAATGGCCTCATTGTATCCCGGCCTTCCGGCAAACTGCGAAAGGGCCGCAAGCCAGGTAATTTCGCTTTTATCTGCCTGTTCCGAAAGCAGGCGCGATTCCTGGGCCAGCAGGCTTATTAAGCGACTTTCCAAAAGTTCGCTTTGGGTTTTTACTTCGGCCCCATCCAATTCCAACATAACTTGACCGGCTTTTACATTATCGCCTTCTTTAACCATTAGCTTGGCAATAATTCCGCCATCGACGTGTTGAATGGTTTTGCGGTTGCTATCAACCTGCACAACACCGGGCGCTATTGCCGCGCTTGATATTGCGGCGCTCACCGACCACAAGAAAAACCCGACAACTCCGACCACAACAATTGCGCTGCCTGCATATATTAATTTACCAACGGGTGGGCGTTCGGCAATATCGCCTGCGGGTAACATGCTTGTTACCGGAAAAGCCTCTAATGCCCGCGCGCGCAATGACAGCGCTATTTCAATTGCGCGTTTTACAAAACCGCCAAGTTGGCTTGGTGCGTTCATTTGTCCGCCCCTTTGTTATTTTGTTTTTTGTTAACCGGCTCGGCAACCGGGCTTGTCCGAGCAAGGTCAAGTTCGCGTAATTTTTCAATTACTTTTTCCCGTGGGCCAAACATGACCATTTGCCCTTCTTTTAAGACCAGCATTTTATCAACCATTTCAACAAACGGCATACGGTGGCCAAGCACCACGGTGGTAATGCCGCGCGCTTTTAAATGGCTTAAGGCTTGCGCCAATGCCTGATCGCCTTCGGAATCAAGGTTGGCATTGGGCTCGTCCAGCACCACAAAGCGCACATCGCCCAACAGGGCGCGGGCCAAGGCGATGCGTTGGCGTTGCCCGCCGGCCAGTAATTTTCCGCTATCGCCGATTTGGGTATCGTAACCTTTGGGCAAACGTAAAATCATTTCGTGTGCACCCGCCTGACGGGCGGCATTTATAACCTCTTCATCGCTAACATCGGAAAAGCGTGCTATGTTTTCTTTCACGCTTCCGGAAAAAAGCTCGATGTCTTGGGGCAAGTATCCGATATAACGCCCAAGGTCTTCGCTTGGCCAGGTAAAGACATCCGCCCCATCAAGGCGGACTTTGCCCACTTGTGCACCAGCCACCCCCACCAGCAAACGTGCCAGCGTTGTTTTGCCCGATGCCGAAGGGCCGGCAACGCCCAACATTTCACCGGGCTTTAGCTGAAATGCCAATTTGGAAATAACCGCACGCTCGGCCCCCGGCGGAATGTACGAAATGTTTTCAACCTTAAGCTCGCCTTCGGGACGGGGAAGCACCGTTCCGCCATGGCGATGGCGCGGGGCCGAATGAAAAACCCCAAGGCGCTTATAAGATGCAAAAGCACCAACCCCTTGCTTCCACGAACCAATCGATTGCTCAAGCGGGGCCAATGCGCGCGACGCAATAATTGATGCGGCGATAATTGCACCGGGGCTGATTTCATTTTTTAAAACCAAATAAGCACCGGTTCCCAAAAGCGCAATCTGCAAAGCAAGACGAAAAAATTTCGACCCCGCAAGCAACATGGACGAACGCGCGCTGGCGGATGATAAATCGGCAAGCGATTTATCGTTTTCTCCGGTAAAGCGGGTGGCCATGCGCTCTTTCATACCCAACGCATCAATTGCTTCGGCATTAAGTACAACCGTGGAAGCATCGCCCATGTTTTTTGCCTGACGCTTACCAGATTCACGCATAAGATTAGATGTCGTCGCATCATTTAAAAAAGCGAAAATAAACAGCACTACTGCACCACCAAGCGCGATATTGCCCAACGAACCATGCAGCATGTAAACAAACGCCAGATAAACCGGAACCCACGGAACATCAAAAATGGTAAGCATTGCCGGGCTTGAAAGAAAATTTCTAATCTCGCTTTGATCGCGTAGTATTTGCGTGCGCGCACCTGTTGCCGCAAGTTCGGATTCAACCGCGCGTTCAAAACCTGAATGTGCCAGCGAACGATCTAGCCACACGCCAATTGTTTGCATTATTCGTGAACGGATATATTCAAGCAAAGCCATAATCAAAACCGCGCCCACGGCAATGATGGAAAGATAAAGCAAAGTTTCGGTGCTACGGCTGGTAAGAACGCGGTCAAACACCTGCATCATGTAAATGGAAATGGTCAACATCAGCATGTTGACGACAAAGCTGAAACCACCAACCGCCCACATAGATGCGCGAGCAGATTTTATTCTGCTGGTTAATTCATTTTCGTCTTTAATTATTTGCGAAATATCGCTCACTTGAAATAGGCTCCTGAGGTGGGGTTTAAGCTTTCGCGTTTCCGCCACGGTTTTATGAGCACTAAACTAATATGTCCGGGGTTTTCCGGTTATAAAAAGCCTTGTTTTTCGGCCTATTCAATAGTGTTGTTATCGCCCGAATTGAGATGCTTCGTCAATACATTAAGAAACTACCCCTAATGTTTACCCCTTAAAAATAATGGATATTTTATCACTTTTCTGTGACGGGCGACAAAAACACCACCATGCGCCAACCAGCAGTATTTATTCACGCTCTAGGCGCACCGGAATTGCGTTCTTGACCTGTATATCACGGTGGGGATAGGGGAATTCGATACCGTTTTCATGAAACAAATCCCAGATACGAATGTAAATATCGCTTTTGATATTGGATAAACCTTTTTCTGCATCTTCGATCCATATTCTAAGCTCAAGATCAACCGAGCTATCGCCAAAGCCTTTTAACAAACATTTTGGTTCGGGCTGCGGTTTGATGCGTTCAAATTCGCCCGCCGCTTGTTCTGCCAATGCCATCGCTTTTTTAATATCACTGTCATACGAAACCCCAATGGGCAAGCGCTGGCGCACCATACGGTTTGAATAAGACCAGTTTTCCACCGGGCGCGAGATTAGTTCTTCATTGGGAATAAGGTGCTCTATTCCGTCGCGGGTTATAACCGAAACGTAACGTGCACCAATTGCATTTATCCAGCCGTAAGTATTGTTAATGGCAATAACATCACCCGGTTTTACCGACCTATCCATCAATAAAATCACGCCGGAAATAAGGTTAGAAACAACCTTTTGCAGACCAAAACCAACACCAAGACCAACAGCACCGGAAAATACCGCAAGTGCAGTCAGGTCAATTCCAACCGAATTAATGGCCACCAGTATGGCAAGACCAATAAGCACAACCCGGGTAAGCTTGCCAAACAAAACCTGTTGCGATGGCGTTAAGTGAGAAATTTTTGCTAAACGTTTTTCCGTTGTTCGCGAAAGAACGTTGGCAATCCACAAAAATGCCACCAACGCCATAATCATTTTTATTACGCCCAACAGCGAAATATGTGCATCACCTATGTCAACGGCAAAAGCATCCAAAAATGCAACTGTCGGATCGAGCAAGTTAACAATATCAAGGGCGGCAACTGTCCACACAAACAGCGCCATGGCGCGCGACCACCACGGATCGGCAATAAAATTTATGCCGACCCTGATTACAATCCATGCGGTAAGCAAGCTGGTACCAATGGCTAAAATACCAAAATTCAGGCCGAAGCTTTCAGCAGCAAAACGCGAAGCCGCCAACAGTATTAGCCACACCAACGGTTGAACCATTGGGCGCAATATCTGCCTTAGCTTGGCGCGAATTTTATCTGCCCACGATGCGGCAATTATTTTTTCTAAAACATTTTCAAGCGGGGAAGAAACAAAGTGCGCCGGAATATAGGCAATAACCACAATTGCAAGCTGGATGGCGGTTGTGAGCACAAAAACATCACCCTGAAGCCAGGCAATAAACCCACGAATGGTTTTTTCAATATTGGCAGGATCGAGATATGCGTCCACTTAAACCCTCGCTAAAACTATTGAAACCGCGTTAAGTATAGCATGGTCTATTACGCAAAACTGTTCAAGGGCGCTTAAGAAGGGCGGCAAACGGCGCAAATGACCTTATGGCGATAAAGAAATACTTATTTTATAGTGCAACCCATGAACACAGACCTTATCGCCCATATAGAAAAAGCCATAGCCACAGATGTCGGGCGCTCAATCGATGAGCTTGCGGCCATGGCCAGTGGTGGTCTTTTGGCGGCGGCAAAATCAATCACTAACAACCCCGCGCCCAAAATCGGCATTATTACAGGATTTTTTATCCCCCACGCGACCCCACCAGCGGCTGAAAATGATGGTCTGGTCGGCACCGCCCACATGGTTGCGGGCTTTGTTGGTGCTGGTTTTGCCGTTCGCATTACAACCGATACCCTGTGCGAAAGCGCGTTGCGGGCAACGGTTGCGGCATCAGGCGCAAACGTGCCAATTGATGTTGTCCAACACAAACCGGGCGGCAACGGCACAAGCATGGAAGGTGTAATTGCCGCTTGGCAAGATGCAGGCATCACCCACGCCATATCAATTGAACGTTGCGGCCTGAGCCATGACGGCAAACCGCGCAACGCCAGAGGTGATGATATTTCCGCGCACACCGCCCCATTGGATGAACTTTTCTTGGGCGGGCCATGGGATACTATCGCCATCGGTGATGGCGGCAATGAAATTGGTATGGGGGCGCTGGATAAAGAAATAATATCCAAAAACATAAAAAACGGATCAACCATTGCCTGTCGTACGCCGGCAAAACACCTGATTGTTGCCGGGGTTTCAAACTGGGGGGCATGGGGTTTGTTGGCGGCAATGGCCACTTTATTGCCACAAAAAAGGGTTGAATTAACGGCGACCCTAAGCCCTGAAAAGGAACTGGAAATGCTACGCCATATCAACCAACATGGGCCCAGCGTTGACGGCATGGCGGGGAAACCCAAAGACACAGTTGATGGAATTGAATTTGAATTTCACGAAAAAATTTTAAAACAGGTTATCGATATAATTTCTTAAGAACTACAGTTAAACGTACAAACGAATAAATTGGAAAAAATGACAAACCGTCCGGAAAAATTTGTATTCACAAACCATAGCTTTGATGCGGCTACGGGAACATTGCTGTTGGATTATTCCTACCCCGGTGTTTGCGATTTTTCTGAAACCGTAATATTTGGCCCAAGCAAACACAAACTTTCTGGCGCAGAGCAAACCGCGCTGGCAAATGCATTTCGTGCACTGCATTTGACCGCAGGCATTAGCTATTACAAAGCATATATCCCAGAAATAATAGAAATAAATGACGGCGCGCTAGACGATGCCAGTGCAGATTTTTTTGAAAATCTTTATTTTAATGGTTTGGGTGAATTTGCTTTTCGTAACCAAGTAAAATTAAAAAACAAAATAAAATTTCCCCGTGGGGGCAAAGCGCCAACCGCGGGCAATGTTTCGCCCAGCAATAAAACGCTTGTTCCAGTCGGCGGGGGGAAGGATTCATTAGTAACGGTTGAAGCATTGCGCCGGGGCAAGCAAGACATAACCCTTTGCGCCGTCAACCGTGCCGGGCCGATAGTCGCCTGCATAAATAATAGCAACATTGAGGCAATGTTTATCGAGCGCAAAATTGATAGGCAATTGCTTAAACTTAACGAACAAGGCGCACTTAACGGTCACGTTCCCATAACCGCCATTGTTAGTTTAATTTTGGTTATAGCAGCAATATGGCACGGCTATGATGGAATTGCCTTTTCTAACGAACGTTCTGCCAGCGAAGGCAACACCGAATGGGAAGGGCGCATAGTAAACCACCAATTCAGCAAATCATTAGAATTTGAAAATGCAATTTCGGGCTTTATCAAAAGCCATATTGCAAGCGGGATTGATTATTTTTCATTTTTACGCCCGCTATCAGAGCTACATATTGCAAAAATGTTTGCGACTGAAAGCCGATATGATGATGTATTTACATCATGCAATAAATCATACCGCATTGATGATGCTATGGTTGATAAACGCTGGTGTTGCGATTGCCCCAAATGCCGGTTTGTTTTTTTGGTGTTGGCCCCGTTTATGGAAAAGCGGCGATTAATAAAAATTTTTGGCAAAGACATGCTAGATGATGCCAGCCAGATTGATGGCTTTCGCGAATTGTTGGGCCTAAAGGGCCACAAGCCGTGGGAATGTGTGGGCGAAATACTTGAATCGGGTGCCGCCTTTAACTCCATAGCAGCAAAACCAGAATGGGCTGAAACGGCTGTAATAAAGGCGATTTCCCCCGAAATGGCGGGCGGAGAAGAAAGGTTGGGCAAGGCGTTTGATGATGCCTTGACCCCGGACAAAACAGACAATGTCCCGGCGCGTTTTAAGGGGGCGTTTAATGATGCAATTGGCTGAGGCTAAATCCATTGCCATTTGGGGCTATGGCCGCGAAGGGCGCGCCAGTTATAATTTTATCAAACGATCGGGCATTAATGCGGAAATAACAATTATTTCCGATGATAAAATTGATGACTGCCCCACCGACTGCGCATTGTTGTTCGGCAAAGGTGGAATAG
>Ga0224506_10003730_pt1 | contig 10018 bp, 7 predicted proteins | sample SF_Jan12_sed_USG_2_FD_169108 | JGI IMG/M metagenome (GOLD analysis project Ga0224506, IMG submission 169108) | Sediment microbial communities from San Francisco Bay, California, United States - SF_Jan12_sed_USGS_8_1 | ecosystem: Environmental > Aquatic > Marine > Sediment | place: USA...
ACCAGCACCACTCTCAGCCCCCCCTTGATCAGTTTTGCGTAATGGCTCATGGTATAATTAATGCGATTTCAATTGTCTGAGCGAGGGTTTAAGTGGACGCATATCTAGATCCGGCCAATGTTGAAAAAACTATCCGTAGCATCATCGCATGGCTTCGGGGCGATGTTTTTATAGTCGCAACCGCCGTGCAGTTGGCGATTGTTATTATTGCTTTTATTCCGGCACACTTTGTGTCTTCCCCGCTTGAAAATGTTTTAGAAAAAATAATTGCCGCAAGCTGGGCCGATAAAATTCGCGCCAAGCTGCGCCAAATAATTCGCCCGATAGTGCAACCGCTAGTATGGTTAATAGTTATGGCCGCCGCTAGTTTTGCCGCCCAACGTTTTGGTCTGCATTTTGGTATTTTGGCTATTGGCACCAGCCTGTTGACCGCATGGATTGTAATCAGGGTAGCTATAAATTTTATTGCCGACCCGTGGTGGTCGCGGGCTATGGCATTGTTTGTGTGGACGGTTGCCGCCCTTGATATTGTCAATTTACTTGATCCAACTGTTGCTTTTCTTGATGCCTTTGCCATTGATGTAGGCGAAGCACATATTTCGCTATTAGGCGTAATAAAAATGCTTATAGCGTTGATCGGATTTTTGTGGATTGCCAATGCGCTTTCGCGAACGGTAGAAAAACGTCTGGGAAAAATTTCACATTTAACCCCGTCACAACAGGTTTTATTCGGCAAACTTACCCGCGTTGTTCTTATTGGTACGGCTATACTGGTTGCTATTAATTCTGTTGGTATTGATTTAACCGCATTGGCAGTATTTTCCGGTGCTGTTGGTCTTGGTGTTGGTTTTGGTTTACAAAAAGTTGTTTCTAACCTTATTTCCGGCGTGATCTTACTGATGGACAGATCGGTAAAGCCAGGTGACGTTATTGCTATTAACGATACCTACGGTTGGATAAATGCAATCGGGGCACGCTACGTTTCGGTAATAACCCGCGATGGCATAGAGCACCTAATTCCCAACGAAGAACTAATAAGTAGGCCGGTGGAAAACTGGTCATATTCAAACCGTATGGTACGCCAGCGTTTACCAATTGGCGTTTCATATAGCAGCGATATCAAAAAAGCGATAATGCTGGCTGAGCAAGCAGCGGCTGAGTTTGAACGCATCAAACCCCAGCCCGAACCAAAATGTTTGTTGAAGGGTTTTGGCGACAGCTCGGTTGATCTTGAACTTAGAATATGGATTGAAGATGCGGAAAAGGGTTTATCAAATATCAAAAGCGATATTTATCTTCGCATTTGGGATTTATTTCATGAAAATGGAATTGAATTTCCCTATCCCCATCGTGATATACAGGTTAAAGGCACCATTCCGGTGCGGATAGAGCACGAATAATCAGGCTGGGTTGCCGTGTGATTTCCATGTGGTTGCCATGTGGGCTGGTATTGCGTTGCCCGTCACAGAAAAGTGATAAAATATTCATTATTATCAAAGGGCAGAACAGGGCATTATGGCGCTTAATCTATTGACGGGGCAACATAATTCGGGCGATAACAACGGTGTATAATAGGCCAAAAAATAAGGCTTTTTAAATAATTCGGAAAAACCCGATATTCCTAGTGCTCATAAAATCGTGGTGGAAATGGAAAAACTAACCCCACCTCAGGAGCCTAATTCAAGTGAGCGATATTTCGCAAATAGCAAAAGACGATAATGAATTAACCGCCAGAATAAAATCTGCGCGCGCATCAATGTGGTCGGTTGGTGGGTTTAGCTTTGTCGTCAACATGCTGATGTTGACCATTTCCATTTATATGATGCAGGTGTTTGACCGGGTGCTTACCAGCCGTAGCACCGAAACATTGATTTATCTTTCCATCATTGCTGTTGCGGCGGTTTTGATTATGGCCTCGCTTGATTATGTTCGTTCACGAATAATGCAGGCAATTGGTGTATGGTTGGATCGTTCGTTGGCGCTTTCTGGTTTTGAGCGCGCGGTTGAATCCGAACTGGCTGGCACTGGTGCGCGCACACAGATACTGCGTGACCAAAGCGAAATCAGAAATTTTCTTTCAAGTCCGGCAATGCTTACAATTTTTGATGTTCCATGGGTTCCAGTTTATTTAGCTTTTGTTTATATGCTGCACGCAACGTTAGGTAATATTGCGCTTATTGGTGCGGCCATGTTGTTTATTTTTGCTTTTTTAAACGATGCGACAACATCTAGCCTTATGCGTAATGCTGGCAAACGGCAGGCAAAAAATATGGGCGACGCTACAACTGTTGTGCTTAACGCCGAAGCGATTGATGCGCTGGGAATGAAAGAGCGCATGGCCAGGCGCTTTGCCAGTGAAAACGATAAATCGCTTTCCGATTTAGCGTCTGCCACCGCACGGTCATCTATGTTGCTTGCGGGTTCAAAATTTTTTCGTCTTGCGTTACAAATTGCACTTTTAGGGACTGGCGCTTATTTGGTTTTACAAAATGAAATAAGCCCCGGTGCAATTATTGCCGCATCAATCATCGCGTCTAGAGCCCTGGCCCCGCTTGAACAATCAATTGGTTCGTGGAAGCAAGGGGTTGGTGCTTTTGCATCTTATAAACGCCTTGGGGTTTTTCATTCAGCCCCGCGCCACCGCCACGGGGGAACAACGTTGCCGCGACCCGAGGGCGAATTAAAAGTTGAAAACATTTCGTTCATTCCGCCGGGGGCCGATCGTGCGGTTATTTCTAAATTGGCATTTCAGCTTAAACCCGGTGAAATGCTGGGCGTAGCTGGTCCATCGGCTTCAGGTAAAACAACCCTGGCAAGATTGCTGGTGGGCGTAGCAGGCGCCCAAGTCGGCAAGGTTCGCCTTGACGGGGCAGATGTATTTACGTGGCCCAGCGCAGATTTGGGTCGTTATATTGGATATTTGCCACAAGATATTGAGCTTTTTTCCGGTAGCGTAAAAGAAAACATAGCAAGGTTTTCTGATGCATCCGATGAAGACGTAATTGACGCCGCCCGACAGGCGGGCGCACACGAAATGATTTTACGTTTAAGTAAAGGCTACGATACCGAAATCGGCGATAGCGGAAAACTATTGGCAGGGGGGCAGCGCCAACGTATTGCCTTGGCCCGTGCCTTGTTGGGTGATGTGCGTTTTGTTATTTTAGATGAACCTAACGCCAACCTTGATTCCGAGGGCGATCAGGCATTGGCATTGGCATTAAGCCATTTGAAAAAACGTGGAATTACCACCGTGGTTCTTGGCCACCGTATGCCGTTTGTCGAAATGGTAGATAAGATGCTGGTCCTGAAAGAAGGACAGATGGTTATGTTTGGCCCACGGGAAAAAGTAATTGAAAAACTGCGTGAACTTGACCTTGCCCGCACAAGCCCAGTTTCTGGACCAATTGCCGACAATAAAAATAATAAAAGGAAAAATAACAAAGGGGATGGCAAATGAACGCGCCATTTCAAATAAATAATTTTGTAAAACGCACACTTGCAATTGTGCTGTCACTGCGCGCGCGGGTGTTGGAAATTTTTCCGGTAACAAGCATTATGCCCGTCGGCAATATTTCTGCGCGCCCGCCGGTTGGCAGGCTGATATACACCGGTAGCGCAATTGTAATTGTGGGTGTTATCGGGTTTTTCTTGTGGTCGTCCACCGCGGCAATATCAAGTGCTGCAATTGCACCGGGCGTTGTTCAGGTTGATAGCAACCGTAAAACCATTCAACATGTTGATGGCGGAATAATTGCCAAACTTCTTGTCAAAGAAGGCGATCAAGTAAAAGCCGGACAAGTTATGTTAACGCTGGATGGCGCCGAAATAAAAACCCAGAACGAACTTTTAGAAGGGCGTTTAATAAGCCTGCTGGCCCAAGAATCACGCCTGCTTTCAGAACAAGCAGACAAAAGTGAAATTACTTGGCTTTCAACCCTTTCTCGGTTTGAAGGCAGGCCCGGTTTTGCCGAGGCCATTTCCGGGCAGGCCCGTATATTTAAAAGCCGTTCACGCGCTGGTGTTGGTGAGGTTACTTTGCGCGAAAGCCGTATTTCCCAGACCAAGGGCCAGATAGAATCCCTCAGACGTCAGGTTGAAACCGCATCACGCGAGCTAAAAAGCCTGCAAGATGACCTTAAGCGAACGGAAAAATTGCTAGAAGAAGGTTACGCTAGGGTTGCCCAAGTGCAGGCATTGCGCCGAGACGAAGCCCAGATGCAGTTGCGTATTGATGAAATGAAAGGCCGCATAGATAGCGCAACCAAAGAAATATCGGCTGGTGAAATATCTATAGGTAATATTGAAACCACACGAATAAAAGAAATAGACGAAGAAATGCGAACCGTTCAGCGCGAGCGTGCCGATACATTTGAAAAATACACCTTAAACCAGCTTCGCATTGAGCGTCTAAACGTGGTCTCGCCCGTATCTGGCAGAGTTCTAAATCTTAAATATTTATCATCTGGCGGGGTGGTTCCGCCGGGCGGGGCCATGCTTGACGTGGTGCCGGAAAATGATTTGCTGATTGTCGAGGCCCGGGTTAATCCGCTTGATATTGATGTTGTTCGCCCCGGACTAGGTGCTGAAATACGGCTATCGGCGCTAAAAGCACGCACCACGCCCAATCTTAAGGGAACCGTGGTCAATGTCTCGGCCGATGCCCTGACGGACAAGCAAACCGGTCAGTCCTATTATATGGCCCGGGTTGAAATTTTACCGGGCGAGCTTGAACGCATTGATGCCAAACAGCTTTATCCCGGCATGCCCGCCGAAGTGGTGATAGTCACTGGTGAGCGCACTTTTCTTGAGTACTTGCTCTCCCCGCTCGAAGACAGTTTTCGCCGTGCTTTTCGCGAACAATAAATTTCAAGAAAAATATCAAATTTAAGAAAAACATTGGGTACCATTGACCCGGGATTTCGGGTAAGAATCCCCACAGCCTGATTCTGTCTTCAGCCAAATTCATCAATTAAATAAAGCGAAAAAAATGAGCAAACGTAAAAAAAATCAAGCCACCCGCGGTACCTATAAAAAAATATTTGATTTTTTTAATGCACCGGTAATGCAGGTTGATTGCGGGGCAAAGTGTGCGCCGCTCAACGGTGGCGAGCCAGTTTGCTGTTCTGCTGATAATGCAATTCCTGTTGTGCAGATGTCCGAATGGAAGGTTCTACGCTCACGTACCGATATGTGGAAAAACTTTATTCCGGTAGATGCGGCCAGCAGAAAAATTGTGGAAGAATTAGATACCACCTGCAAGGCAATTGAATGCAATGGTGCGCGAAACTGCGAACGCGATAACCGTTCGTTGGCTTGTCGGACTTTTCCATTTTTTCCCTATATTGATAAAGATGGCGATATTATAGGTCTTTCTTATTATTGGGATTTTGAGGACCGTTGCTGGGTAATCAGCAACATGGCATTGGTCGAACAAGATTTCGTAGATGAATTTATTAAAGCCTATGAAATATTATTTGAAAATGACCCCGGTGAGTATGAGGTTTTTTGCGACCATTCGGCATCAATGCGCAGGGTATTTTCTCGCTGGAAAAGACCATTTGCAGTAATTGGCCGTGACGGTGAATATTTCAAGGTCATGCCAAAAGGTGCTGGTATGAAAAAAATAAAGGACAAGGATCTGCCTAAATTCGATCCGTTTACAACGAAAAAAGCATTCGATAAGGCAGTCCGTGAAGCTGAAGAAGAAGCTAGTAAATAAATTTTCTTTAGGCGCTGACTATTCTTTTATTACCCAATAAATTATCAGACGTATTCTTGCTATCATCGGGATTATCATTTTTTGCTTGGCCAGCAGGTTTGCTAACCAGTTTTTTCCTCGCATGCTTTACGTAAGGTTTCATTTTCATATCACTTTTTAGGATATGGGAAAAAAGCCATTCGTGAACAAAATCAGAAACTTTATCACCCATTACATTCACGTAGCTTCCCCCGGTAGGGCGGCTTTCTTCAATAAGTTTTTCTAGCTTAGTGGTAAGGCGTTGGTGTTCGGTGAAATGGATATCGCGATCGGGGTATTTAATTATCCGTTGTAATTCTTCTTCACGGCGGAAATGATCATGTGCTGCCTCGTGCAAGGTTTCTAATATTTCAACCAGCTCTTTTGCCGATTGAAAATTACCAACTTTACCCAAAAACCGATTGATAATTTCTATGATGTGTTTGTGATCAGCATCAATGGCGTCGCCATCAATTGCTAACCTATCATCCCATGAAATTTGGTTTTTCATTTAACAATGCTCCGTTCGGTAGGCTTGCGTTGCCCTCCATCACGGAGAATTTACATATATTTTACTGACAATAGCCTGACAGAGACCATAAATTAACAAAAATCGTTTGTTTTCAATATATTATATTTTATATCAAAAAGTAGAGGAAAAATATCAATGTAGAAAAAATGGCAATATCATCATACTATAGCGCTCTGTATCTAAGGGTAAAATTGATTAAAATGGGCACCAGATCCAGCAAATCAGTATAAACCATAAAAAAACAAGCAAGAAAATAAACAATAAAAAAATATGCAATAGGCAACAAAGGCTCTCCGGGGGGAGATTAAGTTATGACAAATAAATTCTCAGCAATATTTGTATTGCTGCTAAGTGTAATGTTCCATTTTGATGGAGCATTGGCCGCAGAAAAAATATATTTGAGCTCCGGCATACGCGATCCATTTACCACCATAAATAAAGACGGTTTCATTGACCAAATCGTGCGTGAGGCATTTTCCAGAATAGGCGTAGATGCGGAAGTTATCGTTTATCAAAATTCGGCCAAATCACTGTCTAATGCTAATTCCGGAATTGATGATGGCGCTGCCCTACGGATAAAGGGCATAGATAAGAAATTTACAAATTTGGTGATTGTTCCGGAAAAACTGATGGATAACGATTTTATTGCCTATTCATTGGGCATGAATAAAATGGTGAGCGATTGGAAATCTCTCGAAAAATATAAAATAACCCATATCGAAGGTTGGCAAATATTTAAAAACAATACTAAAAATCACCCAAACGTCACCTTGGTCAAAACCCCACAAGAAATGTTTGACAGTCTGTCGCAGTTGGAAATTGACGTAATATTATATGAACGCTGGCAGGGGCTGTGGCGGGCAAAGGAAATGGGGCTAAAGGTTAAATCGCATGAACCACCCCTAGCATCGGTGGAAATGTTTATGTATTTGAACAATAAACATAAAGATAAAGCCATTCCGGTGGCAACGGCCCTTGCGCAAATGAAAAAAGACGGAACATATGAAAGAATATATAACCAGACACTGGCTATATTAAAGTAAGCAGTTCTAGGGGCGGTTTTTTTGCAAAAGAATTCATTTTTTTCAGCAAATCAGGCATTTATTACCATGGTGGCCTTGGTCATCAGTTTTTCCGTGTTTGGACTGGTTCGCAACATGGAAATACGCGATCTAGAAAAAGAATTTCACAATATAAGCAGCACGTACCATTCCTTGTTACAGGGCAGGATGAATGACGTAAAAATATCCCTAGATACAGTTTCCCATTCGATCGAAATAGAAGAGTTTGTAAAGCGTGATAAATTTACCAACTTTGCAGATCGAACAATAAAACGAATGCCGGAATTAAAAGCATTTTTCTGGGCACCTGTAATAGACCATATGCACCGCAGCACCATTGAAGGGGAAAACTGGAATTTTGGCCTTGGTGGGAAAAGCCTGATGGACAAATCTGGCAATGCCATGCCAAATGGCGGTGATAAAAATATACAGCATTTACCGATTTTGTACGCCGAACCTATTTTTGGCAATCGCGATTTAGTTGGGTTTGATATTTTTTCTGACAACGACCTTGGTGCGCTATTTCGTCAAGCGCGTGATTATAATGTTGTGATCCCGATTTCGGGAAAACTTTCCAGGCCATTGCTGGGAAAAATAACTGAAACCAGCAACCAGATGATTTCCTTGGTACAACCAGTTTACAAAAACCCCAATGATGTTTCTACCATTGCCGAACGGCGGGCTTCAATTCGTGGCTTTGTTATTGCACAAATTGATGTAGGGCTGGAACTAGAGGCCGCCATTGCCGGGCACAACCCCCAAGGGTTAGATGTTTATATTATTGATGCCGAGGCAGATTCTGGCGGTGAAATTATATATGTCCACAAATCGCGTGCCAGTAACGATAAAAATATTTTACCGTTTCAGCAGCTGTGGCAACAGCCCCTGTCAAGAATTGAGCCGATGGGTATTTCCGGCAGGCAATGGAAAATTATAATGCTGCCAACCAGTATTTTTTATGACAGCCACCGTTCTTATAGTTCATGGATTTTATTATCTGCCGGGATAATTTTTTCACTGTTCCTTTATAATATGCTTTTAAATATTCATCGCCGTGATGCTGACGTTAAGGCGTTGGTTGCGATTCGAACCAAAGAATTAAACGATAGTGAAACCAAAGTGCGATCAATTATCAATAATGTTGCCGAAGGCATTATTACAATTGATGCCTTGGGTACAATTGAAACATTTAATCCGGCTGCCGAAGAAATGTTTGGTTACAAACAAGAAGAAGTAATTGGGCAAAATATAAATATTTTATTGCCCCCGGCCGAACGGGTTGACCATGATAGCTATATAAATAATTCCAAATTAATAGCCCCGCGCATAATCAATAAAGCGCGCGATTTGTATGGCAGGCGCAAAAACGGCAGGCTATTTCCGATGGAATTGAACGTTTCTTCTATGGAAATTGACGGACAACGTAAATTTATTGGCATGATGCATGACATCAGCGAAAGAAAGAAAAACGATGAAACCTTGCGCAAGGCATTGCAAGGCTTAGAACAAAGCGCTGACGCTGTATTCATTACCGACCTAGAAGGTAAAATAGAATATGTAAATCGCAAGTTTGTGGAATTTACTGGCTATAAATTCAAGGAAGTTAAGGGAAAGAACCCTAAAATAATTGCTTCGGGCAATACACCCAAAGAGGTCTATGCTGACCTATGGCGCACGATACTTTCCGGTAACGAATGGCGCGGTGAAATACAGGATAAAACAAAAGGCGGAGAAATTATCTGGGCTTCTGTCACTATTTCGCCGATTCGTGATAATAATGGAGAAATAACCCACTTTATTTCATCGCACCGCGATATCACCAAACGCAAGGAAAATGATTTAGCATTACGTGTAGCAATGCAAAAAACCGAAGTTGCCACAAAGGCAAAAAGCGAACTTTTGGCAAATATGAGCCACGAACTGCGCACCCCGCTTAATGCAATTATTGGTTTTTCTGATCTTATAATAAGCGCCACTTTCGGCAAGTTGGAACACAAGGAATATTCAGATTATGTAAATCTGATAAATAATTCCGGCAGACACTTGTTAGATATTATCAATGATATTCTTGATGTTTCCGCAATTGAGGCAGGCCGGGTCGAGCTAAGCGAAGGCATTGTTTCCATGAAAGATATAGTTGCAACGGTGCAAAGCATAATAAGCCAGCGCGCTGAACAGGGGAAGGTTGCGCTTGTTGTAGAAATTGACGAAGGCGCACAATCATTTGTGGCCGATGAACGACGAATGAAACAGATTTTGCTAAATCTTGTTTCCAACGCTGTCAAATTTACCAATGAAAATGGTTTGGTAAAAATAAATTATTTCGTTGATGAGCTTGGCCGTCCGGTAATATCGGTAAAAGATAACGGCATCGGGATGAGCGAGTCCGAATTGAAAACCGCTCTTTCGCAATTTGGCCAAGTTGATGCAGGGTTAAACCGAAAAAATGAAGGAACGGGCCTTGGTTTGCCCTTGACCGTTGGTTTGATAAATCTTCATGGTGGTGAAATAACAATTAATAGCACCAAAGGAGAGGGAACAGAAGTAATCATCCATTTCCCTGCCGAAAGATTATGCCAAAACTCTGTTGTTGATAACTTTGATGGCGCCACATTAGATGCTTAAAAGTAGAAAAATTTAAATAAACCTAGATAAATTTTAGAAGGTTTAAATTTTTTCCAGCGCCCC
>Ga0224506_10003731_pt1 | contig 10018 bp, 5 predicted proteins | sample SF_Jan12_sed_USG_2_FD_169108 | JGI IMG/M metagenome (GOLD analysis project Ga0224506, IMG submission 169108) | Sediment microbial communities from San Francisco Bay, California, United States - SF_Jan12_sed_USGS_8_1 | ecosystem: Environmental > Aquatic > Marine > Sediment | place: USA...
ACTTTCCAGTATGCAGGAGCGCAATAGCTCGATCAGCGCCCAGCGGGAGACCAATCAGAATCTTAATGACCAGATGTCCCAGACGCGTAGTCGTCGACAGCAAATACAGGGACGGGTTGCTTCTCTAGAAGCCTTGCAGGAAGCGGCACTTGGAAAAAATACCAAGACCTCGAAACTGTTGCAGGAAAAAGGTCTGGCAGATAAGCAGCGTCTTGCGCAGGATCTTGAAGTTGAAAGCGGTTGGGAAAAAGCCGTTGAAACTGTCCTGGGTGAGCACCTCGATTCAATTTGTGTCGATAGCATTGAGCAGATTGTTGATGTGGTCAACGAGTTGGGTAATAGCAATGTCGGCTTTATCGAAATGGGCAGCGCGGGTGTAGCGACCAATGTATCCAGTGGGATTAGCCTTGCCAGCAAGATTACGTCAGTCGGCAGTTCGCTGGTAGCCAATATCATCTGTGCCGAAAATGTTGAACAGGCGCTCGGTATGCGCGCTGGTCTTAAAGACAGCGAATCGATCATTACGCCAAATGGTATCTGGATAGGTAAAAACTGGTTACGTATTCACCAGGCACTGGATGAAAAAACCGGTGTTATTGAGCGTGAAAAAGAACTCAAGAACCTGAATCAGGAACTCGAGACTGTCACGCAGCAGATCGAGATTCTGGCGGAAGAACTGGAGTTAGGAAAACAAGGACTTTCGGATCTTGAAACCCAGCGTGATGAATTTCAACAGGAAGTCAGCCAACTGGAAAGAAGACTTGGTGAGATCAAGGCGCAACGCAGTGGCAAACAGGCACGTCTGGATCAAATCAATACACGGGTTGAGCGCATCAATAAAGAGTTGGAAGAGATTCAGGACCAGCTCAATCAAAATAATCAAAGTACACAGGAAGCGCGTGCTCAGCTGGAAACAGCACTGGCCGCGATGGAAGAGTCAGCGCAGCGCCGTGAAGAACTTTCTGCCAGACGCGATGAATGCCGTGCTAAGGTTGAAGAAGCACGCAGACAGGCCAATGACGATCGTAATCAATCGCAGCAACTTCGTCTTGAGCATCAGGGTGTTTTGACATCGATTGATAGTCTGAAGCAAAACCTGACCCGCCTTGAGCAACAGATAACTGATTTACGTGAGCGTCGTGAGGCACTGGTGACGAACCTGAATGAGGGTGATGATCCTATTGTTGGCGTAAAGTCAGAACTGGAAATGCTGCTTAATCAGCGCATGGAGATTGAACAAAGTCTCGCCGAGGCTCGCCGTAAGGTCGAGGCTATCGACGCCGAAATGCGCGGGTTGAGCGAAAAACGCGTCAAATCGGAACAGGCTGTTCAAGTCACACGTAGTAAGCTGGACGAAGCACGCATGAATGCTCAAACGTTGACTGTGCGACGTCAGACAATTCAGGAGCATCTTGCGGCGGAAGGTCACGAATTAAGCAAAGTGTTCGATTCGCTGACTGACGAAGCGTCTATTGGTGAATGGGAAGAACGTTTGACGGCGTTGGCGACAAAGATTTCGCGTCTCGGTGCCATCAACCTTGCGGCCATTGAAGAATATACCCAGGAGATGGAGCGCAAGAAGTATCTTGATGAACAGTTGAATGACCTCAACGAGGCATTGTCCACACTGGAAAATGCCATTCGCAAGATTGACCGTGAAACCCGTGCTAAATTTAAAGAGACCTTTGATAAGGTCAATGATGGTCTCAAGCGTAACTTTCCTAAATTGTTTGGTGGTGGTCAGGCCTATCTGGAATTGACGGGTGAAGATCTTCTCGATACGGGCGTGAGTATTCTCGCACGTCCACCGGGAAAGCGTATCAGCAATATCCACTTGCTATCCGGTGGAGAAAAGGCACTAACAGCGGTTGCCCTGGTATTCTCTATCTTTGAATTGAATCCAGCACCTTTTTGTATGCTGGATGAGGTTGATGCACCTTTGGATGAGGCTAACGTAGGCCGCTTTTGTAATCTGGTTAAGGCGATGTCGGAGCACGTGCAATTTATTTTTATTACGCACAACAAGGCCACGATGGAAATCGCCTTGCAGCTTAATGGTGTTACTATGCACGAGCCAGGCGTTTCGCGCATGGTAGCCGTCGATGTTGACGAGGCTGCCGAACTCGCAGCGATGTAGAGGGCTTCAATGGAAGCGATATCTGCTTTTTTTACGGATCCATTACGTTTGACGCTTGGTGCGGCTGCAGTTGTTGTATTGCTTGGCATTTTTGTCTTTGGACGCAAAAACAACAAAGAGACACCGGAAGAGTTATCGCCTGAAGAAATCAAAGACGTGCTTACCCGCAACGAAGACAATAATGTCATTGTTAAGGATTCGCCTACATTGAATGACGATTCCTCCAGTCTTGAAAAGCTCCGAAATGACCAGGAACACGAAATTGCAGTAGCCGAAATTAATACCCCGGAATCCACGGTTTCCGGGAAAAAGTCGGCGGCTACAAGTTCGACGGTTGAGCGTTATGTGGAACAGGCATCACAGGCAAAGACGGAAGATATGTTTGTGGTGTTACATGTCGTTGCCCCTGAGGGGATGGCATTCACTGGAAATGCTATCACTCATGCCATGGAAGAATGTAATCTCGTTTATGGTGATTTCAAGATCTTCCACTATCCTCATCCACAAAATGATAGTTTGTCTCTTTTTAGCGTAGTTAATATGCTTAAACCTGGTTTTTTTGACGCGGATAAAATGCTGGACCTGACGACAACCGGTATCAGTTTTTTCATGCGTATACCGGTTATGCCGGGCCATCATCTCGATGTGTTTACAACGATGCTGGCAACGGCTCAGGCGATGTCACGCAAACTAGGTGGCAGTCTGCTGAATGAAAAACATGACTTACTGACACAAATGCATGTCGATACGATAAAACAAAAAATAGAAATATTTGAAGATAAACTCAAGTCTACTGAACAACACTCATCATAGAACAGGCAATGGAAAGCTTGGCATCTCTCAATAAACGTGCAGAACAGCTGCGTTCTGAAATCGAACACCACAATTATCGATATTACGTGCTCGACGATCCGGAAGTGCCGGATGCAGAATACGACAGGTTGATGCGTGAGCTTCAACAACTCGAAGCTAAACATCCAGAACTTATTACTGGCTCATCGCCGACACAAAAGGTCGGTGCGGCGCCTCTGGATGTCTTCAAACAAATAAAACATGCCGTACCCATGCTTTCCTTGAATAATGCCTTTAGCGAAGAGGACGTTTTCGATTTTGACCGACGTATTCGTGAAAAACTCAACGTCGATAAGGTAGCCTATTGTGTTGAACCAAAACTGGACGGCCTGGCGATCAGTCTGCGCTATGAAAAGGGGGAGCTAGTACAGGCTGCCACCCGTGGAGATGGTGTGACTGGAGAAGATGTCACACTCAATGTGAAGACCATTCAATCATTACCGCTGCGACTAATCGGCAATGGGTATCCGGATATTTTAGAAGTGCGCGGAGAAGTTTTTCTTCCTTTAAAAGGTTTTGAAATACTCAACAAGCGCCAGATTGAAAAAGGGGAAAAGGTCTTCGCCAATCCCCGCAATGCTGCCGCAGGTAGTTTGCGGCAACTGGATTCCCGCATCACTGCGCAACGTCCATTGGCGATTTATTGTTATGGCATCGGAGATGTCTCCAAAACATTTGGCAAGGGCCACTACGATATTATCCAACACTTGAAGAAATGGGGATTGCCGGTTTCTGCTGAGGTAAAACGCGTAGATGGCCCTCAGGGCTGCGTAGCTTATTTTGAATCTATGTCAAATAAGCGGGCCAAACTTGCTTACGAGATAGATGGGATTGTTTATAAGGTTGATGATCTAAAGCAGCAGCAGGAAATGGGTTTTGTCGCCCGTGCTCCCCGTTGGGCTATTGCACACAAATTTCCTGCCGCCGAAGAGATGACTATCCTCAAAGGAATCGATGTGCAGGTCGGCCGCACGGGGGCTTTAACGCCCGTTGCACGATTGGAGCCCGTGCGTGTAGCAGGTGTAACTGTTACCAATGCGACACTGCACAATCAGGATGAGCTGGATCGTAAGGATGTAAGGGTAGGTGACACTGTTATCATCCGTCGTGCTGGAGATGTTATACCTGAAATAGTGCAGGTTGTTATGTCCAAACGCCCAAAAGGTACCCGCAAATTCAAATTACCGGACAAATGTCCTGTTTGTGGTTCAAGTGCGATACGTGTTGAAGGCGAAGCGGTTTCTAGATGCAGCGGTGGATTGTTTTGCGAGGCACAACGCAAAGAAGCAATAAAACATTTTGCCGCTCGTAAGGCTATGGATATTGATGGCCTCGGGGACAAGATAGTTGAGCAACTAGTGGATGAAGGGCTCATTGAGGATATTGCAGACCTGTTTTCACTTAAAGTTGAGACACTTGCTAATCTCGAACGTATGGGCGAAAAGTCAGCGCAAAATCTTGTTGATGCCCTGGAAAAAAGTAAAAAGACTACTTTGGCGAAGTTTCTCTATTCTCTTGGAATACGTGAAGTTGGGGAGGCCACGGCGTTATCCTTAGCGAAACATTTCTGTGATCTTGAAAAAATTGCAAAAGCGAGCGAAGAAGAACTGCAGGAAGTACCTGACGTAGGACCTGTTGTAGCATCGCATGTAGTGCAATTTTTTAAACAAAAGCATAATCGTGAGGTCATCGAAAAACTTCTTGAAGCCGGTATTAACTGGCCAAAGGAAAAGCCCCCCGAAAAGGGACAGCTGGTGTTTGATGGCATGACATTCGTGCTAACTGGAACGCTGACTACGATGAAACGCAATGATGCCAAGGCTCGACTACAGGCATTGGGTGCAAAGGTGGCTGGAAGCGTTTCCGCTAAAACAAGTTGCGTCGTTGCCGGTACAGAAGCTGGTTCCAAACTTACCAAGGCTCAGGACCTCGGAATTCCAGTACTCGATGAGGATCAGCTCATTCTTTTGCTAGACAACCCCTCGCGTATAAAAAACCTCGTCTAATAAATTACAACCAAATTTTGCAAATAGAGTTTAGCTGTCTCTGTTATTTCCATCGGATTTCACCGGACTCAGAATCGCACTGAAACAGGAATTTACCTCACGGTGATACTTTTCATGTTTATTTGTGCTGTATTACCTGGCTTGCATAGTAATAAATTAGATGAGATTAGCTGTATAAGTAAAGGAAGAATACTACTTTCCTAATTATTTGATTCTTAAAGTAAAAATATATGTTTTGGTGGTTTTATTCGTAGAATTATGCTGTTAATATTTCGAAGGAAATAGATGATAGCCGTCTTAATTATAAAAATAGATATGTGGGAGGCGATGAAAACAATGTTGTATTGCGACTATAAAAAAATCATTTTTGTTGTGTTTGTACTAACGTCTATAAATGGGTGTTTCCACGATTCATTCTATGGCGGCGATTATTATGAATTGACGTCAACGGAACTCAATTATATAAAAATTAACGACGTGGATGTCTCCACAGATCTTTCGGTTAAACAAACTGGCTTCATTGCGGAACTGACTAGTCTTATTTCGGACGAGGCTGTTTTTGCTGGGAATAACATTCTGCCTGATATTAGGATTGGATATTCATCGGAAGACGATTATTTGTCAGTGGAATTTGGCATTTACAATCCTCAGAACGACTCAAAACTGACAGTCAATTTATACCGGTCTTTTTTTGAAGGAACCGAAGAATCTATCAGTACTAACATTTCTTACAGCCGTCATTCTCAGTTAGTTGCTTTTATTAATTCCGGGTATCCCGCAAACTCAGAGAGCGATATATCGAGTGGCATTTCTGTGACAAAAGACGAAATTATTATCCATACAGAAGCGTTGCTGACTGATGTTTTGTCACCGCTGATAGATAAGTATGTCTTGGACCAGGCTAGTCGACCTATACAGAGTGCAGGTGAGGCAGTAACAGTTACCGAATTGAAGAGTTTCTTTTCTAACGGTGGTGTCTATGTGTTTAATCTGGATTTAGGTTATACACTAACATTCAAAGATGTCTCTGCTGGACGCGGAATGGGCTGCTTCTTCCTGGCGGAATCTGAATCAGAGAAACCAGCCGGAGCAGATGATGATTGTCGTGAAGAGATAGCTTACGTCTCGTTTGATACCGGGTATACGGGAACGATACCGAATGTTGAGTTAAACACCTTTAGCATCAATGAAGTCGATCTCATAAAAGAAACGGAAGACGGCATGCAGGATACAGGTCTGGCTTATATAGGTGAGAGCCTGCAGCCAGAAATAATTATTCAGTTAAATGAACTGGATAATAATGATTTCCAGTTTCTTAACTTACATTTTTCCTTCACCGATAACACCAGTAATTCAGTACTGAATGTCAGTCTTGACGATGTTTTGTTAACTTCAAACGCGTTAAAGTTCAGTTCTCATAGTAGAGTATCAGCCTCGTATGCTCATCGTGATATAAATGACCTGAGTATTTACCAGGCGGAACGGAAAGTAAGTATTAATGTTCTAAAAGAGACGACCTCTATTTTGGAAATAAATGATAGTGGCTTGATTATTCATAGCAATTCTTTATTAGAAGCGCTCAGGACACAGGCATTAACTAACAGTCTGAATTATTCAGCGGTAACTCCCACAGTACCAAGTCAGTTTGATCGGTCGTCTAGTTACACCTATCAACTGAATGTCGCGAGGAAATATGGTGATCTCCTGACGGTTGGGAAGTGCGCCTATTTTGCAGTGTCAGAGGGGGATTTGCCGGAAAATAGTAATACTGATTGTCCGCTTCAATAAATATAGCAGATGTTTGGTAATTAAAATAAATGGAAATCGCGCGTTGGATGAAGATCTAATGGGGCATGCCAATAAATAAAGGATACGTGGTGAAGGGAATAAAGTTTAAACCTGCATTTCTGCTTTTCTTTTTTATCAGCGGTTTGTTTTCTCCTGCCATGGCCGTGGATATTAATAGTATAGTTTTGAACAGCTGTGAGAAAGTGGAAGGAATTATTATTGATGCCGACAATAAGTTTCTTAGACTTTTGTCTCTCAATGGTGAAGTTGTAAATATTCCAATAAAAGAAATTGACACCGTTTTTACCTTCGGAAGCAATAAGAATCCGTTTACTCAGTTTCAACTGGACAATGATAGTTATAAATATCTCAAAGAAATCTATTTTGAGGTTGATCAAAAGGAACCCGATGTTATTGGTTGGGCCTTTAAGTTTATCGAAGATCTCGTGTTTTTCTATTCTATTGATGGAAAGATGCACGTATTGAGTATTGACCAGATTAGAAAGGTTCGTCCTTATAAAGGTTTGCGCAATACAGTTTTACTGGATAAACAAAAGTATCAACTGGAAGTGTCAGATTATCTCGCCAACTGTGAATTCACTAGCTCGCAAGATCCGGACGAGCAATCCCTGCAAGCTGTCCGGATTATTAGTGATCAGATTAAGATTGGTGAATTTCTTGATAACTATCTTAAAGGTACGCAAAGGCTTGATAATTTTGAAGAACGCACCTATTTGTATGCCAAACCTTTCCTCTATAGGGAACGAAACCGTCTTTCAATAAATTATTTTAGACAGGATTTTGGTATTCCGAATTACCTGCCGGTCGCGTTTATCTGGTCCAATGGAACTGAATACCATTTTCAATCGAACAGCGGGATAGGTGCTCAACTGAGTGAAAACCTTCCTTATGTCGGACCGTTATTTTTAATTCGCTCTGATTTTAAATCGCATTTTTTTAGCGGAAGTTTTGAAGGCAATATTGAGAGTTTAAGTGCCGGTTCCAATGTTTCGTTTGATGGTGAAGATAAGAGTTCCGTGGATATTCATACGGATGCTACGGATGTGCTTAGGCCAAGGATGGTAGAGAGTTTCAACTATCTGGCAGTTATGGGAGCTGATTTTGGTCCATTTTCTTTGGGTGTCGGATCGTACTTCCCTGTTCATCGTATCCGGTTTGATCAAAGCAATCATCGAGATCTATTGGCGTATAAAATGTCACCGTTGGTTCGAATGATTTATACCAAGAAATGGATCACCATGCGTGTTCTGGTTTCTCAAAGTAAATATAAGTATGAGGCAAATACTTTGTCTGATCAAATCTCTGAATATAGCAGTATTTATAACCCAGATGATTTGTCTGGCGATTTTGGAATAGATTTTACCGAGCAACCTCAAGAAGAAACGTTGATGCCGGCGATCGGTGATTTTGATTTTATTAAACGCTTTGTTCGTATTTCGGGTGATATAGATGTCTATGAGGGAGTGAAACTAGTAGGTGGGGGAGTTTTTACCTATGGACACTACAATGAGCTTTCTTACGGTATTAAGAATAAACTGGAATTTAACAATATCATGCTCAGCGCGGGTATAGAGCATCAATTTAGTCATTATGTGAATCTCAAATTGTTCTATCAGGTACTCAGGCGCAGCAATACAGGAACTATTTACGGTAAGTCTATTGAAAATATCCATTATATAAAAACAGTAGGGGGAAGCTTTGAATTGCTTTTCTAGGATAGTTCTCGTTATTCTTCTTCTGTGTGGCAAGACGGCATTAGCGCTTGACCTTAAGGGATTGTATACATCTGCTTGCACGCGAGAGATTGGCGTTATACTCAATGTTGATCCGGTTAATATCTATTTTTTAAATATTAAGGGAAACCTGGTTTCTATCCCTCGTTACGATGTTGTTGGTCTGGCCAGTTACCCGATTAATCATATCCCGATAAATAAAGTAAAATTATCCGAAAGCACTAAGGTTGCTATCGACTCATACATTGTCCGCACCAATTACCAAAATGAAATCATCCCCATTATAGAGGGATGGCCGGTTGGTTTTTCCAAGGACAAGATCGCCTTCCTCGATAAGGATGGAAGAGAGGTTGCTATTCAGCGACGAAATATTTGGGAAATTGAGGCAGTTCCTACAGAAGAGGAAAGCACTTTTGCCAACGATGTGGTCTTTAAATATGATTTCATTCATCCAGTAAGCATGAGTAAATGTCCTCGTACTCTTGAAGGCAGTACGAGTGACTTGGCGAAAAAGCTGGAGGTGATCCCGCAGGAATTTGTCAGTGACCCTGTTACCATAAAACGTGGTCTGGATAAGTTTCTGGATGAACATAAAAAAATCAAGATGTACGTGCGTAGCCAGAAATTCTATCCAATACCAGAGGTGTACACGTTGGATGTGTCATTAGGGTTCTGGGCGACAATAGCTTCTCGTTATGGTGCAAGTACGAATCGGACTAATAACGGGGCGCCTATACTGGTCGAAGAGTTTTCGACCGGACCATTTGGCTATCAACATATTATTCTTACCGGTGCTGCACCGAATAATATGTTGATTCATGAGGAGCCACAGACACAATTATTCTATCGCTTTAAAGCGGATTACTTTCATGCGGCAATTTTGTTAGACCCAAATTCGATATTGGTTGGAAGGAAGTATGAATGGCAGGCCAATGATATGGAGAATGGGGATCTGCGAATAGTAGAACAGTTTTTTCTTGAAGCGGGTCTGGATTTTGGACATTTTTCCCTAAGTTATGTGCCTCTGGCCAATGTGGTATATGGGCTAAGACCGGCAAAGACTTCAAAATTAAAAGAAGGCTTTTATAGTGGTTTTGAACCGTTAAGCAAATACGGACTGGCCTATAATAGTCATTTGTTTAAAATCGATGCTGTCTACGGAAATGACATGTATACACCCAACGATGCGCTTTCTATCGACTATAAATTGAAACTCTATCGGATAAATGCGGAGTACATTGGTTTGAAAAAATATCGCATGGGTGCCAGCTTTATTCGTAAAGAATCTGGCTATGATACTTTTACGGCAGAATCGACAACTGCGGCTGTTTATCTGGATTACGAAATTAATTATAAATATCGCGTAAAAGGATTTGCATCCTATGAGCGATATACATCCAGTGATTCAGTAGCGGGCAATTATCTAAAGTCTGGTCTGGCGATGAGTTTGGTGTTTTAGCCGGTTGTTAGAGTACGGCTTA
>Ga0224506_10003732_pt1 | contig 10014 bp, 7 predicted proteins | sample SF_Jan12_sed_USG_2_FD_169108 | JGI IMG/M metagenome (GOLD analysis project Ga0224506, IMG submission 169108) | Sediment microbial communities from San Francisco Bay, California, United States - SF_Jan12_sed_USGS_8_1 | ecosystem: Environmental > Aquatic > Marine > Sediment | place: USA...
GGTGTTGATGACCAAAAGGGGGGTTTCGGAGTAATAAAAGAAGAAATTGTTGAAGGCGCGGTTGACGTCCTCCAGGTACTGGTACTCCATATTCTGCTCGAACCGCCGACCCCGTTTTTCCACCCGCCCATGCAGGACAGGAGTCTCAGCCTGCAGGAATATCACTAAATCCGGTTTGGGAATCTTGATTTTAATCAGATTGAACAATTGCTCGTAGAGGTGCAGTTCGTGGCCTTCAAGATTCAGACCCGCGAAAATCCGGTCACGATGGAAGAGGTAGTCGGAGATCACCACACTGCTGAATAAATCCCGCTGGGCGAGATCCAGATACTGGTTGTACCGGTTCAGTAAAAAAAAAACCTGGGTCTGGAAGGCGTAGCTGGACCGGTCCTCGTAAAATTTGTCCATGAAAGGGTTGTCCTCGTCTACCTCAAGGACCAGGCGGGCGTCGTATTGCTTGGCCAGCCGGTGAGCCAGAGTGGTTTTCCCGGCCCCGATGGACCCTTCGATGGCGATGAATCTCGGTTCGTGCATGGGTGTGTTTCAAGTGAGTTAATGAGCTGGATTCCCATCCCTGAGAATCCGCAGGTTTGCCTTAAACTGGGGACTTCAATTGCTGAGAATTTCTTTGATGGTCATTTTCAATTCCCGGAGGTCTGCCGATTTAACCACGTAGGCTTCCGATGCCCAGAGTTTGAACTCCTGTTTATACACGCCATAAGCTGAGCACAAAATCACGGGAATGTTTTTTTTGTTTGCCTTGAGCTCCTTCAAAAAATCGAAGCCGCTCATGCCCGGTAGCTTGACATCCAGAGTAATCAAATCTGGCGGGTCTTCTTCTACTATCTTGAGAGCCTCCTCTGCATTTTTGGCCAGAGAAACTTCGTAACCGGCATCCCGCAATTCCTCCTGGTACAGCAGGCGGATGTTATCTTCGTCATCCACAACCAGAATTTTCTTCAAAGAAGTCTCCTATTCATGGGCATGCAATACCCGCCGGTGCCCACACTAAAACCTCAACGGGCGAAAGTAACTTTACCATCTCGCCATTACGTTACGCCACAGCCTATTGGTCCTGTCCATAATCGGACCTCGCCGAGCAATGGTGAACCCCTAGTTTTTATTATAATCAGGGAAGTTTTGCAACGGTAAATACCAGTCCGGTTTATGTTCTGAAACAGCCGGGTTATTATTTTTTAAGGGCCTGACGATACAGAATAGCATATTGCTTTGCGGCCTTTTCCCAGCTGAAATCCTGCGCCATCCCGTTCAGCATTAGATTTCGCCAGACTTTTTTCTTGGAGTATAAAGCCAATGCCTTATGCAGGAGAGAGAGCCATTTGACCTCTTCACTGGATTTAAACAGAAAACCGGTGCCCTGATTTTTCCCGGACTGAAAGGTCTTGATAGTGTCCGCCAGTCCGCCGACCCGGCGTACCACTGGCACGGTTCCGTAGCGGAGGGCATACATCTGGGTCAGGCCGCAGGGTTCGTACAACGAGGGCATAAACAAGAGATCGCTTCCTGCGATGATTTGATGCGCCAGCTTTTCGTTAAACCCAGATACATAACGGAACTGATTCGGATAATTCTGGTTCTGCTCAGTAAAAAATGATTCGTAGTGCTCATCGCCCGAGCCGAGAATTACCAGAGCGGCCCCTTGATCCATAAGTTCTGCGAAACTCTGCACCACCAGATCGATTCCTTTCTGCGACGAGAGTCGGGTCACCATGCAGAGTAGAGGGGTTTGGTCCGTCAATTTGAGAGACAGTTTGCGGGCCAGACTTTTTTTGCACTCCTGTTTGCCTTTGAGTGATTTGGGGCCATAGTGAGCTTTAATGTGAGTATCTATTTGAGGATCCCATTCCCCATAGTCGGCTCCATTTAAAATGCCGGAGAGCTTGTTTTGATGATGACGCAGAACGCCATCCATGCCGAACCCATTTTCAGGAGTCAGGATTTCCTTGCTGTAAGTTTTGCTGACGGTCGCCAGCTGATCTGCGAATACCAGCCCCGCTTTCATGAAGCTGAAACAATCGTAAAACTCGACCCCTTCTATTGTGAATACGTTCCAGGGCAGGTGCGCCATGGGCAGATACCGGTTACTAAAATTTCCCTGATAGCCCAGGTTATGAATGGAAAAAACGGATCGGGTGTTTTTAAAAAATGGATCGTTCGCGAAGGTGGTTTTCAGGTAACAGGGAACCAGTCCGGTTTGCCAGTCGTTGCAATGAATAATGTCCGGCTGAAAGTCGAGCACTTTGCAGGCTTCGAGGACCGCGCGAGCGAAGAATATAAAACGCTCCGCGTTGTCGGGGAACTCCCCTTCGGCGTCTCCGTAAAATCCGTCACGGTCAAAGTAACCCTCTTGACCGACAAAATAGACGGGCACCGTGCGATTCAAACGGCCTTCATGCAGTTCTCCGGATTTTAGATTCGGCCCGATGGGAACGGTGACTGTCAACCCCATCGGCTTGATGGAACGTTTGACTTGTCCTACGGAACGGTATTTGGGGATTATCACCCGGACGTCGTGTCCTTGTTGCTTCAGAGCAAGGGGCAGGGCACTCGAAACGTCTCCCAGTCCGCCGGTTTTGGCGAATGGGTGAGCCTCGGGAGAAGCAAACAGTATGTTCAAAGGACGGGCCATTTTAGGGCTGGATTAAACGGTGGATTTTACTTTCTTGCCGTTTCGTACGATAAGAGTTTGAGGTGTAAGCGCGTTTATCCCAGACTGCGAATACTAAGGAATGACCGCTCAAATGTCAATTCAAGGAGTGTATCCACCCCGACGGATATTGATTAATAACCGTTGATCCGGGTGAACTCGGAATCTATAATCAAATATACGATTCAAATATCAGATATCTGAAGAGGTTTGTGCAATATGATCCATCCGTTGTCAGGGAAAAAAGTGGTGCTTGGGGTATCCGGCGGCATCGCGGCTTACAAGGCAGTGGAGCTTTCGCGTCTTTTGGTGAAGGAGGGCGCGGATGTGTATGTGGTGATGACTGAAAATGCCAAGCAGTTCATCACCCCGCTCACTTTTGAAGCGTTGTCGGGGCATCCGGTCTATCACGAAATATTCGGAAGCCAGGCGTCCGCTTCAATGGAGCATATTCGCGCGGCAGAAAATGCCGATTTGATGATCGTCGCACCTGCGACTGCCAACTCCATTGGCAAAATGGCGCACGGACTGGCAGACGATCCGTTGTCGACCCTGTTCTCGGCTTTTGCCGGTCCCGTTTTGGTGGCCCCGGCCATGAACGATAAGATGTGGAACAATCCCGCCGTCCAGGAAAATATTCGAACTCTCAAGAGGCGCGGCGTGGGTATCGTCGATCCGGAGGCAGGACAGTTGGCCTGCGGAACGGTAGGGCTGGGCCGACTTGCGGAACCGGAGCGTTTGTTGGAAGCGGTTCGCAAATCTCTGCTACGCCAAACCGACCTTGCGGGTCTGCGTATTTTGGTGACTGCGGGTCCGACTCGAGAACCGCTCGATCCGGTGCGCTTCATCACCAACCGGTCCTCGGGGAAAATGGGCTACGCCATCGCTCGTCAGGCACGGAGCCGGGGTGCGGAGGTGACGCTGGTCAGTGGTCCGACTCATCTGGAGCCGCCTTTTGGTGTGAGCCTGTTGAATTGTCAGCGGACAGGGGAGATGGCCCAACTGGTTCTCGATCATTTGCCACAGTGCGATGTGTTGATCATGACTGCCGCCGTGGGTGATTTTGCACCGGAGTCTGTCCAAAAGGAAAAAATCAAAAAGAGCGGAGAGGATCCTCTCGTTCTGAACCTCCAGCCTACCCAGGATATTTTGAAAGCCGTGTCCGAAAAGAAGTCCAATCAGTTGATTGTCGGGTTTGCCGCCGAAAGTGAAAATATTGTTCAGAGCGCCACTGAAAAACTGCATCGCAAACATCTTGACCTGATCGTCGCCAACGACATCAGCGCGCCGGGCATAGGGTTTCAGTCTGATAACAATCAGGTGGTTCTCATCGACCGCAACGCCCAGGTCGAATCGCTTCCACTTCTTACCAAAACAGAAATAGCCGATATTCTACTCGACCGAATTCTCGCGCAACTCAACGAACGATAAGTACTTTTAGGATTATTTTTTGGAAACTTGGGGCGCTTTAGCCACGCACCTGAAACCGACAGTCTTGCTACGCGCTTTTGGAACGGTAGCGTTTCGATAGGTGAGATTGACATCTTCGGCGTTGTTTTTCCAGTTGCCGCCTCGAATGATTTTATAGTGGCCTTTTTCCGGGCCGGGCGGGTTTTCCTTCGGAGAAAACAGATAGTATTCCGGAAAGTGCCAGTCCTGAACCCACTCGGCGACATTGCCGGATAAATCGAATACGCCATAATCCGATTTTCCTGTTGGATACGATCCTACCGCAGTGGTTTTCCCGATATGGTTGTTGAAATTGGCGCGGGTTTTGTCTGGTTCTTCGTCTCCCCAGGGATACTTGACCGGTCGTTTGCCACGCGCGGCCTTTTCCCATTCTGCTTCCGTAGGCAGCTGTTTATTGCCCCACTGGCAGAAATCCTGGGCTTCTTTCCAGGTTACTCCCACCACTGGTTGATCAGATTGATTAAAATTGGAATCATCCCAGTAACGGGGCAGGTTTTTGGAACCAGTCGCAGCCAAATACTTTTTGTAATCCGCGTTGGTTACTTCATGAATATCAATATAGTACTCGTCAAGGATCACTTCGTGAGCGGGGTCTTCCGGCCCCAGCATATGCCGGTCCGCCTGAAAAATGGCTACCGGGTTCAATTCTCTCAACGATCTTCGGCTCCCCATTTCAAAAGCGCCCTTCGGGATAAGAACCATGCCTGAGTAAGAGGCAGGGGCTGTTTTTTTTGGAGGAGTCCCCCAAACGCCGCTTGCCAGCGCAACTGTGAAGATTGTGGACAACATGATGATTCTAAAAACCATAGCCGTAACAGTCCGATTACACTAACCTAAATGGTTAATCGATGGATAAATGTTCTCAAGAGGTTGTACGTTGACACCATAGATTAATCATAATAGAATTTCAACAAACATCCTAATTTGTTTTTCAAGTAGACTTTGGCCGGTACCACACGCGCCAGGGATTAGTTTGAGGTCGGTTCACTATGGATAAACCTAAAAAAGAGCCTATTGTTTTGCGCCATAAGCAGGAGCAAAAACTGTGCTTGAACTGTGGTTTCCCCAACCGGCCTTCCGACACGCGTTGCATGTATTGTAGTACCAGTGTTGAAGAAGATAAAGGATTGATCGCCTGGCTTCGCCACAACTATTACGTTTTGCGCTGGCGTTGGCAACTCAAGAGCAAACGTGAAAACCTCGATATCCAACCTCGCAAAAAGGTTTTCAGTTTCATCGGCTACTTTATGATCGGGTTGGTTTTAACTCTGGCTGGAGCCTATTTCTTTATCACGTCACTGGCAGAAAGCAGTTTTACCAGTGGTTTGATCGCCGTACTCCTTCTCTTATACGGATTTTTTACTTTCAAGTCCCTGTTTTCCCAGAAATAATACCTCACCTGATCGTAATTTTCATGGATCACTCGTGAACCCTTACATCTGCCTTCTGCCGGGATATGCCGACCTGAAATCTGTTATCATTTAAAGAAATGAGCCTTTGCTTTATCTGGAGGCATTCCAATGATGAGGGTTATGAGGCATGTCCGAAACGAACAAAATTAAAGACCGACACATTGTTCTCCCGGTGAAGGGGATGACCTGCGCCAGTTGCGCCTCCCGTATTGAAAAAAAAGTCGGGGAGCTGGATGGCGTGGACCAGGCTGGCGTCAATTTCGCCGCCGAATCCATTACCGTGGACTTTGATCCAGACCGCACGTCTCACGAATCAATCATACAAACAATTGAGAAAATTGGATTCAGCGTTCCAACGGTGAAGCAGGTTTTTCCCGTGGAAGGCATGACCTGTGCCTCCTGCGTTTCCCGCGTCGAAAAAAAACTGCGCAGTTTGGATGGAGTGACCGATGCCCAGGTCAATCTCGCCAGCGAACGCGCCACAGTCGAGTATTTGGAGTCCCGCCTGGGGATGAAGGATTTCCAGGATGCCTTGGAGCAAATCGGTTATCACGTGCCTCAAGGGGAAATTAAGAACCTGTCCAGTCGTGATCTGGAGGAAGAGCGGCATCGGCAGGAAACCCGGCAATTGACCCTCAAATTGGTATTCAGCGGATTAGCCGGGATTCTTATCATGGCCGGGGGCATGCGGGACTCGCTGGGATTTCTGCCGGCGTGGGAGCCGTCGACTTACTATGGTCTGTTTTTTCTGTTGGCGACACCAGTGCAATTCTGGGGTGGCTGGCAGTTCTACAAGGGCACGTGGACGGGCCTCAAGCACGGCTACGCGGACATGAATACTCTGATCGCTGTCGGTACTTCGGTAGCCTATGCCTACAGCGCGTTCGCCACATTTTTTCCATCGGCGCTTAAAACGTTCGGGGCGGAAGTACTGGTGTACTACGACACCTCGGCTATGATCATCGCACTTGTGTTGATGGGTCGCCTGATGGAAGCTCGGGCCAAGGGCCGGGCTTCGGACGCCATCAAAAAACTGATCGGCCTGCAACCCAAATTCGCGCGCGTCGAACGATTGGGTAAGGAACTTGATATCCCGATTGATCAGGTTATTCAAGGTGACATTGTTCTCGTTCGGCCGGGAGAGAAAATTCCCGTGGACGGCATTTTGCTGGAGGGGCCGACCACCATTGACGAGTCGATGATCACCGGTGAAAGTATCCCTGTAGAGAAGCAGATCGGTGACTCCGTTATCGGTGCCAGTATCAACAAAACCGGATATTTTAAAATGAGGGCAACCCGTCTCGGAAAAGATTCGGTGTTGGCGCACATTATCAAGATGGTGGAAGAGGCTCAGGGATCGAAGGCTCCGGCGCAACGATTGGCAGACCAGGTGGCGGCGATTTTTGTTCCCACGGTAATCGGACTCGCCAGCCTCGCGTTTATCGTCTGGTGGGTTTGGGGAGCCTCTATGACTACGCTTCCGACGGACCCGTTTTTGTTTGCGATGATGATTTTTATTTCAGTGATGATTATCGCCTGCCCCTGCGCTCTCGGTCTGGCGACTCCTACGGCCATCATGGTGGGAACCGGGCGGGCGGCGGAGTTGGGTATTTTGATCAAGGGCGGAGAAATTCTTGAGCAGGCGCAGAAGATCGATACGGTGGTGTTCGACAAAACCGGAACGCTGACTCTCGGTCAACCGGAGGTGGTAGATATTTTTGTCGCCCCCGAGCTGGGCATGAGTGAAATTGAATTGCTTTCGCTGGCCGCTTCGCTGGAAAAGGGCTCCGAACATCCTTTAGGAGAAGCGGTGGTGGCCGCCGCAAAAAAAAGGGACATCTCTGTGCCATCCATGCAGGACTTCAAAGTTCTCCCTGGTTTTGGTGCGCAGGCTCGTGTAGAGGGGCATGACGTGGTCATAGGCAACCGTAAGTTGATGAGGGAGGCGGGCCTTGATCTTTCCTCTGTCGAAAGCGAACTGGAGGAATGGACCCGTGAAGGCAAAACTCCCATGCTGATTCAGGTGGATGGACGGCTGGCCGGTGCGATGTCCGCCGCCGATCAGATCAAACCTCATGCAATAGATGCCTTGGCGCGGCTAAAGCAAAAGGGAATGAAGGTGGTCATGATTACCGGCGACCATTCGCTAACGGCTCGCGCCGTGGCCGATACTCTGGGGATTGACGAAGTTCTCGCCGAAGTGCTTCCCGGCGACAAGGCGAACGAGGTGAAACAATTGATGGCGCAGGGCCGCTTTGTCGCCATGGTGGGAGACGGCATCAACGATGCCCCGGCACTCGCACAGGCGCATATCGGGATCGCGATGGGATCGGGGTCGGATATCGCGATGGAAACCTCGGACATCACCCTCATGTCCCAGAACCTGAACGCCGTGGTGGACGCCATTGAACTCAGCCGGTCGACCCTGCGAAAAATCAAACAGAACCTGTTCTGGGCGTTCTTCTACAATATTCTGGGAATCCCCATTGCCGCTGGTGTGTTGTATCCCGCGTACGGTATTCTTTTGAAACCCCTGTTTGCTGCGGCGGCCATGTCGTTCAGTTCCGTTTCAGTGGTCAGTAATTCTCTTCTGCTGAAACGGTTTCAACCTTTTCGCGAGTCGTCTCACTAGCCCGGCGATTAAAGTTAAAGAGCAGAATGTTTACTTGAGGGAAAACTGCGGTTGGGCGCGAAAGTTTTTGCTGTAACCGATCGATCCATCTTCCAGTACCACCATCGCCTCGGCATTTTCTATTGAATCGATCCATTCGATTCCCTTTTCCGGTCCCATAACAAAGACGGCAGTTGCCAATGCATCGGCATCCATGACTTCCGTGGTGATGATGGTCGCAGAGATCATCAAACGCGCGGGCTGTCCGGTCTGTGGATCAAAAATGTGATGGTAGCGTAGGCCATCCTTGATGAAATACCGTTGGTAATCCCCGGAGGTGGCGATGGCCTGGTTGTTCACAGCGAAGGATGCCAGCAGCTCCTGTGGTTTGCGCGGATGCTGGAGGCCGATGTTCCACGAGGTCTGTTTGGCTTTTTGACCGAAGGCAAACAGATCACCCCCGGCGTTTACAATGCCATTCTTGACCTTGCCGCGTAATATAGAGATGGCGCGGTCGACGGCGTAGCCCTTGGCTAGTCCACCCACGTTGATGGCCATGCCACGCCTTTTCAGCCGTACAGTGTGATCCTTTACTTCAATGTCTTTGTAATTGACCAGAGATGCTGTTTTGCGGAGGGTATTCTCGCTGGGGATGACTTCCTTCTCGCCGTTAAAATCCCACAGGTGAACCAGAGGCTCAACAGTGATGTCGAATGCCCCGCTGGATTGTTCGGACCAGTAAATGCCTTCTCGAATCACCTCTTCTACTTCACGGGATACCGGGATTGCTTCCTTGCCGGCGGCGCGGTTGATGCGTGAAATTTCCGAGTCGGGGATGTAGGTACTCATCAACTGTTCGATGCGTTGCATCTCGTCAAATGCCTGGGTAGTTACGGTCTGGACAACATCTGCGTCAGAATGGGACACGGTGATTTCCACCAGCGTTCCCATGATGAGTTGTGTCCGGCGAGTGGGCTGGTTTTCAGCGATATCGCAGGCGTTGAGGACGAGTCCTATCCACAGGAAAAAGGCGATTACTTTAAAGGAGGGGTGTTTCATTGTTTATTGTTTCATTTCACTGACGAGGATTTCGCGGTTGTATACCGCCTTCAAGTCGGACCGGAGCAGTAACCCAATTACTTTTTTGGGATCGCCAACGCTTACCACAGGCATTTGCTCGACATCCAAATCTAAAAATTTATCCAACGCTTCGTTCAGGTTGTGGTTGGGTTTTAAAGTCACCACATCGGCGGTGGCGAGGTCACGGGCGAAGACGGCTTTTCCAATTCCTTCTTTTTGTGCGGCGTCACGAATATCTGTAAATGAAATTATTCCGACCATGTCCTCCTCTTGATTCACGACTGGATAACACAGGTGACGTGAATAGGATACGATTTCCAGAATATTTTTGAAAGGCATTTCCTCGGGAATGGTGGTGACTTCCTCAGTCATCACGTCGCGGACAAACATGGTACTCAAGATGGAGATGGCTTTACCTTGTTGGATGTTGATGCCGCGATTGAGCAGGGACTGAACGTAGATGGAATTTTTTGTAAAGCGTCGCATCGTGTAAGTGGCGACAATACAACAAATCATACTGGGAAGGACAATGGTGTAGTCCTTGGTCATTTCAAACAGAATGAGTATGCTTGTCAAGGGAGCCTGCATCACTGCGCTGGCCAGTGCGGCCATACCCACCAGTGCATAAGTTTCACTTGAGGCAGTCCAGTCGGGAAGAATTCCGTGAACCCCCGCTCCGAATGTGGCGCCGACCATGGCACCGATGAACAAGGAGGGAGCAAAAGTTCCGCCGATACCGCCCGAACCAAGGGTCACGGCGGTAGCGATAATTT
>Ga0224506_10003733_pt1 | contig 10014 bp, 6 predicted proteins | sample SF_Jan12_sed_USG_2_FD_169108 | JGI IMG/M metagenome (GOLD analysis project Ga0224506, IMG submission 169108) | Sediment microbial communities from San Francisco Bay, California, United States - SF_Jan12_sed_USGS_8_1 | ecosystem: Environmental > Aquatic > Marine > Sediment | place: USA...
CCTTGTATTGGGACATATTTGACTATATATTTGATAGCACTGGCTCTTTATCCACCCCTCCCAAATTCAGTGTTTTTTCTCAGCCACATCTTTAAAAGTGAGCCAAACCTTCTTTGGTATATCGTCGTTATGACGGTATTTTTTGGAAACTTTTTTCTTGCAATGAGAGTTATGAAGAAGACTCTGTTTGGTAGACCAAACCCAAAGATTCACTACGTGCATATGACAGTAAAAGATAAAGCAATACATATGCTTGTTGTTAGCGGACTTCTTGTTTTAAGTATTTATGGACTTAAGGAGACACTCATATGAGTATTGTTGAAAAGCTAGATGCAATTAAGGATACCGTCCCACATTATTGGCCTATTGGCTCATTTATTCACCATAATCCCCTCAAAGGTTTTGAAGGCTTACATTTTAAAGATGCATTGAGTAAAGCTCAAAGTATTTTTGGTGGAAAAGTCTATATGGATTCATCTTACTTCATGGGACTAAGCCAAGAGGGAAAAATCGATGATTCAATCTTAGAACGTAATATACAAAAAGTTCTTGAAGAGAAAAACTTTGATATACCTTTAGAGTTTGCAAAGAAATTTCTAATGGAAGTTAGTCCAAAATGGAATAGTCTTAGAATTAAGTTTTTATATAAAAAAGAGAAGATCGATGATGAACTTTGTTCATACCTAGACAAAAAATCAAACTTTCATGATGAAAAAGCGTGGCTGGATCAACTGATAACGCATATGACTTTATATGAGATCGATGATGCCCTTTTTGGTACTGATAACAAAGAGAGTATTGAAAAAAATGTTATTGAGTTTATCTCACGTTTTTTAGATGAAGATCAAACGACGCTTAGCATGCCAAATAGAGAACTTGGAATGTTTGAAGCCTTCAAACTTTTTGAGAACTTTGATTATGAAAAGGATGCAGAGAGTTTTGTCCAAGAAGCATTAGAAAAACTACATGTTAAAGATGCCCAGTCGTACTTTTTGACCCATCTCCTGAAACTTCATGGCTGGGCTGGCTTTATCAAATATCGTTCTGAGGATCCTGATTACTTCTCGCAACAACAATATCCTTCTTCATTGATGGAATATATGGCTATACGGCTTTATTATGAGTTGCAAAAAGTGACGAAAAGTAAGATCAGTAACTTTGAAGTTTTCCAAGCATATGCCAAAGACAACCTTAGTGATGTGATCTTACAATTTCTCAAGCATAAGAATATGCTCTTTGGTCCTGCTTTAGATGCTTTAGAGGCTAAAGAGCCTACACGAAAGATCTTAGATGACCACATTCAAAATGAATTGAACTTAGATGCACTTCAAGTTCAGCACTCAAATGAAGTATTAAAAAGCAATCTACCATTAACGGAATTGGCTTCAATTATTGAGAAGTTGAAAGAGGAAGAGGGCTATATTTGGCTTAAATCATTAGAAGACAGTTATATCAGTAGCTATGTTGATAAGATCATTGATGTGAAGTTTGAAGAAGAAGAGCAACCTTTAGCATCTGCTACGTTTTGTTTGGATGTACGTTCTGAGGTTATAAGAAGATCGATAGAGCATAGTGGTGCATATAAGACTTATGGAGCGGGTGGGTTTTTAGGTATTCCTATCGCATTTGTAGAGTTTGATAAGGCCCATGAACAGCTCTTAGCTCCAGCTATTGTCAAGCCTCAAAATGTTATTTTTGAAGTTCCTAATGAACCTTATGAAGAGTATAGCTCAAAAAAAGGGATGAATAAAACGACGAAAAAAGTTTTAAGTGATTTAAAAAACAACCCTTACACTCCTTATATTATGGTTGAAGCTATTGGATGGATCTTTGGCATTAACCTTTTTGGTAAAACCTTTTTACCTCAAAAAACAAATAAATTCTTGTCAAAATTTAAGCCTAAAAAGCCTAAGACACGATATACCATTGATAAACTTTCTATCGAAGAGATTGAGTTTTATGTTAAAAAACTTCATACAAAAATCATCCATTCAGTTTTAGCAGATAAAGCAAAAAGAGAATACTCAGATGATGAGGTTGAAGTAGTTAGAAGTCACCTCTTATTTAATACTGACTTAACAGTAGAACTATCTGATGGGATCATTGAAACGTTAACATCTTCTTATCAGATCACAGCAGAAGATTATAAATATCAAAAAATGAAACTTTCCATGGTAGGGTTTACACTTGAAGAGAAAGTGAAATACTTACACAATTATCTTACGATGATTGGTCAAGTTGATACCTTTCCAGAGTTTGTAGTTATCATTGGTCATGGAAGTATTTCAGATAACAACCCTTTTGAGTCGGCACTTGATTGTGGGGCCTGTGGAGGAAATATATCGCTTCCAAATACAAGAACCCTTTGTATGATCGGTAATAATAAAGAGGTCCGTGAAGCGATAAAAGAGAAGGGGATTACAATTCCTGACAGTGTAAAATTTATGCCAGCAATACACATTACGTCCACTGATGTTATAGAGTTTCATGATTTAGATATCTTGACTGACGATGATATGAAAACATATCGTAAGGTAATGGATGATTTTAATAATGCATCAATGCTATCTAGAGAAGAGCGCATCGAAGTACTTCCATATACGCACACACAAAAAGATATTATGCAAAAATCAATGGATTGGTCTGAGCCTAGACCTGAGTGGGGACTAGCTGGGAATATGGGTGTTTATGCGGGTCCAAGAAACTCGATAAAACATCTCCCTTTAAACAATCGATTTTTTATGCATTCCTATGATCACACTATTGATAATGATAATGCAGATATCCTAACACGTATTTTTGATGGACCACTCATCGTTGGCGAATGGATCAATCTAGAGCACTATTTCTCAACAGTAGACAATGGTACTTATGGTGCAGGTTCTAAAGTCTATCATAATGTTGTGGGAAAAATAGGCGTCTACAATGGTAACTATAGCGATCTAAAAATCGGACTTCCTACGCAATCGGTACTTTTAGAAGGTAAAGCGTATCATGAACCGGTACGGCTTATCTCTTTTGTCGAAGCACCTTTGGAAAAAGTAGGCAAAGCTGTCGAAAACTCGATTGCTAAAGAGTTTATTTTAAATGAATGGATACGCCCAGTCATTATAGATAGAGAGGCTAAAAAAGTCTATGTATTTGAATCGGGTGAATTTAAAGTGATTAAAGAGCTTTAAAACCTTTTTAATATCAAACGCATAAGGGAATTGTAGTTTTTATTTAAGCACATTGCTTAAGTCATAAGTGCTATAATTCCAAATAAATATGAAAAGGAAAAACATGTATACAATTGAAATGGAAGATCCCTGTTCTTGTTTTAACAAAAGTGGTATGGAAAAAACTAAAACTTTTGAAGAGATAACTGATGCACATAACTACGCAAAAGTTTTAGAGTGCCGCATGAATCAAGAATTTTGTCTTAAACATTACTTTACTGCTGTAGATCATGGTGAAAAAATCATTATCACGAAGATTGTAAGACCCGTAGATGAAGATGAAGATTATGAGCATGAAGATGTTAAAACACTTATTGCAAATAGTGGTGTAAAAATTGGTTTTGATGATGCCGAAGAGACTCCAAATGGAAAAAAGAACTAGTTTAAAACTCAATATAACTGATCAAATATCTTTTATGAACTAAACGCAAAAATAATTTGAAGCCACGCATAGCAAATGTGTTTGTGGCTGATAAAACCTATCTAAGAGATCAAAGCTTAGAGTGCTCCCAATAAATCTTTATAAATCTCTCGTAAATCACAGTAAATTTTCAAACATAAATAAACTATTATAAAAAACAAGTACTTCATTCATAACTATTGGCATTGTGGCTAAAGTACTATACTGCCGAAATAATAAACTATAAAAAGGAAACACTATGAATACCGTGGAAATTGAATTTGAATGTGGATGTTTTAAAAAAAGTGACTTTGAAAAGAAAGTGTCATTTGAGAATCAGCAAGATGCCTACAATTATACAAAAATAGCTACAGAGATTATGAACGAAGATTTCTGTAGTAAACATGAATTTGTTGGTATGAGAAGTGAAGATGATAACTTCGTGATTAGAGTTTCTGATAATCTTAACCCTAGTTCTTGTAGTACTGATGGTGATAGTGGTTGTAGTACCGGTAGTTGCGGCTGTTAAACAGGCTAAACTCAGTTAGGAAATCAACCTTTTGTTTAGCTATAATTTCACTATAAATACGAGGAGATGCTATGCCCTATGATACAGTTGATAGAGGTACGATAGAAGCCATGGTGAAAAAGTTTTATGGCACCGTCCTTGAAGATGAATTGCTTGCACCGATTTTTATAAGATCCTTAGGTGATGACCTGAAAAATGGTAAATGGCATGAACATTTAAACACTTTATATAAATTTTGGGATCTTATGATGACGGGTCAACGAGGTTATGGTGGAGATCCGTTTCCACCCCATGCATTCTTAGGACTAAATGAACCTGAACCTTTTGAACGTTGGTTAGAGCTTTTTAAGGCAACAGTCAATGAGATGTTTATTCCAGAAATTGCTGATAAATTTTATGCAAAAGCTGATCGATTGGCAAATATATTTATGGAAAACCTTGATATTAATGATGAAGAAGACGAGGACTAGAACTATCTTTCTAATAATTTAGCTTGCTCTATTCTTAGTTAGGGGATTGTTTGCAAGCTGTATACATTGTTAACTATTCTCGTGCTCATTATTATTACTCTCATGATTATTTCTATTTGCTGTTTACACAGTAAGCTACTCACTTTTTAACTCCGATCTTAACTAAGCTAATAGGTTTCTACCTTTAGAAGTGCGCAATATCATATAGGTATGATCATACTTCACAAACTCTACACACTTTAATGGTATTATAATTATATAAAATAATAGTTTTGGTAAATCTATAAATGAGAGATACGAAATGATAAAAAAAATTGTCTTGTCAGTAGTATTGTTAACTGTTTGTCTGGAGGCGGCAACTTTTAAAAATGCTGTATTAATGCTTGAAAAACATGAAAGTATCGAAACTGCACTTTTTAAGTATAAAGCGGGAGCCCAAGAAGCTAAGCTAAAAGGATCATGGGGAGATCCACAACTGAAAGTTTCGGCAAAAAACTTCCCAAATGATAGCTTAGCTTTTGATCAAACCCCAATGACTGGAATTGAATTTGGAATATCACAAAAAATACCCTTAACGTCAAAATATGGAAACATCAAGAACGCTTTTTCTGCTTTATCTCAAGCCTACCTCTATGATGCAAAGGATAAAAAGGAAAAACTAACAAAGGCCTTTTGGGAGATTCTTATTTTAAAAAGAAAGATAAAGGAAGAGCTGTCTATTTTAACGGATAATAGTAGGTGGATTGAAAAGATCCTAAAAGTGAGTAAAAGATTGTACGCAACAGGGAAAGTCACACAGCAAGCACTATTGGATATTCAAATAAGAAGATCAGAGATAGAACGTGATATTAGTAATAAAAGCTATGAGCTCTCTCAAATTGACGACAAACTTATCTATTTAATAGGTGACTTTCATATAGAAGAAAAATCCATTCCTTGGGAATCTTTGGAAACAACTTCAACCCAAACAGTAGATTATAGGGAGCTTGGACTACAAGAAAAGTTAAAAGCAAAGCAGCATAGATTAAAAGCATCAAGGTTAAATTATGTTCCAGACGTTACAGTTTCCTTAGGGTATACCCAACGATCTAATATTGATGGCAATGGAGATTTCGTTGGTGCATCACTATCTTTTCCGATTCCACTATCTGATGAAAAATATTCGAAAGTTGAAATAGCAGTACAAGAAAAATCTCAAGTAACAAAATATTATGAAAATTATAAAAGAGTTAAACGTAGAGATCTTTCTATTCTTTCAAAGCAGATTAAAAAGCTTATGAGTGAAATAAACATACTGAATAGTAAAATGATTAAGTATGCTATGAATTCTAGGCAAATAACCTCAAAATCTTATGAGACCGGAAACTCTAGTTATGTTGAGTTACTACAAAGTGAGTTAAAACTACAAAAGATCTTACTGCACAAAGTCACACTAGTGGCAAGAAGAGATATTAAAAGGGTGACATTTAAATATATAAAAGGGGAGCCTTTAAATGAATAGATTATTAACTATCGCCGTATTAGTCTCAATGTTAGTTCTAGGAACTTCCTGCAGTGAAGAGCCATCAAATAAGCTCAAGAATACTCAAGAACATGATATCAAGCAAAAGGATTATTATACGTGTTCGATGCACCCTCATATAAGAGAAGAACAGCCTGGAAAATGTCCGATTTGTCAGATGAATTTAACTAAAATAGAAGTTGATGAAGAATATCACATAGATAAAGTTGATAACTCTGATGAGGGTCATGATCTGTCAAAGCACAAGGATTATTATACGTGTGCAATGCATCCTCACATAAGAGAAGATAAACCTGGTAAATGTCCGATTTGTCATATGAACTTAACAAAGATAGAAATCGAAGATGATACACAAATGGCAAGGGAAGATACATCAGAAGTGGATAGCGCTAAAAAAGATAAGGCATCTAATGTAGTAGCTAAAGTAAAACTTCGAAAAGCACAGATGAAACATTTTAAGCCAGATCTGTTTCCCGTAACTACGATGAAAATGACAAAAAAAATTCGACTTCTTGGATCCGTGCTTCAGTCAGAAGAGAAGGAGAGTACGATACCTGCAAGAATTGGTGGTCGTGTTGAAAAAGTCTATGTGAAATCAACGGGTAGTATCGTTAAGGTTGGGGATCCGGTTATAGATCTGTATAGTCCTAAACTTATTACTGCAGGTGAAGAGTACTTACTCGCAAGACAAAGTTATATCAACAGTAAAACAAAAGAGTTTAGAGATATGCTCAAGCAAAGCATTGAAAAACTTAACCTCTGGGGGGTGAAACAATCTCAATTTGAAAAATGGTATAAAGAAGGAAAAGTTCCTAAGCAAATAACCATTTATTCAAATACGACGGGAATTGTTAGAAAAAGAAATGCAAGTGTTGGTAACTACTTTAAAGAGGGGCAAAACTTTTTTGAATTATCAGATTTAACAGATGTTTGGGTAGAGATGGATGTTTATGAACACGATTCCGCATTAGTCAAAATAGGTCAAAAACTTCACTTAGAGTTCACTGCAATTCCAGGTGAGACTTTGATGGGTGAAATTGATTTTGTACACCCAGTCTTAGATATAAAATCTAGAACGCTTAAAGTCAGAGCAACAATAGAGAATAGATCGGGTAAGTTAAAGCCTGGAATGATAGCCAACGCTGCTTTAGATGTTGATATCGATGGTCTGCCTTTAGTCGTTCCTCGAACGGCTATTATAGACACGGGTAAGCGCAAGGTCGTCTGGATTAAGGTAAACACTCAAACCTTTCAAGCTAAATCTGTTCACGCTGGTTACGAATCAGAAGGTTACGTAGAAATTAAACATGGTTTGATGGAGGGTGAAGAGGTTGTGATTGAGGGTAACTTTTTATTAGATGCTCAAGCACAGCTTTTTGGCGGATATGAGAATATGAAATCAGGTAATGCTTCACAACACAACCATTAAGGCTTCAAAATGATTCAAAATTTAATAGAATTAGCGATTCGAAATCGTGCCATTGTTGTCGTTGGATTTGTATTTATAGCCTTACTATCGGTATTTAGTTTAAACAATGCTCGTATTGATGCGATCCCCGATATTGGAGAAAATCAGCAGATCGTATTCACCCAGTGGCCTGGACGTTCACCTAAAGATATTGAACAACAAGTCACTTATCCTTTAAGCGTTATGTTACAGGGAATGCCTGGAGTAAAAAACATACGTGCTACTTCGGCATTTGGTTTTTCAATCATCTATGTGATTTTTAACGATGATGTTGACTTTTATTGGAGTCGCAGTCGGGTTTTAGAAAAACTTTCAACAGCTACTTCTGAACTTCCAAGTGGTGTTAACCCAAAAATGGGACCTGATGCGACGGGATTAGGACAAATATTTTGGTATACGCTTGAAAATGAGAAAGAAGCTAAACATCCTAAATCCTTGGCAGAGCTTCGATCACTTCAAGATTTTTATGTGCGTTTTCTTCTTCAAGGCGTTGAAGGTGTTAGTGAAGTAGCCAGCATTGGTGGTTTTGTCAAAGAGTATCAAATTGATGTTGATCCCAATAAACTGTTTGCTTTTGATGTACACTTTTCAGCGCTTATTAAATCCATTCAAAACAGTAATATTGATGTGGGCGCCGAAGTCGTTGAAGAGGGAGATCGTGAATTTATCATTAGGGGAAAGGGTTTTTTTAAAAGTATCGCTGATATTGAGAATGTTGTTGTCGCTGTTAAGAATAATTCGCCCATTAGAGTCAGAGATTTAGCCAGTGTCAATATCGGAGCAGGTTTTAGAAGAGGTGCACTTGATAAAAATGGTGTCGCTTCTGTGGGTGGCGTTGTCACCATGCGTTTTGGTGAAAATCCCAAAGTTGTCATTGATACGCTAAAAGAACGATTGAAGATTGTTGATAAAGGGCTTCCTGAAGGGGTAAAACTCGTACCTTTTTATGATCGAACGGAAGTTATTGAAAGAACGATTGGAACAGTATACACTGCTTTAAGCCAAGAGATCATCATTTCTATCACAGTCATTTTGTTGTTTTTATTACATTTTAAATCCTCTATCTTGGTCTCGCTTACGCTTCCTTTAGGTGTGGGAATCAGTTTTATACTTATGAAGTTACTGGGGATAGACTCTAATGTGATGAGTTTATCAGGACTTGTTATTGCCATTGGTTCGATGATAGATATGGGCATTATCATGACTGAAAATATTTATGCCCATCTGGCCGATAACCCCAATGCGTCACAAAAAGATAGAATAGAGATCATCATTAAGTCAGCTCGTGAAGTAGGCCCTGCTATTTTGACAGCAGTGGCTACAACCATAGTTACCTTTGTGCCTGTTTTTGGTCTCGAAGGTAGTGAGGGGAAATTGTTTGGCCCCTTAGCGTGGGCTAAGACATTAGCCATGTTTGGTTCGGTACTTGTTGCTATTGTTTTAATTCCTGCACTTTCTGTCTACTTTTTAAAAGGCACACTTAAACCTATAGAAAAAAATAAAGTCAGCCATTTTATTGTGCAGCACTATAAGCCATCACTAAACTGGATGCTTGAGAATAGAAAACTTTTTTTAATTCTCCCTGCATTGATCTTGCTACTGGGATTTTTTGCTTTTACGAAGTTAGGAAAGGAGTTTATGCCTTCACTTAATGAGGGTGAAATCCTTTATATGCCCGTAACAACACCTGATGTGAGTATGACCAAAGCTCGTGATCTATTAGCTTATATGGATAAAAAGTTACAAGAACACCCTCTGGTTGCCAATGCGATTGGTAAGCTTGGACGTGTCAACAGTGCCATAGATCCTGCTCCCATTGCCATGTTTGAGACGATAGTGAAACTTATACCTCAAGAAGAGTGGCCCAATGGAACTTCTATCTATGACATAATGAATGAACTTGATAGAGAACTTCAAATTCCTGGGCTGATAAATGCATGGTTATTCCCCATTGAAAACAGAATTTCGATGATATCAACGGGCATAAAAACACAAATAGGCATTAAGATATTTGGAGATGATCTTACAACACTTGAAAAAGTAGCCGCACAAATAGGTAAAGAAGTTGAACATATTCAAGGAGCTTACGGTGTTTATGCTGAACAAATTACAGGTAAGCCCTACATAGAGTTTGATATTGACCGTGTTGCAGCAAGTCGCTATGGTATTAACACAGGGACCATCAATAAAATCCTTCAAACCGCAGTAGGGGGCATGACTATTGGTCAATTTTATGAAGGAAGAGAACGATATTCTATTCGCGTTCGGTATAAAAAAGAGCTAAGAGATAGAATTGATGAACTGAAAAAGGTACTCGTTCCTAGCCCCCTAGGACAGCATATACCACTTTTTGAGCTTGCAAACATCCAAGTTGTAACGGGGCCTGCTGTTATTCAATCTGAGAATG
>Ga0224506_10003734_pt1 | contig 10014 bp, 5 predicted proteins | sample SF_Jan12_sed_USG_2_FD_169108 | JGI IMG/M metagenome (GOLD analysis project Ga0224506, IMG submission 169108) | Sediment microbial communities from San Francisco Bay, California, United States - SF_Jan12_sed_USGS_8_1 | ecosystem: Environmental > Aquatic > Marine > Sediment | place: USA...
GTAGGTGTTGCCCCTCAGTTCGCCGATATCGCGTTGATCTCACGTGAGGTTGAGATCCCAGTCTTCGCTCAGCATATAGATCCAATCAAGCCTGGAAGCCATACGGGTCACATACTTCCCGAGGACGTAAAAGCGGCAGGTGCTATTGGGACATTGGTGAATCATTCCGAGAGAAGGCTTAAACTGGCGGATATCGACGCCATCGTTACCAGAGCCCGCGAGGTCAACTTAACCACAGTTGTCTGCTCCAATAACGCTGCCGTAAGCGCAGCAGCCGCCACACTCGATCCAGATATGATAGCTGTCGAGCCTCCTGAGCTGATTGGAACGGGCATATCCGTCTCGAAGGCGAAGCCCGGGGTCGTAACAAGCACCATCGAAAGCGTGAGAAAAGTGAACGAAAAAGTTGTGATCCTCTGCGGAGCTGGTATAACAAACGGAGATGACGCGGCCGCCGCACTTAAGCTTGGGACCAAAGGCGTACTGGTCGCAAGCGGCATAGTCAAGGCGAAGAACCCATACAAGGTCATGCTTGAGTTCGCCGAAGCGATGAAAAAGGTCCAGGCCGTCTGAGGCCAAGACATTTGAAAGTTGGCTACGAGTGCGGAGAATACATTTTCCATCGGGCTACCTAGGGATATTGAAGGATACTAATGATCCTTCTGTAAGTTCCAGAGCTTTAAGATCACTCTTTCGAATGTTGTCCAAGAACCTTGGACCCGAGGCTGTACCGTCGCGCGCTGCGCGAAGAGAGGGATGAAAACGTGGCAAAGCTCCTAGCCCCCTTCAACAAGGGGAACTAGCTGGACCTTCCCTAACTCGGGATCAAAAGAGAATACTTGCCTCTTTCTATTGTCGGATGTCACCTGAAATGCCAACCAGCCCCTACGAATATACTTTATGAACATCTTCTGAGCTGAAGCGGTTTCTTCAGGGTCTTCTTTATCCCATGAAAGCGTTATCATCCTGAACCTTTCTTCGCTCGCGGATATCTCAGGGATAGCCTCTTCCTCCACGGATAGAACTGTTCATGCCTTTTTTCGGATATACTTAGCCTTTTAAGATACCTTTCCTATTAGATAATCCCACATAAAAGCATCCTTGTGATCAGAAATGTCGAATTTTGGTGGATACGCCGGCAAATTTCTCAGGGTGGATATGACTAATGAGGAGACCACCGATGTGGTCTTCGACGAGGAAACATTGAGGAAGTACATTGGGGGAACTGGGATCGGGGCCAAGATTCTATATGACGAGGTGCCCCCGAAGATAGACTGGTCAGACCCCCAGAATCGTTTGGTCTTGGCTTCCGGACCCCTCGGCGGAACCAGGATCGGAGGCTCTGGCACCTTCTCGTTGGTTACGAAGGGCGCGCTAACAAATGGAGCGACTTCTGTTCAGGCTAACGGTCTATTCGGAGCATATATCAGGTTCTCGGGATATGACGGTGTGATCGTGCACGGCGCAGCGAAGAGATGGCTCTATCTACACATTGACGACGGTCAAGCTGAATTCAGGGAGGCCAGCCACCTTCTGGGAAGGGACACCTACGAGACCGTCGACTTGGTGGGCAAAGACCTCGGGAAGAAGGAGAGACAGGTAAGCGTTGTCTCAATCGGTCCTGCCGGTGAGCATCTGGCAAGGTTCGCAGGTGTATTCGCCGAGAAGGGCCACTCGGCTTCTCACAATGGACCAGGCGCTGTTATGGGTTCAAAGAAGCTGAAGGCCATAGCCGCCTCGAGGGGTAGAACAACAATTGAAGTGAAGGATAAAGACAAGCTCGCGAAGGTTGCCGATGAGCTTTACCAAAATGTGAAGACGTTCACGGGAACTGTTGGCGGCGTTTACGGGAGCCATCAGGCGGCGAGGGGCACTCTGCCGATCAAGAACTACCTGACCAACCTCTGGGACATACCAGAGGACAGAATTGAGGGTTTCAGCGAGGAATATATCCGGAAGACCTTCGGGTCGAAGCCGAACCCTTGCTGGGCTTGTAGGCTGACTCACAGCACTATGATGAGGATTCCCGAGGGTCCGTATGAGGGGATGGTTGTCGAGGAACCCGAGTACGAGCAGTTGGCTGCTTGGGGGCCAGTCATCGATCTGGAGGACATCCCATCAGCTATGATGCTGTCGAGCTTGACTGATCGACTTGGCTTCGAGAACAATGAGGCTGGATGGCTGATAGGATGGGTGATGGAATGCTTTGAAAAGGGGATTCTCACGAAGGAGGATCTGGACGGTCTTGAGATGCGCTGGGGAGATGCAGAGAGTACTAGACAGCTTCTGTATATGATTGCTTACAGGCAAGGAGTTGGAGATCTACTTGCAGAAGGTGTAATGAGAGTCTCTCAGAAGATCGGCGGCGAAGCTGCAGAATCCGCCATATATACGGCGAAGGGGAACACCCCTCGGGGTCACGATCACAGAACCAGATGGTTTGAGATGTTCGACACCTGCGTCTCCAACACAGGCACTCTCGAGACAGGCCCGACAGGAGCGTACTTCGGGGGCGCAGAGCTTCAAGGACCGGGCCATCCGATGGAAGTATCTACAGCCATAGCAGAGACGAAGGGAATGATGTTGTTCGAGGACTCCCTAGGTGTCTGCAGATTCAACGGTAGGATGAACCTTGTCCTCGAGTCGGAGGCTGTTAGCGCGATCACAGGATGGGACTTCACGCCCGAAGAGGCTAAGACAGTGGGGCTCAGAGCCGCCAACCTCATGAGGGCCTTCAATACAAGAGCTGGCATAACAAGAGAGATGGATCGCCCCTCAGCACGATATGGCTCAACACCGGTGGACGGGCCTTCCAAGGGCCAAAGCATAATGCTACACCTAGAGCAGATGCTTGAAAACTACTATGATCTCATGGGATGGGACAAGGAAACTGGGAAGCCTTTGCCAGAGACACTGAAGAAACTCGGCTTGGAACACGTAGTAAAAGATCTGTGGGGAACGTAGAGTTCGCAACGCCATTGGATATATGCCGGTAACTGAAGACGCTGGGTGGATTCCGTTTCTTAGCGTGTTAGATGCGCTTACGGTCTATATTGGAGGCTGTTTTTAGGAATGATTTCACTCCTAAAACCTATACCCCCTAGTGAATTCTTCCAGAGTTGCCGTGTCTCTCGGGCCAATTTGTGAATGATTTCGTCTGTTAAATTCGATACCCCTATCCCCTCTCTCTTGAACCGTGATTTTGTAGATGATTTCTACTCCCAAAAACGACCTACTCCCTCTATCGGTCGTAACGTTTGTGCTAACTGATTCGGGTAACATTCTCATGCTTGCTCGCCTGTTTAGGGTGTCTGTCTGTTTACCGTGTGTTTACTGTGCGTATTGGCTCCCGAGCAGCTGTTACTTTGGAGTCTGTCTTTTGAATGGGCTTGGAAATGAGCTCTGTTCCAGAAAGTAATATATTGACCGTTTTCTAAGGGAAAAGCATCAAAAACGGTAAAAAAACAACGAGAAGGGTAGATAAATCATAGAAATTATGGAGTTTGCCTTGTCAAAGTGCGAATGAGCCCATTTTGGGCTTCTTTTGTCATTCTGATACGGTAAGTTCGTGCCCATGGTCCTGATGCTGGGAATTATGCCCGATATCGACATTTTCTTGCGAGGTTTCGGCGTGTTACATCATACGTTTACACACTCATTCTTCTTTTGGATCGTTGTGTTTGCACCTTTCTTTGCAGTTTTCCGCCGAAAGTCGGTTCCTTATTTTGTTGCTGTTGCACAGCATTTTGCTTTTGGAGACTTCTTAGTGGGGAGTGTCATGGTCTTCTGGCCTTTCAGCCCATCATATTTCGGCCAAGCGTAGAGAACCGCACAAAAGCCAGCAGATCTAATATACATGTTTCCTTTAGATTATATCAGAGTCTTGAAATGAATGTCAAGCATAGGTAGAAAGATTCGGCTAGCTTTCTCGAGGAAAAAACCGGAAACAGTAGAGACGATTCACTTCACCGGAGTGAAATCGTATATTGAAAAACTGAAAAAGAGCGAAAGAGTTCCAAAAAACTATTACTTGTTGAAAAAGAATTATGAAGAATTCATTGAAAGGTTGGATGACGTAAAAATAGAATTAGAAATTTTGCAGAAAAATGGAGAAAAGAGGTTCACAAGGATCACCAATGAAAAAATAGATGCAATAAAAGAACTGGACGAGTTCGACTTATCTTCTTTTGGGGAATTCTACGTCGATACGGATAAAGTAATTCATAGCATGATGGAGATTCCGGCGGGGATTCAGCGCAAAACGCTATATTATGAAAATGGTGAAGAAACGATAGATGCGCTCAATTCTTTCTTAAGAAGCTTCAGAAATCTGAAGAACGTATTTTCTGAAATACTAGCCGGAAACAGCGTAGTAGGATACTATGGGAACGCTATGAAGAAATGCAAAGAAATAGAGGATTCCTTGAAAAGAATGGAGAATCTGCAGGACAGGATTGAGTCATTAAGGAAAGAGAGAGAAGAACAAAAAAGGAATAAGGAGGGAAGGACCGCGAATCTTCAAGCCGCACAATCAGAAATCGATAGCGAAGAGATTCTAGAGGCAGAAAAACGCGTTATAGCTCTAAACAGCAATATAAGAGAGATTAGTTCAGATCTAAAGACAAATCTTCGAAAAGGAAGAAGGCAGATAAGTAAAATCCTTCATTCAAAGGACAGAAAACTTTTCAAGTTCTACCAGTATTTCACCGACTATCCTTTAGAAAACATCAACGAAAGATTCTGGGGAATGGTTGCGACTTTAGAAAAAGAAAGTATCAATCTTGGAGAGGAAGAGAGGAAAAAGATAGATCCCTTCTTGAATTTTTCTAGGAAAAAACTGGATGATACGATTAGGGAATATGAAGATGCAAAGGAAAAGAAAAAGGAACTTGAGGAAAACTTCAGTAAGATTTCATTAAGAAACGAGGAACTTCTCAGAAACTTTAGACGAGAAAAAGAAATCGCGCAGAATGATTTCACACAGACATCTAGGAAACTGGTTGAGACAGAAAGAGAAGAGAACATGTTAGAAATCGACATTAAGAAAAATATGATAATGCTTGAGAAGATGCTTGGCGAAATTAGCAATAATGTGGTTAAGATTGAATATTTGACTGACGACGCACGCCACGAAAGCTAGCATATGGTTTGAGCTTTGTATTCGTTATCCATGTGATAACCACAATCTTACATTGAGAACACAATAGCAAGCGTCGAACACTATCTGTCGCGAACATTCAAGCACATGAGGAAGGATTCTGGCAAGATAAGAGAACTCACGAGCAGACTCGTCAGGTTACACATTGAGAAGATAAGAACCCAACTAATCCAACAACCTCCCTCTTCTTTTTCTATCCGTTGAAGCTATCCATGTGACAACCGCATGCAAAGGTCCCCCGTTCCATATTTCGGGGAGGTTCATATTCATTGAAAAACAAGTGAGAGAAGAACATCTCCGCATGCTCCTCTTGAGACAGTGAAATCACCGTTTTCCAGAGAAAACTCTTCGGCGAGAAACGATGGTTCTTTGCTTTCGGCTTTCGCAGAGCATCTGTATACCGCGGTTCTTCCAGAGTAGAGGTGACGTGGAGATGAGAACAGAAGTGAAAACGGTCAGGAAGGTAGTTCTCTCAAACCACCTTCTTTGAGAGCCTGAGCGTGGCTTTCATCTTCCCAAACAGGTGGGCCAGCTAGCCTCAACCTTGGCTTTCGAATCTCTCATCTGCTGGCTATCTTCAAACACTAATTAAGGTTTTCTACTAATGACTTCTTGTTGTAGCGCCGAGTCTAAGGCAGCTTCGATCAAGCAGACCAGAGATGTTGGGAACAAAGTGCCAGCGCATATTGCTCGCCGATTGACCCTTCGTGGCAAGAGGATGAAGCGTTCACAAGGAGGAAAAGTGACAACGCGATGATAAAGGGTAATCCCCCCAAGATCTATGTAGGACCCGAGTTAGTTTCAGACTTCAACAGCGCGATACAACGTGAGTGGATAGTGACCAATGGTCTAGGGGGATATGCCTCTTCAACTGTTCTGAACGTCAACACGAGGAAGTATCACGGGCTCCTCGTCGCTGCATTCAATCCTCCAGTCGACCGACACGTTCTCCTATCAAAAATGGATGAAGAGGTACAGATCGACGGTGACAACTACTCACTCAGCTCGAATGAATTTAGAGACACTGTATATCCAGACGGTTACAAGATGTTGAGAGGGTTCTCGCTTGATCCCTTCCCGACCTTTCACTACCAGGTTTCTGAGCTTTACGTAAAGAAAGAGATCTTCATGCCATACATGAAAAGCGCGACCATAATCCATTATGAGACCTTGAACAACCTCGACAATGCGGCCGCCATCAATGTTTATCCGTTGGTAAATATGCGCCACTTCTACGAGACAACAGATAGATACGCTCAACGGTTAAGGTTCATTCAAGACTTAGCCCCGGACGGCGTCGTATTCGAAACCCAGCCCTCTGAGGGATATCTCGCCCTATTCTGCACCGATGGGCGCTATAAGTCGGGCAAGAATGTTTGGATTGAAAGAATATACTTTAGAGTTGACGGCTCAAGAGGAGAAGGCTGCACCGACGACAGCTACCAACCAGGTTACTTCACGATCGAGCTCGCACCGAAAGAAATGAAGGATTTCTGCTTGGTCGCTGTTGGAGGACCAGACAGGGAGGAGGTCATGTCTACTCGCTCGGCCATCTTCGGAAAGAGCACCATCGATGAGCTTTACAGGAGGGAGATAAGCCGTAAGGAGTCGCTGCTAAGTAGGTTCTACGAAAATAAGCCAGGGATAGAGCCATGGGACTGGCTTAACTGGTTATTGCTATCAGCGGACTCGTTCATAGTCGCAAGGAAGTCGACGGACAAGAAGTCGATAATCGCAGGTTACCACTGGTTCGAGGATTGGGGAAGGGACACATTGATCTCTCTTCCTGGGCTTGCATTGGTAACTGGAAGATTCGAGGATGCCGAGGAGATCCTTCTCACCTTCAAGCAATACTGCAAGGACGGGCTTGTACCCAACCGTTTCCCTGATCAAAGCGGAGATGAGCCTGTTTACGATTCTGTAGATGCGACATTATGGTACTTCAACGCTGTCCTCCAGTTTCTAAAGTACACGGGGAAACTCGATTTTGTGCGTAAAGAGCTCTGGGATACACTGCAGGGGATGGTTGAAAGACATATGGGTGGAACAGCGTTCGGCATCAGGATGGATGATGATGGATTGCTCCTGCATGGCCCAAGACTGACGTGGATGGATGTCTCGATAGACGGCAAACCAGTCACGCCACGAGAAGGGAAAGCTGTAGAGGTTCAAGCATTGTGGTACAATGCTTTACGAATGATGGAGCTTCTTGCGTTAAGGTTCGATGAAGAAGATAACGCAAAGAGATATCACTCCATCGCAGACAGGGCTCAAGCAAGCTTCAACGAGAAGTTCTGGTCGTCCAAAGACGGATATTTGTTCGATACCGTAGATAGAGACCGCGGCGATCCCACTCTGAGGCCGAACCAGATAACTGCGGCATATTTCGATTTCTGCATGCTCGACGATAACAGAAGGTTGAAAGTTGTCGATACAGTCTGGAAAAGCCTGTGGGGGACCTACGGCCTTAAGACTCTGCCAAACGATGACCCAAGGCATATCGGAAGATATGCTGGGGACTTTGTTCAGCGGGATATGGCTTACCACAACGGGACGGTGTGGGCTTGGCTGCTCGGGCCGTTCATAACCGCATTCCTGAAAGTCAGAGATCGCGAGGAATATTGGAGAGGATTTGCCTTCGAAAGGTTTCTTCAGCCTCTTTTCCTTGAAGAGATTTCCAGAGATGGACTCGGAACCCTAAGCGAAGTATTCGACGGTGACCATCCTCACTCTCCACGTGGGTGCATATCTCAAGCTTGGAGTGTTGCCGAACCTCTTAGAGCCTATGTAGAAGATATCCTTTTGAGGAAGCCACCATACGAGAGAGAGATTCTTAGCACGGAAGACCGCCCAAGCTGGAGAATGCTAAACGCAGTTGGTAACGATCTGCTTAAATAATCTCTCTATACCCTTCAGAATGAGGGAATTGCCAAGAGATGACCGATATCTGTCTGATATTCGAGGTTCATCAACCCTTCCGGATCAACCGTAGGTTCCATTTCGATCTTGTCACCAGTCCAGGAGCGGGGACCGACCTATTCGAGTTGTATTTCGATGGTAGGTTAAACAAGGAGGTATTTGATCGGATTGCACGAGGATGCTATCTCCCGGCGAACGAGGTCATACTTAACCAGATCGAACAGTTCAAGAAGGAGAAGAAAAGGTTCAAAGTTGCTTACAGTCTGTCGGGAGTCTTCATAGAGCAGTGCGAGATGTGGAATCAGGATGTCATAGAGTCGTTTAAGCAATTAGCTGAATCTGGTTGCATTGAGTTTCTCGACCAAACCTATTACCACTCACTAGCCAGTCTCTTCGATTCTGACCTGTCAGAGTTCATAGAACAGATTGAGCAACACCGAGAAACGATCAAGAGTCTGTTCCATTACGAGCCAAGAGTCTTCGAGAACACCGAGTGCATATACAACAACAAAATCGCTAGAATCGCTGAGAATCTGGGGTACGAGGCAGTGATAACCGAGGGTCTAGAGAGAATTCTAGGCTGGAGAGCACCGAACTACATATACAAGGCAAAAGACTCCTCGATCCGTGTTTTGCTTCGAAACTATCTGCTCACCGACGATGTTGGCTTCCGTTTCACCTCGAGGGATTGGGATCAATGGCCCATATCGGCAGACAAGTACGCCAACTGGTTGGCCGCCATCACCGGGCAAGTCATAAACATATTCATGGACTACGAAACATTGGGGGAGCATTATCGCCGAGAGAGCGGAATATTGGAGTTCCTGAAGTGGTTACCAGTAGAGATCAGTAAATGGAGACACCTCTCCTTTTGCACTCCCAGCGAAGTTGTCGCAAGGCACGAACCGGTAGACGAGATAGATGTCCCCGAGAATGAGACGATATCTTGGGCTGATACCGAACGGGACATAAGCGCATGGCTTGGAAATTCATTGCAGAGTATCTCCTTCGACTTTTTGAAGGAGCTCGAACCCCTCGCGCGAGGGATAGAAAACAAAGAACTCCTCAAGATGTGGCGTTACCTACAGACGAGCGATCACCTTTACTACATGAGCACAAAGAAGGGCGGATCAGGAGACGTTCATAGCACCTTCAACCCCTACAATAGCCCCGGAGAGGCATTCATCACCTACGTTGGGATCCTATCTGACCTCCAATCACGATTCCAAATCGAGTTGGAGAAGCCGGAATTCAGACATAAACGCATTCTAAGGCTGCTTCCAGCCGACAAAGGCTTCACATTCTTCCACGATTTTGCGCGGCCAACAGGGTTAACTGCTCGTAGCCTGCATGAATTCCTCAATATTCTCGAAGCTGTCGATGAAGCCTCGATCAAGTTTCATATGGGTCGAGGAGATTTTGAGAGATGGCTTGATCAGGTTCTCGGCGATGAGGATTTAGCGCGCGAAGTCTCAAGACTTGCAGAGATAGGAAATGGGGAACTATTGCGTAGAAACCTGTCAGATAAGATCCAGAAAAGAATAAGAGAACTGGAAAAGCTAAGCACTAAAAGAGTGAGATGAAAATTAGATGGTTTGACGTTCTTTCTCCCTCAATCTTCTTATCTCAAGATCTATCTCATCTCTTAACATTGCTTCATCAAACCATCTTCTGCACTCAGGGCAATAGTGTGCGTTCTCAGCGTGTAATGCCGGTTCATCAAAGAACCTGTGGCCCGAGGGGCACCTCATGAGGAATAGCTCCAGCCGCTCACTCAATTCATGAAGCTTAGACGAGTCAATTCTTAGAGCTCCGGTTATCTCGAAGATCGGGTATGTGTCCAAGTAGAGAGTCTTCAGTATCTCCAGTCTTGAAAGCTCTTTAGATTCAAGCTCCTTCAATCTGTTCCCTATCTGTTCCATTTTCCTCTTTCCCAT
>Ga0224506_10003737_pt1 | contig 10009 bp, 32 predicted proteins | sample SF_Jan12_sed_USG_2_FD_169108 | JGI IMG/M metagenome (GOLD analysis project Ga0224506, IMG submission 169108) | Sediment microbial communities from San Francisco Bay, California, United States - SF_Jan12_sed_USGS_8_1 | ecosystem: Environmental > Aquatic > Marine > Sediment | place: USA...
TTATGTTGCTTGCCTCTATCTTTTATAATCATATATTCTAGTATGCTCATTAGTATAGAGGTTTAGTGTGTTCTGGATCTGTTTGCCAATGCTCCATAATATGTTCACCTGTTGAATTATCAATGTAGTATGTTTCAGTATCTATTGTTATAAACACGCTATTTTCTGTTCTTATATCTACTATCATACGTAATTCCAAATTGAGTCTGTTTTTTCAACATAAGTTATACCTCCTTGTGTAAAATGTAAATTCTTATGTTTATCAAAAGTAGGTGGTAAATCTCCAACACCATAGGGTTTAAATTCAATTACTTTTCCAGTTGATAAACTTCTTAGTTTTTTTGTTTTCATATTATTCGTAGTTTCTGATTGATTTAAATAGTGGATGTCTGTATGAACCTGATGGTGTACGTTGAAAGTATGTAAACGTAGCTGTTTTGCCTATGTACCACTCAGCAATGTCATACATTTTTGTTAGTACAGGCATTTTGTCCATCACTGGCATTCCGAACTCGATACCGTTAGCGTCTCGTGCAAGAAATTTGCCGATCGTGCCAGTACGTTTGCCTTGGCCTTCCACCCAGCCGATGATCGTCGCTTCGGTGTCGTGGAACTCTTTGTATTTTTGTAAATTGTAACTGCGTTTTTGTTCATATGGTTTGTTATTACGTAATATTGCGCCTTCGTAGCCTTGTTTAGTAGTAAACTGATAATACATTAGTCTTGCTGTAACATCGTTTTGAACTTGATAAGTCTCAACTGTTTTACAGTATTGTAAAGTAAATTCTTTGTGTAAGTTTTTAATGCTTTCATTGCGATACTCAAAACTATTATCAGGCGTATCAGGCATGAATATATCATAGTTGTGAAATTGTATTGCTTTAGCTTCGTTACGCTCAGCATCAGATGGTGATTGTTTACGTACAAGAGAGATAATCTTGTTGAAGTTATCTTTGTACTCGTGATTGTATAACTCACCGTCTAGCACGACGTTGGGATACTTAGTAAACAACGGCACAAGTTCATCTAATATGTGCTGAGCGTTCATAAATCGTTTGTGGTTGCGAGAAAACGCACCATGTTTAGTAATGTAACAGCGTACACCATCAAGCTTCGGTTGTATAAAAGAATCTTTGTCAAATTCTTTTTTACCTACAGGATGTGCAAGCATTACTTTAAAGTTTGTCATAGTCTGATTTGATTTTATCATATATTTCTTGTAATTCTTGTAATAATTCGTATTTTTCTTCTTGTATTAACTTTTCTTTTGTTAACATCAGCTCTGTAAGCTGTGCAGCAAGTGTATCTTTCATAGTGTATTTAGCGTTGCCAAATGCATCTACGTCTTTATGTAGAAATTCTTCAGCAGGCATAACATTTATATTAGGATCTTGTATAAAGTTAAAGTGTAGATTATCTAGCACTTTTTTTGCTATCATATCAGATAGTTCATTTAGTTGTTCAGGCGTCATTTTCTTTTTCTTTTTCTTTTTTTACATCATCTATATATCTGTTGTCAGTATAATCTCTTAATTCTAATATAAAGTATTCTACTATATCAGATAAGTCAAAACCATCATCTATAAGTGGTTTACATGATTCTACATTCATTTCCATACGATAACCGCCACCCATAAGCTCTTTCATGCGTTGTATTTTACGATGGTAAGTTAAGTAATTATCTAAGTCTTTAGTTATTTTTGGATCAATCATTATTTTCGTCTTTTAATTGTTCTAAGTAATCTTGTACTTCATATTCAGGTAAGTATTGATCAAAGTCGGCTACAAATACTACAGCAACGTCATCATCATAAGATACATCTTTAATTCTTTCAATTACAGTGTTAAAATCTGGTTCGTAGTAGTACACATCATATTCCCATTCAAGGTTTCTAGGATCAGAAGTTATTGTGTGCAATTCATAGCCATCAGCAGTATTCAATGTGCCTATTTCTAAGTCAATACCGTTCACGCGGTAGTCATCGGTTAATTCTACGTTTAATTCTTTTGCAAGTTTATCGTAGACACTCATTGTTTTTGTAGTCATATTCATTGTTGTAGTTCGTTAAACATTTCGTTAATCTCATTTGTTATATTATCACAATCTTTTTTGTTTTGTAACGTACTTTTTGTAATAATTTTATTGCCGTGGTTGAAAGTATATGTACCATCATTCCAGTTTATAGTAATAGTCATATTAATCTAGTTGCTGTTTCATTATATGCATGACAATTTGTCTTGCCGTTCCTGTTAGTGACATTTTGTCACCATATAAACCTGTATATTCTAATTTATAAGAATCAGGTTTTACTTTTTTAAATTCTGTGTTATATTTATTTCCTGCCATATCTTGGTTTTATTCGTCTAAAGTATCCCATATTATTCGTAGTATTTATTTAACAGTTTATTTGCTGTTTCAAGTCCAATCTCATTTGTTTCATACAGAAACCATATTAATTTATTCATTTTAGTTGTTTTTGTGTTGTTATTAATTCTTGTATTTCACGCCAAACTCTTAGGTTTCTGATATAACCTCTTGCAAGATCACTAATTTGTTCGTTATCTATGCCTGCTAAACCTTTATGCCTATTTTTAAAATAGTGCATAAGTTCGAATTCATGATGCTGAATTTTAGAATACAACTTATTGTGTATTGCTTCATCAACATATTCTTGTGTCTCTTTTTTATTCATATCTAACAGTTTAATATTGATTCTGTTGCCATTGTGTTATTCCTGAGTTATATCGCTCGTAGTATTCACGTTCTATCGCTTCAATTTGAGCTTTTGTTATTGTAATTATTTTATTAACTTTATGCTTCCTTTTTTTCATCTATTAATTCATTTATATTTTCTGCTAATTCATAGTAGTTTACTTCAGATAAAAATGCATTAGCATAATCTTCAACTAAACCATTACCATTACCAATTAAACTGCCGAATACAGCATCTTCAACTAATTCTTTTACATAATCAGCATAAACATGCTCAGATTCATGCCAGTCAATACCGTCTATTATTTCTAAATTAACTCGCCATGTAGCGTAGTTTGTCCACCCGTTGTGTTTATCGTATTCGTAACTCATTATTGATTAATTTTAAAATATTCTCGTATTTGATTCATAAGCGATAAACCAATGTCATATTTATTATAAACGTAATTTACTTTTTCATCAATATTAAGATCAGTTTTGTTTTCATTTACATAATCTAATATATTTATTTCTTTGTTTGTCATGTTTATACTTATTTTCTTCGCCAAGCTTTATGAACTTGTTCACTTAATTCTTGACTGACTATTTGTACTTCTAATACTTGTTTGTTTGCAATTATAGGTATATAACTTACTTTTTTAGTGTTTGAACACTCTACACAGTTACCATAACCTAATTTAATTCTAACTGGATGAATTTTATCACCACATCTACAATGTTTTATCATATTTATTTATTTACAACTATATTATCACAAATAAATTTGATTTGTAACGTACTTTTTTGATTTTTATCGTGTTGCTTTAACAATTTCGTTGATACCTAAGTCATCAAAATAACCATTAAGCATCATATCTTGCATTATTTCTAGTTTTTGTGAGTTAGAACATGTGTCATAACCAAATTCACCGAATAAAAGTTCCGCTGTAATATCCATTGTTTGTAATAACCACTTTGAGTGTTCTTTAATTGTTTCGTTTACCATTATAAGTTATTTAATAATTTTACTAGTTTATTTTCAATTGATGATACTCCGTCACAAAATCCTTGAGCGTAAGCATCAGCTTCTACCCTTGCTTCTTTCCTTATACGATAATCACTTTGATGTTCTTCGTAACTCTTTAGCATTAGTTGTTTACGTCGATCTACTGCAGCTTCATTACAATTTTTTGCATTATAATCATTTAATGCATTTATTGCTTCACTAATATTATTATATCTTACTCTTACCTTTTCATTACCCCATTTTCCTTGATTTATAATAACTTTGTTAATTTGATACGCTCTATCACCTATTTCACAATCTTCTTTGTAATACTTACCGTTTCTGATACCTTCGCGAGCAACACTCACTCTAGCATATTGGTGATTAGCGTAGCCGATACGACCATCTGCCATGCGGAAATATATACCTGTTGGCGTTGTTTTTATTGGTTTTAATTTTTCTAACATATTATTTACTTATTATTTTATTTATTTCTTTTATTGCTAAGAATTTTCTTGCCTGATAGTCTTGATAATCAAGCAGTAAATCTTGTTGTTTATCTAAACTATTTCCACCATTGTTTATTGCTAATTCTATTTTAGCCATTTTATAGTCAAAATCTTGTACTATTGTGTTTAATTCTTTTATACTATTCATATATCATTGCTAATAATTCAAATTCATCTTTTGTTATTAAGTTTTCCCACATTGCTATTACTAAATAGGAAACATCTCTACCAGTTTTTTTATTTGTTATAATCATATTCTTTCATTATTTTAATTTGTTCTTCAACTTGTTTTTGTTTATCTAAATTATCAGTGTCTGTATCACTACATACTAATCCTTCTAATAAGGTTTCGAGTGCTAAAATTATTATATATTTATTCATAATTCACTAAACTTTTTAATTATATTTATTTCACTTTGCCAGTTTTCAGATTGTTCATCTGTTAATTCTACTAGATAATCTATATTATATAAGTTTTTAATGTAACCTTTCATTGTAAAATATATTACATCTATTTCTTCTTGTGTTAATTCTACTTTCATATTATTATTTATTTACATTTATATTATCACAATTTTAAATAAACTGTAACGTACTTTTTTTAATAGTATTCACGCTTGCTTTATTAAAAGCGTGTACTCTTTCTCTATATTTTTCACTAGAGCAATATTTTTTCATAGCGTTTACACTCGTAATACCATGATCTTCACCATACTTTTCTTCGAACTTTGCTATTTGAAGCAACTTCTCGTCCATCATTTTTTTACTTATTTCCATATTATTATATTAGTTGAGTGGAAAGGAATCGAACCTTTAATAACCATTCACTCATTTGTCTGTTCGTTTAAGGAAAGAACACACTTCAACACCTTATTTTTTATGAGTGATATAGTACGAATTCGCGCATAGTTGTCACTCATAATTATTTAGTTATTACACTAAAGTTTTTAATTCTTTTACAAAAGTAGGTAGATTGTTACTATTTGTATACGTTTTATACTTTGTCCAACAATTCATTTTTTCAAATTTATCTTTTAATTGATTGAAGACAACACTTTGATCATATTTATATTCTACACCTTTTTTATTTATAAACACACACACTTGTTTGTTTTCAATACCTTTTACACTTATTACAAAACGTTTTACATTTTTAATTTCACTCATTTTATTTATTTTTATTTATTATTATTATTATTTTACTTACATCTATATTATCACAATTTTATATGAATTGTAACGTACTTTTTTTAATATTATTTTTATTTATATAACTCATACCTTTTATATTAAACTCAACAACGTCACAAATATTTAATTTATCTTTTATTTTTACATCTTGTAAATTATTTATATTAAAACCAATGTAAACATTATTATTCATTTTAATTTTTTTAGTATTTAATATTTGTGATTTATAGTGATTAGTTTTTAATTTTTGCATTGTTATTATATTTATTATTATTAATTTCTTACATTTATATTATCACATATATATATGATTTGTAACGTACTTTATTATAAATATATATAAAATGTCCCTTTTTGAATATTTTGCACTATAATATAATAGATACTATTAATAATGTAATAATAATGAGATATAATGATAATATGATAATGTCATATAATATATGACACATTGACATATAATAATATATATATCATGACATTATGACATCATCACATACTATTAAATATTAATATAAATTTAATAATAATGTAGGTATGATGCGAAATGTGTAGACATTTAATACTATTATTAAACATATCACAATGAATTGATATATATATTATCAATATCACAATGACTATCATATTGATAACAAATATATATAATAACTATCAATATCGCAATAAAAACAACATATTATTGTGATATATGGGGTACTTTTTAATATGAGTTTTCTAACTAGTTGATTGTCAGTATACTATAGTACGATACAATACCCCTATATTTATAACACTTATTTCTAACTAAGCCTACGGGTTTAAAAAAAAAATGAGAACACTTTACATTATCTTATTGTTAACAACATCTAGTTTATTAACGTCTTGCGGGTCTGTGAAAGGGCAAGCCTATGTGGATATCAATGAAAACATCGACTTTGAAAACGGTGAGGACCTCAGGTACCGTACTAGATTTAAGGTTGGGTACAAGATATACTTAGGCGAGAAGCACAATATACTAAAAGATAAGCGAAATAAAAAAGAAGAATAATGGATGACTATACAGGCCGCGGGCAGTTAATAAACCGGCTAGCCTCTCAGGTTGGCGATAGGAAGAAAGCTCTTGACATCTTAGCAAAAAGAGGGCATGTAGTACCAGGTACTTCTAAACTGACGCCTACGGGCATCATAAGAAACAATATGACCGCTGAAGAACGCGCGATACAGAGAGCCGCAAAAGGCTCAGGGAAATTTACAGGTATGTACCAGTATGATCCTAAAACAAACAGAGCAACATTGAAAAAATAAAATTATGGCACACGGCTGCGGGTACGAAGATACAATGAATAAACAAACCAGTCCTTTAAAGTCTAAAGGGCATCCTGGTGATGATAAAAAAGGACATGGACATAAAGGCCAGTCTTATAAAAAAGGAGATCTTTTAGATGAAGATCTTAGTGATGAGTATAGTGATTTTAATGTTCAAGATTTAAGTGCTGTACAAGAAGACGAGAAAGGACAGTACATAACTACTTTAGATGCGGGTGAATATGGCCGTGGTGGTAAAAATAAGGTTCTCAAAGACGGTCCGATGGGTCGCAATACAAAAAGAGACACTATAAGATCTAAAGGAAAGACATTTAAAAGACAATACTAATATTATGAAAGTAGGATATCCAGACACAATAAACAGTTCAGCTGCTGCTGCTTCGCCAGTGAAAGCTAGATATGCTAGCTCTGGAGAAGGAAAAGGCGATATAGAGGCTGTAAAGGTAGATATACCTAAAAAGAAAGGTTCTAATAAACCAAAAGATTCTGATAAAGAATCAGATTCTCCGATTGAATACAGTAGTACACCTATAAATATGCGTACTCCGGTTAAATTTGCTAGCGCAGCTCAACGAAAAGCGGTATGGGCTTCAAAGAACGAAAAGAAAAAGAAAAAGAAATAATATGCCAAAATTCGCACCAAACCAAGGATTCAAAATGCCAGGCGTAGGGTCTAAAGAAATAGACTCGCCGAGTAATTTTAGAGATGAACAACATGTTGATAAAGTAGGATACTGCGACACAACTGAAGACAGTATGCTACCCGAAGGATCTAGTCCTTTGAAAGCTAGATACACATCATCAGGTTATTTAAAAGATCTTGATGCTATTAGTATACCTTCAAGTAAAAAATCTCAATCTAAAACAAAACCTACACCTAAACCAGAACCTGAGAAAAAAAGCAAAGGAGTTATAATGGGCGTAAATGCTGATTATGATTTTGGTGAAATTAAAGCTTCAACCGATACTTCAGTTAGCAGTAAAACGCCTGGTAAAACAAAGTATTCAGGAGGAGGAACTCTTAAAAATCAAGCACAAAAAGATTTTTATGACAAAGAAGTAAAAAGATTAGGTGGAGTACAACAATATAGAGACTATTATAAGATAGGTAAAAAAACAACTACACCCGGTAGTAGTTCATCTATAAGTTCAAATCCTAAATAAAAATAAATAATTATGGCATATTCATGTGGATACCCAGATACTATGAACAAACAAGTATCTAACGTAAGCCCGCTTAAATGTTGGGATGGCTACAAAAGAGTTCCTGGAACTAAAGAGTTCTCTAAAGGTAGTTGTGTAAAAAAATAAGTACAATTTAATCTAATGACAGAAATAATAAGAAAATTTAAAGATAAAAAACTTATGTCAAATAGATCACAAAAAGATTTGAGGCACTATATAGGTGCAGCAGGAATATTTTTACTAATAGTTTTTCTATTATTGTTCCTCTCATATAATGAAATACCTCCAGTTAACAAAGATGTTTTTGTATCTGTTGTAGGTATGATGGTAGGATCACTTTCAGTGGTTATATATACCATTATAGGTAAAAATCCAGAAGAACTGGAGAACTTAAGAAATAAAAATGAGTCACTACAAGGTAGTATGGACATGATGGAAGTGAGAAACGACCAATTAGAGTCTATGATTATACAGATTCAGCAGAATATAATTAAAAATCTAACACCATTAGATGATATCGATACAGATTCATGTGATTGTGGTAAAGATAAGTGTGATTGTAAATAAAAAGTCAGAGGACAAAAGCCTGAAAGGTTACGGATAGACGATCCATAACAAAAAACCTTTAAGACGGTTAGAATCTCTGGCATTTTAAAAAATAAAACGTAAAAAAACAAAAATTATGAACAAATATCAAGACAAAGAGGCGTCTATGGACGATTACTCACACGAAAAGAAATTAAAATCTGATGGACGCTACGAAGCGGCTGAAGGAAAAATGGCTGACGCTGAAAATGACTTTGATCATGCGCATGCTTTAAAGAAAGACGCTAGTTATGATGCCGCATCTCGTAGAGGAGGTTCTTTTTTATCTAAACACTGGGGTCATAACTCTTAAATTGACTTAAAATGGCTAAACAAAAAATAAAACCTCGCGGATTAAAAAAACTTAATCTAGGTGGTGGCAAAAATGCTAAAGCAGATTACGATTCAATGATTGATGATGGATATCATGCAATGGATGATGAAGGTATGGCTAAAAAAGCATACAAAAATCTAAAAGGAACTGGAATGAATCCTCCTAGTCCTGGAGATGTGCAAAATGAATTAAGAAAAAGAGTACCAGAAAAACAATCACCAATAAGAATGTATAAAACTCCATTAAAAGTTGCACTGAAAGGCGATCAAGATCAACTTCCAGAAAATTTACAAAAAGAAATATTAGCTTCACCCGCTAAAATGTATGATAGCCCAGCTAAGTTTGTAGGTCCAGGTATGACACCTGAAGCTACAGGAGGTGGTTTTAAAATGAAAATGGGCTCTAAAGAAAACTTCTCTGAAAGCAACTTTAGTTCAAAAGATCAATCAACAATGTCAGCTGCTCCATCTATTATGAAAAATAATTATGGTGGCGAAAGTGTAGAGATGAAAGACCAAGGTTCTCCACTTAACTACGGTATGAGAAGCGAGACTAAAGTTGAGCGTAAGATGACTGATGCTGAAAATGAGCAATATGGTGCAGATAAAAAATCTGAACAAAAAAGACAATATCTTAAAGATGCTATGGCGGTTGCTCAAACAGCAGGTAACATAGCTGGAGCTATTATTCCAGGATAATGTCTAACGAGCCGAAAAAAACTATCGGTAGGGGTAAAAACTTCAATAAAGCTAATCCAACAGGAACTGGGGCTGCTGCCGGCGGTGGTATGACCCAAAAAGGTGTTAACTCATATAAAAGTAAAAACCCAGGTAGTAAGCTTAAAACTGCAGTAACCACACCACCTTCTAAACTTGATCCAGATAGCAAAGCGGCTAAAAGACGTAAGTCTTTTTGTGCTAGATCTGCTGGTTGGGATGGTGAAAGAGGTAGAGCTGCAAGACGCAGATGGAATTGCTAAAATAAAATCAAATCATATTAAATTAAATTAAATGGCACAATTCGGAGGCCCAAAAATTGTCAAAAAATTACATTTTGATAATACGGCAAAAGATAAATTAACATTAGGTATAAATAAAATTGCAAATGCTGTTAGCTCTACATTAGGAGCTGGTGGTAAAAATGTTGTTATAGAAGATGACTTCGGTAATCCTCATGTTACAAAAGATGGTGTAACTGTA
>Ga0224506_10003738_pt1 | contig 10008 bp, 7 predicted proteins | sample SF_Jan12_sed_USG_2_FD_169108 | JGI IMG/M metagenome (GOLD analysis project Ga0224506, IMG submission 169108) | Sediment microbial communities from San Francisco Bay, California, United States - SF_Jan12_sed_USGS_8_1 | ecosystem: Environmental > Aquatic > Marine > Sediment | place: USA...
ATATCGGTGACCACTCTATATTTGGATCGCTGAGTGCCAGTGAAGGCAAGAACTGGATCGGTAACAATGTTCTCATACACAGTCAATGTCACCTAACTACGGGAATCATTATTGAAGATTGGGTGTTCATTGCCCCTCTCTTCGTTGGCGCTAATGACCCAGACTTGCTACATGGGAGAAGACGTATGCAGAAATTTGTGCCCAAAGCCCCTCACATCAAGTTTGGAAGTGCAATAGCTGTGAACGTTAGTGTTCTTCCTGGAGTAGTCATAGGCAGAGAGTGTTTAATAGGAGCATCCAGCCTCGTAATTAAGGATGTGCCTGATTTCTCTGTTGCCTATGGTGTACCTGCTAGGGTTGCAAAGAGTGTCGAAGAAAAATGGAAATTGCCCGAAGAGTTGTATCAAGAATTTAGAAGAAGAGTCACTGAAAAAGACTTGGAGAAGCTAACGAGTCGACTTCTCAGCAATTATGAATGACAGGAATATTCCCGCTAGGAAAACGTAGCCGATTAGGGGAGAATTTATGAAGCAAAAATCTCCAGGTTTAAGATCAAGCTGGTTACGGTTACAATGAAGATCATGTTTATATGGTTCAGCAGGCTGTGTTGTTTTTCTGGTTTAGGTGGTTTCATGAGGGTTAGCGTTGGTTGACTCAATAGTTTTAGTCGTTGGTTTGGGTGAAATAGGGCATTCTTTGTATGAGTTACTTAAGGAAAATCGGAAGTTTGAGGTCTACGGTTGGGATGTTGACAAGGAAAAGATGCAAGATATTCAGCAGGATGATTTGCCAAAAGAGGTTGGCATCTTACACATTTGTTTTCGTTGTAGCGGGCAGAAAGAGTTTGTCAACACAATAGCGGATTATGTAAGACGATTTAGGCCTGGATTGATAATTATTAATAGCACTGTTCCACCTGGAACTACGGAGAAGGTATATGCGCTTTTGAGAGGTCACGTGGTTCATTCGCCTGTCCGCGGGATGCATAAGACTAGGGAAGGAATGAAAAGGTATCTGCTACTTTTGACGAAGTATATAGGTGGAGTAGATGAGAAATCAGCAGAGTTGGCTCGTAGGCATTTTGAAGAACTGGGATTGAAAACGAAGGTTTTGAGAGGCCCGGTGGAGACAGAGTTGGCTAAGTTGTTTGAGACAACTTATCGTGCATGGATGATTGCTTGTTTCCAAGAGATGCATAGAATCTCGAGAAGGTTTGGAGCAGATTTTGATCAGGTGACGGATTTTTTGGAGGACGATCATAGAGTGCGGTTTGATAGGCCGATCCATTTTCCAGGGGTAATTGGTGGACACTGTTTGATTCCGAATGTTGAATTGCTTTTGGAAAGCTATGATTCTGAGTTTGCCAGGTTGATTTTGAGGTCGAATGAGAAGAGGAAGGAGGAGATCAAGGACCCTGGAATAGTTGAGGAAGTAGGTAAGATAGAAGAGAGGGTCAAAGCTTTAGAGAGAGAACTTCTCAAGGTGAGATTTGAATCCATTCCTAGAACTTAGACAAAACAGATCACTACCGATGCGCTCGCGACACGTCCCTCTTAGGAAAAATTAAATTGAATCTCAACGTACATAGCGTTAATTACGTCGTCACAGGTTCATCGTACAGTTAAAATCGTGGGAGATGGCGGTGGAATGAGAGTAGTTGTGACGGGTGCAAATGGTTTCATAGGATTACACACGGTTAGAGAATTACTCAACGCTGGTTACGATGTGATAGCCGTCGACATCGTCACCTCTAACTTAAGAACACTTTTTCATGGGAACGAGCACTGTAAAATACACATTGCAAACATATTGGATGAAAATTTGGAAAGTCTTATCAAAGAAGGAGACAAAGTCTTACATTTGGCGGCAATCCCTAGATTCGACGAAGCAAGAGAAAACCCTCAAAAAGCGGTTAGAGTGAACGTTGAAGGAACCCTCAACGTACTCCAAATCTGCGTCCAGAAAAAGGCTGAACGATTAGTTCATGGTTCCACAGGTTCCGTTTATGGTCGAAGTGTTCCGATTCCCATCCGTGAAGATGCCGCTAGAGAACCGGATAGCGTTTATGGTTTGACTAAAAAGCAGGCGGAAGATTGGATCATTTTTTACGGTAACAGGTTGCCTTACGTTATTTTGCGGTACGGGTATGTTTACGGGAAAGGCAAAGATTGGGGTGCCATTGGGGCGTTTTTGAAGTGCCTCAAAGAAGGAAAAAGACCCGTCATTTTCGGAGGCAAACAAACAAACGATTTCATTCACGTCAAAGATATTGTGCAAGCGAATCTACTGGCTCTAGAAACTTCGTACATACGTAACACATTCAACATTGGTTCGTCTAGGGCAACCAGCATAAAAGATGTATGTGAACTGTGCATCAGAGCTATGAAAAGCGATTTGACGATGGAAGTTAAACCGGCCCGAGCATTCGATTTCCCAGTATTCGTTTATGACATCTCCAAAGCACAAACGCTTCTGGGGTTTGAACCTAAATGGAATTTATTTGACGGCATTGAAGATATCCTGAAGTGAGAGTGAAAACCGTATTGAGGCGAACAATACAGATAGCAAAGCCGGTTCTCGGAAGGGAAGAGCTGGAAGCCGTAAGAAAAGTTTTTGAGTCAGGGATGCTAGTCCAAGGAGAAAAAGTTAAGCTCTTTGAGGAGAAGTTCGCAGAGTATATCGGCGTGCAACATGCTGTGGCTGTGGCAAACGGAACCGTGGCCTTGGATGTGGCTCTGAAGACTCTTGGGCTGGGTTCCGGAGATGAGGTGGTGACCTCCGCTTTCTCTTTCATAGCCTCCAGCAACTGCGTGTTATATCAAGGAGCAAAACCTGTCTTCGCCGACATAGACCGAAGAAGTTTCAATGTCGATCCTCTAGATGTTGCCGAAAAAATTACTGCGAAGACAAGGGCCATAATACCTGTGCACTTGTTCGGTCAGCCTGCAGATATGGATGGGTTTAACGAAATCGCAAAAGATAAAGGGATTGCCCTAGTGGAGGACGCTGCTCAATCTCATGGGGCGGAGTACAGGGGAAAAAAGACTGGAGGTCTGGGCGATGTTGGGTGCTTCAGCTTCTACGCCACAAAAAACATGACAACATGCGAAGGAGGGATGATTACTACAAACGATAGCAAACTTGCCAGGAGGGTCCGTTTACTTAGAGACCATGGCCAGACTGAAAAATATCAGCACATCATTCTCGGATACAACTATCGTATGACTGAGGTCTCGGCTGCTGTGGGGCTGGTGCAACTCAGGAAGCTTGATAGATTAAACAAGAGAAGAAATGAGAACGCAAGTCTCTTAACTAAAGGAATTGAGAAAATCGCTGGTCTAACGCCGCCCCACACGAACCATGATGTCAGACACGTTTTTTATCAATACGTAATAAGAGTGGAGGAAGATTATCCCATGGAAAGGAACAAACTTGCTGAACATCTAATGGAGGAAGGCATAGGTGTTGCTGTGCATTACCCTACCCCCGTCTACAAGCAGCCTCTATACAAGGAGCTAGGCTACGAAAAAACGATCTGCCCCATTGCTGAGGAGGCTTGTAAGCGTATTCTAAGCCTACCCGTTCACCCATCAGTCACTGGTAAAGACATTAAATACATGTTAAATGTTTTGAAAGACATTTCGTAGTCGTGGCAATTCGAAGTTAAATGGCGATTCCATGGTCTTTAGGATTTAGTCAATAGAGGGATGAAATCCTAGATTGGGCAGCAGATAAATGGTTGAACAAGCTGTACACAGTCTAGGGGCTTCGCGTGCGCGGGGAGAGTCTTGAGTCATAAGAGTCTATAATTGCTTTTTCAACCAGATTCTTGGTCAGATCGGGGCCTAGATTGTTTCCACATTTTATTCAGAATGGTGTGGATCAGGAAAGGCATTCTCCTAGTTTCGCTAAATTTTATCATGAACAAAAGAAAGAATTTTTAGTAGGGTAGACGTTGTAGATGTCAACCAAGATTTACGATAAAATGTGAATCGATGAAACTGAGAGAATATCTATGAGGAAAAAGGTGGCGTCAATTGTTGGGGTGAGGCCTAACTTTGTTAAATTGGCAGCTTTGAGTGACCTTTTAGACAAAAACTATGAGCACATAGTACTACACACAGGACAGCACTATGACTTCGAGTTATCTGCGGCTTTTTTCAAGTGTCTAAAGCTTCCTGCTCCAAATTATAATCTTGAGGTAGGAACCGGGACGCATGGTTATCAAGTGGGTGAGATGATCAGACGAACAGAAAATGTCTTACTAAAGGAAAAACCGGAATTAGCAATAGTCTACGGAGATGCCAATTCGACTCTTGCTGGAGCTTTGGCTGCTGTCAAACTTCACGTCAAAGTTGCACATGTTGAAGCCGGATATCGAAGCTATGATAAAAGTATGCCAGAGGAAATAAACAGATTGTTAACAGATCACGCGTCAGATCTTTTGTTTGCACCAACAAAAACTACGGTGCGTAACCTTACGAGAGAAAATGTTCAGGGAAATGTGCATTTAACAGGGGATGTTATGGTTGATGTGCTACTTACCTATAGAGATGTTGCAGAGCGCGAATCAAAAATTCTTGATGTGCTTGGCGTTTGTGCCAAAAAGTATGTTCTTGTTACGTTTCATCGAGAGAATAATACGGAAAATAGAGAAAGAACTGTTCGAATAGTTCAAGCTCTTAAAAGTCTATTGGATGAGTTCACTTTAGTTTTTCCTATGCACCCAAGGACCAAAAGGGCTTTGGAGAATTTCGGACTATTTGATGAGTTGGCTGACTCGGATGATATGCTCATAACTTCACCGTTAAATTACTTGGATTTCGTGAAGCTTGAGAAGAATGCGGAGAAAATCATAACGGATTCGGGCGGGGTTCAAAAGGAAGCGTATGTTTTTGGCGTCCCTTGTATAACCCTTCGAGATAGGACCGGGTTAATAGAAACAGTGGAGGAAGGCTGGAATCGATTGGTTGATGTGGACGTTCGAAAAGTCATTGAAAGTGTGAGAACTTTTGATCCGAGAAGTGATTCTCCTAGGGAGTCATTAGGAAAAGGGGACGCGGCGATAAAAATCAACAATCTGATTGCGTCTTATCTGAGAAGCTTCTAGTAGCCTTTTCAAATATTTGCGCTAACCGCTGGGTCAGAAATCTTCGGTTGTACTTAGTGAGGTCGCTAGTCATTTTGGTGAGTTTGCCTTGTTTCCACTTTTCATAGAATTCGAATATTTTCTGTTTAATGAGCTGTACACTATCTGGAGCGACGACTGTTCCTGCTTTCAGCGATTTTATTATGTTAGCTGCTGCACCCTTTTCTGGAGCAATGGCGAGTATTGGTCTTTGACAGGCAAGGTACTCAAATAATTTTCCTGTCAATATTCCCTCTGCTTGTAGACCCTTCGCTGTGATTAGTAGGAGCAAGGCGTGTGAATTTAGCATAAGTTCTAAGCATTCTGTGTGAGAGATATACCAAATGAGTTTTACAGCATCTTCTAGTCTAAAATTTTTAACGAGGAGCGGGGTCTCCTTACCATACTTGCCGACAAAAATTATCTCCAGGTTTTCTCTCAGGTCAGGCTTTTCCTCGGTTAATTCTTTTAATGCGAGTAGAAATGGTCTTGCTGTACGTACACCGTAAAGAGAACCGGCATGCGTTACTCTAAATTTACTGGTGGGCGGTTCGTGTATCTTTAAATTTTTAAAGTCGTCTGGGTCGAATCCATTTGTTATGACGTCAATTTTTGACTTTATAAAGGGATATTTTTTTATCAAGCTGTGTTTTATTGAGTCGCCTGCCCCAATGATGTAGTCAGCGTGGGTTACGATTGTTTCTTCCATTTTTTTCTCGATTTTTTCATGGAGTTTTGTTGGATATTCTGTGAATGGGTTATCTGTCCATGGGTCTCTGAAATCTAATACTAGAGGTTTCCCTGTCTTTCTCTTTAGCAGATACCCGATTAAGAAAGTGGTGAAGGGTGGACCAGTTACACAGATTGTATCGATTTCCTCTTTTTCGATTATTTTTGCGCCAGCTTGAAATGCGAAGGGTAACCATCCGATGTTTACGTCAGGCATGTAAAACCATTTGAGGTCTATGTTCAGTAGTCGCGGAGCGCGCATCGCTCTATGTTCAAAGGAGAGGACTCTGAAAACTTTTGCTTCTGGCGGTATTTCTCTGAGCAGCGTTGGGTCTGTAGTAACATACATTGGGTTTTTAACGGTTAAGACGTAAGGTTGGAAGCCGAATTCGGGGAGATATTTAGTGAACTTCAGAGTCCTAAAGACTCCGCCATCGCCAAACGGAGGATAATGGTAAGCTATCATAAGCACTTTTTTCATTGACGGTTCACGTGCCATTTTAAATGTTGCGGAATATATGTAGTTTGCGAGACTGAAGAAAATGCTGAAATAATGTACGCGCCCAGGATCTTGGCTTCGTCCATGTCAGCAACGATTCGAATCCTTCTTCCGTAAGAATGTGCACACTCAATATGAAGGAGTTGTGCAAACGGTTGGTTCCGTATGATACAAGAAGTTTTGGAGATTATCCGAAATTGTTGAGGAAATGATTCATAAATTCACAATAGAAACTACTTTGCAAGCGTGCGCATGCATGTTTTTGCTTAGAAAGTGCATAGTAATTGTTGATGGGTGTACGACAGCTTATGTTTAAGAGATACACCATAAAGGATACACTTTTGTGGGCTTTGCTGTTCCTATTAGGTCGCCTTGGGGTTGTGTTTAATATTTTCATAAGAGTCGCCAGAATTAGGACTGCTTCTTCCCAACTTCAAGGATAGTGTAATGCCCAATTAGGTGTTTTGAGAAGAATTTTTCAAAGGCCTTTTCAATTTTTGAGAGAAAAATGTTGTACACTATTTTTGGCTTGGTATACAGCTGCTGTGCGGTTACAACATCCAGAATTTCTAACTTATGCATTCTAAACAGCTTGAATAAATTTGAAGTTTCTTCGAAGTGTGGCGTCACCTTAAACTTTGCATACTCTCTCAAATGGTCAGGACTTTGGTAAGGTTTTTCAGAAATCCTCTTTGCTTTATAAGCAAACCACAGAATTATTGTTTGCGGAAGACTAAGAGACGGAATTGAAATTACGGCTTTTCCTCCCCTAGTTAAAACTCTGCCAATTTCAGAAATCATTTCCTCAGGATTTACAAGGTGTTCCAATACTTCTGTACAAATAATCAGATCAAAGGATTCATCCCTGAATGGGGCACCTGAACCGCTTGCACATATCAAACTAGCACCGGGTAGATCTTGTGAAACCTTCTTGAGAACACTGATATTGATGTCCATCCCAATGTAATTGCTAAAATATTTTTGAAAAGTGTATGGGTTTTCGCCGCATCCTATGTCCAGAGCAAGGCCCCCACGAGGACTATTTTTAGCCATGGATAACGTTGCACTGTAATAGGGTTTCTCAACGTTCTTCCCGATGTTTGGCATTGGCATCACATATCTCGCATATCTACATCAGCATCACGCATACCGGAACATAAATATGACTAACGTTCCCCCTTCTCCTGACTTTTTCAACCTCATTCCAAACACGTTCATCTTTAATTTCTTCTTCTCTCTTTTCATTAGATTCCAAAATTGGCCTTAAAAATCCTCAATCATAACTCTTCAAAAGTAACTCGACTTTTTGGAATTAGGCAATGTTCACCAATCACGCCTGGACAAATTACAGGCCTGTCAAGTAAAACACGTTGGGTATGTGTACGCGTGTCTTCTAATACGTGACCCCGCGCGTGAATAGATATGTTAAAATGATAGAAAAAAAGAAGGAGAGAAAACTATGTTTTGTTGGTCAGGATTATTATTGCGGAATCTTGCGCGCGCGCATAACACCTAACATCTCTTATATACTTCTCAACGAAAATCGATAACGAAGCCTCATTAAGCGGTAAGCGTGGATTGCATGACAAAGAGTGAGATTCGGCTTAGATACTCTGGATTAATCGTATTTGCATCTAAGCTTCTAAGCGTTGCAACTGGAATTGCCTTCGTTCTCATGATCACTAGAACCGTCTCCGAAGTGGAGTTTGGAATCTGGGGAAACATCAGCGACGTTTCCAGCTACTTCGTCCTACTCGCCGCCGTCCTCCCCTTCTGGACAACCCGCTTCGTAGCTAGAAACTATGCTGGATCAGCTAGGACAGGGCTTGTTGCCAACATATTCATATCCGTAGCATCAGCCTCCATCTATCTCGCATTACTCCCAATAATTCTATTAGCCTTACAAATCGGCGCCGCCTACACAATTCTATACACCGTCATATCAATCGAAATACTTGAACTATACACTATATCCGCACTAGAAGCAGTCTTACTCGCCAAGCAGCCACAAGCCATAGGATATGGCCTACTCATATACGAAGTGTGCAAGGTAATTCTCGGCTTAATATTAATAATACAACTCAGACTAGGCTTGCTGGGAGCAATTTACAGCATGATCAGCTCATACGTTATCCAAATCGTATTCTACACGAAACTCACCGCCAAAGAACTCAAGGAAAGCGTCAAATGGACCTACCTAAGAGAGTGGCTTAAAGCATCCCTAATCAACATCTACAACATAGTTGGCAACAATATCGCCACATTTACGTTAATCTTCCTATTCATTTACGGAGAGTCAGCGCGATCTTATTATGGAGCAGCCGTCACCATAGCCAGCGTCGTAGCCTATTCAACTTTTCTGGCATACGCCCTATACCCCAAACTGCTTTCTGAAAGCAACACCAAAGACGTATCAACCTCGCTTAAAATCGTCCTAATGTTCGCTATACCAATGACCACGGGAGCCATGGTCCTGTCCGACTCTTACCTGACGATATTAGGGTTGGTCTATCGCGACGCAATACCTGTTCTCCTCCTCTTGGCAATAAGTGCTCTATGCTCAAGCCTATCACAAGTCTTCAACACGGTTGTGATGGGAACCGAAAGACTTGACGCTAAAGCAAAGATCCCGTTCAGGGAGCTCACAAAAAGCCGAATATTTCAAATTTTCACTCTACCCTACATTCAATCAGCAATAACCCTGCCGACAACGTTTTTCGCCCTTTTCTACGTCGCAAAAACCCAGTTAGAGGCGGCTACATACCTCGCCCTGATCAGTCTGGTCGTTGGCGTAGCCATGCTTGTATGCAGATACATTATTGCACGCAAATGCCTAACCTTCAACTTCCCATGGAAAAACGTCGCCAAGTATATAATCGCCTCAGCAGTTATGGCAGCCCCACTTTTAGCAATTCCACACCCAACAAGACTATTGCTGACTTTAGGCTTCACCTTTCTAGGAGGAATCATCTACTTTGGCATACTAGCTACAATCGACCAAGAGGCCAGAGAACTAACAAAATCGATCTTGAACGAGACCAAGTCCAAGTTACGCATAAGATTACCCGCGCGCAGGTGATCACCATAGGAATGGTTCTTGCCACGCGCACATTACAATGTTTTGTTTAGCTTTGTTTGATCACGAGTTAAAAAAAAAGGCCATGTTTACTGAGTGAAAGTGGCGTTAACAACCTTGTCGCCATCCATAATCAAAAGAGTTGGATTCTCGCCACCACTCAAATCTTCACCCCACTCAAAGAAGACCCAACCCGAATCAGGAACAGCAGTCAACTCAACAACGTCACCGTAATAGTAGGGCCCAGTGTTGTTTAAACTCACTGAACCGCTACCCTCAACTTTAATCGCCAAAGTGACATCATATTTGATTTTGTATACACAGACAAGAGGTACTGCGCCGCCGTACTGTCTGACCTGGCCAGCTGTTTGTGAGAAATATGCCGCCTCAAAATGTTCTATTAGAATCGTTGAATAACCTTGAAGCGTTACTTCTTTTCCATATTGCATCAATTTGTATATGACTGTGCTGTTTCCCTTCTCATTCGGTACCAGTTCATCAGATGATTGAGAACCATCTCCGTTTATATCCACCCAATCTGCTCCAAGGGTGTAGTTTCCGAAGGAATCGTCGTCT
>Ga0224506_10003739_pt1 | contig 10005 bp, 7 predicted proteins | sample SF_Jan12_sed_USG_2_FD_169108 | JGI IMG/M metagenome (GOLD analysis project Ga0224506, IMG submission 169108) | Sediment microbial communities from San Francisco Bay, California, United States - SF_Jan12_sed_USGS_8_1 | ecosystem: Environmental > Aquatic > Marine > Sediment | place: USA...
CTTCGAACACCTATCGATGAAGTAAATACTAATTCAGACGTTTGCTTACAGGTTTGAGTATCATTTAATTCCTCAGTATATAAGTCAGTCCGGAAGGACGTTTGAATTTCGTAAAGAAGATTTTTTTTCTTACCAATAGCAAAGCCTATGTATGCTTCCCGGTCTAAGTTTAAGACCATGGCTTTCACTGTCTCTTCCGCCTGCACCGCTAGCACTTGGAATAAAAAAATTAAAAAAATAAGAAGGCGAATAGAATTTCTCATATGGATGCTCAATTACTATTTATTATGCCGTTGTGTCTTTCAATGCCGACACTTAAAAGCTGTACATTGATATGCCGCATATACCGCTACAAAAACTAACGTAACGCTGCAAGCATAACGAATTATTTTGTGAAAATATACCGCTAAAGATAAAAGATAGGGGGCTGGCAATAAACAAACTCAGGAAATACCGAAATGGCATTTCCCGAGTCGAATACTGTGCTGCTTAAATAGCTTTAAGCTGGGCGTTTAAACGAGATTTGTAACGGGCAGCAGTGTTTCGTGCAACAAGGCCTTTACCGACCATGCTATCAATCACTGGAACAGCAGCTTTGAAAGCAGTCGCGGCATCATCTTTTTTACCGTCTGCTAATGCATAACGAACTTTTTTAATCGCTGTACGCATTGCGGAACGCATACTGGCGTTATGTAAACGACGCTTTTCGTTTTGTTTTGCTCGTTTTTTCGCTTGTGCGGAATTCGCCAAGGGACTTCTCCTTAAAACTCGGGTTGCAAAGAACGCGCAATTATGCGGATTTTGCGCCTCAGTGTCAACCGAAGAATAGAAACTAATTAAACTAAAAATCAACGACTTAGGGAGACAAGATTAGTTTGCTGAGATCTTAATACTAGGACATCCTCGCAAGACCTCAAGCTTGCACTTGTTTTGCTTGTATAAACAGGTATTTAGGCTTATTCTGCGGGCCACACGATATTCAAAAAAGGATAGTTTTGAGCAAGCGATTACTCAAATCGACAGCCGTGGTTAGTGCCATGACCATGATTTCTCGAGTGTTGGGATTTGTCCGTGACATGGTATTTGCGCGTATATTTGGCGCCGATGCCGCCACAGACGCTTTTTTTGTCGCTTTCAAAATCCCTAATTTTCTACGTCGCCTGTTTGCTGAAGGCGCCTTTTCTCAAGCTTTTGTTCCCGTTCTCACCGATTACAAAGAAAACAAATCCGAAGCTGAGGTTAAAGAGCTTATTGATCGTGTAGCGGGCACTTTTGGTTTGATTTTGCTGGTGATTACCTTGATTGGTGTAGTCGCGGCTCCTTTGCTAATTATGGTCTTTGGACCAGGCTTTCTTGACGAACCTGAGAAATACGATCTTGCTGTGGAAATGCTCAAACTGACCTTTCCTTATCTGTTTTTCATCGCCTTAACCGCTTTTGCCGGCGCCATATTAAATAGTTATGGTCGATTTGCGGTTCCTGCATTCACCCCGGTACTGCTTAATGTTTGTCTGATTAGTGCAGCAATCTGGCTGGCGCCACAAATGGAAAAACCTATTGTAGCCCTAGCCTGGGGGGTATTTTTTGCAGGCTTGAGCCAATTATTATTTCAGTTCCCATTCCTGTGGCGCATGGGCAAGTTAGCGCGACCGCGCTGGGGCGGGCAACACGAAGGCGTCCGCCGTATCATGAAACTCATGCTACCCGCTATTTTTGGTTCTTCAGTGGTGCAAATCAATTTACTGCTCGATACATTAATCGCCTCATTTCTTGTCACTGGCAGTATTAGTTGGCTCTATTATTCTGATCGGCTAGTTGAATTTCCCCTAGGTGTATTTGGCATAGCACTAGCCACGGTTATTTTGCCTAAATTATCCAAAGACCATGCAACTTCTTCATTAGAAACCTTTTCTCATACCCTAGACTGGGCATTGCGTTTAGTGTTTTTAGTCGGCACCCCTGCGGCAGTCGGTCTGGCGGTTTTAGCAGCCCCTATGCTTGCCACTTTGTTTTATGGCGGTGCGTTTACTCAGAACGATGTCTATATGGCCAGTCTCAGCCTTATGGCTTATTCGCTTGGCTTATTGGGATTTATATTGGTCAAAGTATTGGCCCCAGGATTTTATTCCCGCCAGGATACAAAAACACCAGTGAAAATTGGCATTATCGCCATGGTTCTTAATATGATTTTGAATATCGCCTTTGTTGTGCCCTTGGTCATGAGCGATTTTCAGGGAGCCCACGTAGGTCTGGCACTGGCTACTGCAGCTTCTGCATTTATAAACGCCTTGTTGCTTTACCGCACATTGCGCAAACAAGGCTTTTTTCGTCCTGACCCTGGCTGGTTATTTTATGCTCTGCGTATTTTTCTCGCTGCTGGAATGATGGGAGGGATATTATTTTATATCGCGGAACCTCTCGCAGTTTGGGCCAGCTGGGACAATTTCACACGGATATGGCATTTAATGGCATATATTGCCCTGGGCGCAGCGGTTTATTTCATCAGCCTCATTCTCATGGGCATAAAACTGAAACCTTTACTCAAGTTAGATGCTTCTTAGGCTATAATAAGCGCTTTTTGCGAATCTCTCTTATGGAAATAATACGCGGACTACACAATTTACAGCCCCTACAAGGCGGCAGTGTTGCAACAATCGGTAATTTCGATGGGGTACACCGGGGTCATCAGGCCATTATTGAGCGAATTCAACAAAAAGCCCTTGAATTATCCGCACCAACAGTTCTCATAACATTCGAGCCCTATCCCCAAGAATTTTTTGCCGGTGATAAGGCGGCAGCACGTCTTATGCGATTTCGCGAAAAAATGGAACGTTTTAAGGAATTGGGCGTGGACAAAGTGTTATGCCTGCGTTTTAACGCCAAACTCGCCAGCCTAAGTGCCGAGGATTTTATTCAAAGAATTCTTGTGCAAGGCCTACAGGTTAAACATTTAGTTGTTGGCGATGATTTTCGGTTTGGCCATCAACGCCGTGGCGATATTACATTATTGCAACAAGCAGCAAGGGATTTTGGCTTCGGCTTAGAAGACACACCGACGGTGGAATATCAAGGCCAACGTATTAGCAGTACCCGCGTGCGCGATGCCTTGGCCAAAGGTGATTGCACACAAATGGATGCCTTACTCGGACATCATTATTTCCTTGCCGGTCGAGTCGCTCATGGTGATAAACGTGGTCGAACCATTGGTTTTCCCACGGCCAATATTCATTTGCGGGGTAAAACTGCCCCGGTAAGCGGTGTATTTGCCGTAAGTGTTGAAGGCATAGACTCGGCGCCATTGGGCGCTGTGGCAAATATTGGTTCCCGTCCCACAGTGGACGGCATAAAAAAATTACTCGAACCGCATATTTTGGATTTTTCCAGCGATATTTATGGTCGCCATGTGAAAGTCAATTTTTTACATTTTATTCGCGCCGAACAACGTTTCGATTCTTTGCAAGCATTAGTGGCACAGATTGAAAAAGACAGTGATCAAGCACGCCAATGGTTACTTGAAAACGGCATAGCCATTGGCAAAGCGCCTTAGGCAACTCATAATAGACAATTACCCAATTCAAACCAGAAAGCAAAAACCGTGAGCAGCTATAAAGACAGTTTAAATCTTCCCAAAACCGCTTTTCCGATGAAAGCAGGTTTACCGCAACGTGAACCACAAATGCTAAAAACGTGGTTAAACGACGATTTGTACGGCAAACAACGGGCGAAAGCCAAAGGCCGTCCGATTTTCACCTTGCACGATGGACCTCCCTACGCCAATGGTGATATTCATTTAGGCCATGCGGTTAATAAAGTGCTCAAGGATATTATTATCAAATCAAAAAACCTTTCCGGTTTTGACGCACCCTATATTCCTGGTTGGGACTGTCACGGTTTACCAATTGAACTACAAGTGGAAAAGAAAATCGGTAAGGCCGGCGTTAAGGTCGATGCAAAGAAATTTCGTGCGGCCTGTCGTGAATATGCACAAAAACAAGTAAACAAACAACGAGAGGATTTTAAACGCTTAGGTATTTTAGGCGATTGGGACAATCCCTATCTTACCATGAACTTTCAATTCGAAGCCGATGAAATTCGCGCTTTAGGAAAAATCATTCAAAAAGGTCATATGCACAAAGGCTTCAAACCCGTGCACTGGTGCTCCGATTGTGGTTCTGCCTTAGCAGAAGCCGAAGTTGAATATAAAGACAAACATTCCCCAGCAATTGATGTGCGGTTTGCAGTTTTAGATGACGCTGCATTTATTAACGCCTGTCACCATGTGGAAAATAGTCCCGGCAAAGGACCGATTTCTGTGGTGATCTGGACCACCACGCCATGGACCTTACCTGCTAACGAAGCTGTAGCACTTAACCCTGAATTGGATTATTGCCTAGTCGAATGTGTCGGCGAACATGGCACTGAACGATTGTTATTAGCAGAAGCCTTGCACAAAGATGCATTGGGGCGTTGGGGTTTTGAAGAACATCGAGTCGTTGCTTATTGCAAGGGTGCAGCACTGGAAAATTTAAAACTGCAACATCCTTTTTACGACAAACAGGTACCGATTATTCTCGGCGACCACGTCACCACCGATGCGGGTACCGGAGCGGTACATACCGCACCCGCCCATGGACAGGAAGATTATGTGGCTGGCAGTCGCTACCACCTACCCATCGACAATCCTGTGGGACCCAATGGCGTATTTATCGAAGGCACGGAATTATTTGCCGGACAACACGTGTTTAAAGCCAATGACAGTGTTATCGAAACATTGAAACTCAAAGGCAATTTGGTTCATGCACAAGCGTTAGATCATTCTTATCCTCATTGTTGGCGACACAAAACACCCATTATTTTCCGCGCAACACCGCAATGGTTTATTAGCATGGAGCAAGCAGGTTTACGCGATCAAGCTAACCAAGCCATCGAAGATGTAGACTGGATTCCAGACTGGGGCAAAGCGCGTATTAGTGCCATGATGGCTAACCGGCCTGACTGGTGTATTTCACGCCAGCGTACATGGGGTGTACCGATTGCCTTGTTTGTGCACAAAGATACCAGCGAACTGCATCCTAATACCTCAGATTTAATCGAGCAAGTGGCACAACGTGTCGAGAAACAAGGTATTGATGCCTGGTTTGATTTAGATGCAGTAGAACTCTTAGGCGCCGATGCGGAAAACTATGTCAAAGTATCAGACACCTTGGATGTTTGGTTTGATTCAGGCGTATCACATTTTGCTGTGATTGATGAACGCGAAGAACTCGCGTTTCCTGCAGATTTATATTTAGAAGGTTCAGATCAACATCGCGGTTGGTTTCAATCTTCATTATTAACATCGGTAGCAATTAAAGGTCGTGCACCTTATAAAGCCGCCTTGACCCACGGCTTTACTGTCGATGCCAAGGGTCACAAAATGTCAAAATCCATCGGCAATTCTATTCTACCGCAAGAAATTAATAACAGCCTCGGTGCGGATGTATTGCGCTTGTTTATTGCGGCAACTGACTATCGAAATGAAATGACTTGCACCGATGAAATCTTTAAACGCACAGGTGATGCCTATCGTCGTATTCGTAATACCGCCCGATTTTTATTGGCTAACTTACATGGTTTCGATCCTGCAGAAAATAGTTTACCCGCTAGCGAACTTTTAGCACTCGATCAATGGGCGATTGCTCGCTGCGACCAATTACAAACAGAAATTCGCGATGCCTATGATTGTTATGAGTTTCATTTAATTTATCAAAAAGTACATAATTTCTGCTCGGTGGATCTCGGCGGTTTTTATCTCGACGTTTTGAAAGATCGCCAATACACAACTCAAGAAAACAGCCAGGCGCGTCGCTCAGCACAAACCGCCATGTACCATATGATGGAAGCCTTCTGTCGTTGGATTGCACCGATTTTAAGTTTTACCGCCGACGAAATGTGGCGCTTTATTCCCGGTCAACGCAGTGAATCCGTATTCCTTGAGACCTGGTATGAACTACCACAAGTGCAACAAGACTCTAATTTTAATTTGAGCTTTTGGCAGGAAATTTTACAAACCCGAATCGCAGTTTCTAAAGAACTAGAGCAACTTCGTGTTGCTGGAGATATTGGTTCATCCTTGGATGCTGAAGTGAATATTTATTGTGGTAGCGAAATTTTCCAACGACTATCACAGCTCGAAGACGAACTACGGTTTGTTTTAATCACATCAGACGCTCGTATTCATAAAGTTGAAACACCACCAGGCCAAGCAAAACATGTCGTCTTACAAAATGGTGATGAAATTTGGATTCAGGCTGCCGCATCCGAACATAAAAAATGCGTGCGTTGCTGGCATCATCAAGAAGATGTGGGCGCTAATGGTGAGCACCCAGAACTTTGTGGGCGCTGTATTGAGAATGTAGCCGGTGATGGCGAAAAAAGGCGGTATGCATAATGTTAAAATGGCTTTGGTTATCTTTAATCATTATTATCTTGGATCAAATCACTAAAATTGCAGCCGCATCCAATTTAATGATGTTCACACCGGTTTCTGTGTTTCCAGGATTTAATTTAACCCTCATGCATAACACCGGCGCGGCATTTAGCTTTTTAAGTGATGCAGGTGGCTGGCAACGATGGTTTTTCACCGTGCTGGCAATCGGAGTCAGTATTTTCATTATGTTTTGGCTACATAAATTACCTAAACATGAAAAACTCAATGCGATCGCATTATCCATGATTGTTGGTGGCGCCATCGGCAATGTTATTGATCGAATTCGATTAGGTTATGTTATCGATTTTCTCGATGTTTATGTGGGCAATGCTCATTGGCCAGCATTTAATATTGCTGACTCGGCTATTTCAGTAGGCGCTGTATTATTGATTGTGCTCAGCTTTAAAAGTGAAAGCAAAACCACTAACGAGAAATCTAAAGCCTAAACCATGGATGAAAACCGTATTCATGTAGTCGCCGCAGTGCTTCATCGCAAGCACACGTTTCTAATCGCCAAACGTCCAGCGCACCTGCATCAAGGTGGCTTATGGGAATTCCCAGGTGGTAAAGTTGGAAACAATGAAACAGCGCTTGATGCCTTAAAGCGCGAAATCAAAGAAGAAGTTAATCTCAATATCAACCGTGCCCGCCCCTTTATTCAAATCAAACATGATTATGCCGACAAAAAAATCTTACTCGATGTTTGGCTAGTGGAAAGCTTTAGTGGTGAAGCCACTGGCTTAGAAAACCAAGAGGTAAAGTGGGTTAGCGAGGACGAACTATTACAACATGAATTTCCTGCTGCCAATCATCCGATTATTACAGCATTACGTTTACCACCGCGTTGCTTGATCACACCTGATCCAGGCAAGCAAACAGACTTTTTTTTACAAAAACTTGTCAACACACTCATTACCGGAATCGACTTAATTGTTCTACGTGCCAAATCCCTCGATACTCATGAATACAAAAATCTAGCACAAAAAGTTAATGCCTTATGCGCAATTTATGATTCTCAATTATTAGTTTACGGCGATGCAGATTTAGTCGAACAAGTGCGCGCCGATGGGTTACATTTAAGTAGTCACGATTTGTTAGCATGTAAAACGCGACCAATTAGTCCTGACAAATGGTTGAGTGCTTCCTGCCACACCGAATACGAAATTGAACATGCTGAAAAAATCGGTGTAGATTTTGTTTTTCTCTCAGCCGTATTAGAAACCAATTCTCACTCGGATGCATTTCTTCTGGGATGGAATGGATTTCAGCGCTTAGTGGCCAATGCAAAAATTCCGGTTTATGCTTTAGGCGGTATGAGCACCGAACACCTTCCTCTGGCATTTGATGCTGGCGCCCAGGGAATCGCTGGCATCAGCGGCTTGTGGATTGATTCAGTTTAGTGCATTGACACTGGCAATAATTTTCTACGCTTCATAAATATTCAAAATTTTGCGTCCAGAAATCTATTGCGCACTACAGTGGTGCGCTGAATTTGTATTATCTCAACAAAGCACAGAATTAGTGCATTTTTATCGAGGACACTGCTCTAAGTCATTGATTATATGACCCAATCATGGGCATGAAACCTGCTCTAAAGGAATAAATTTAAAAAAATTCGACAGAGGATGATTATGGAAGCACTAAAATCAGGCAGCGATGTCTTTTTTGTCTTAATGGGCGCGATAATGGTTTTGGCGATGCATGCAGGATTCGCGTTTCTTGAAGTGGGAACTGTACGCAAAAAAAACCAGGTCAACGGTCTTATGAAAATTATGACCGACTTTGCGGCATCGACTATTGGCTATTTTTTCATTGGTACTACGGTAGCTTATGGCACCACATTTTTTGTGAGCGCCGAAGCATTGTCTATTAATAATGGCTACGATCTGGTGAAATTTTTCTTTTTGTTAACCTTTGCTGCCGCAATTCCAGCGATTATTTCCGGCGGAATTGCCGAGCGAGCACGGTTTTATCCACAAATGGTCGCCACTTTTTTTATTGTTGCTTTGGTTTATCCTTTTTTCGAGGGCATTACCTGGAATGGAAATTTTGGCATTCAAGCGTGGATAGAAGCGACCTTTGGCGCGCAGTTTCATGATTTTGCCGGCTCCATCGTGGTTCATGCCGTCGGCGGCTGGATTGCTCTTGCAGCGATCATTTTATTGGGCGCGCGTACCGGTCGTTATGGTAAAGGCGGTGAAATTTATGCCCACCCACCATCTAGCATACCTTTTCTTGCATTGGGTTCGTGGATTTTAACCGTTGGCTGGTTTGGATTTAATGTAATGTCCGCGCAAGCAGTCGAAGGTGTCAGTGGATTAGTTGCACTTAATTCACTCATGGCCATGGCCGGCGGTATTCTTGCGGCTTTATTTATTGGAAAGAACGACCCGGGTTTTGTTCACAATGGGCCGCTCGCTGGTTTAGTCGCTATTTGCGCTGGATCTGATTTGGTTCACCCATTAGGTGCCTTGGCCATTGGTGCGGTCGCCGGCGGTTTATTCGTCATTACCTTTACCCTCACACAAAACCGCTGGAAGATCGACGACGTCTTAGGCGTCTGGCCTTTACACGGTTTATGTGGTGTCTGGGGCGGAATTGCAGCAGGTATTTTTGGTAGCAAAGCCATGGGCGGCATGGGCGGTGTGAGCTTGGGCGCACAATTGGTCGGTAGCTTACTTGGGGTAATCATCGCCTTTGTCGGCGGATTCATAATTTATGGAGTAATTAAAGCAATGGTTGGTATTCGCTTGGATAAAGAACAGGAATTCAATGGTGCCGATTTAAGCTTGCATCATATTTCTGCTGAATCTGAATACGACAAATAAGATTTCTTCACAAGAAAACATAACAACGGCCCTTATGCGGGCCGTTTTTGTTTCAACGTTTACTGCTTGCCCAGAGCACGGTAGTATCAGCGCAAAAGCAATTCACGAAATGAGGATGGAGCATGGATAGACGTAAATTTGTTAAGAATCTTGGTGCAGGTAGTCTGCTTGCAAGTAGCGCAGCCTTGACCCCTGCGGTTCACGCTAAAACCACACTCAAATGGAAAATGGTCACCACCTGGCCCAAAAACTTTCCTGGTTTAGGTACTGGCGCCAATTATCTTGCGCAATTAATTACAGAAATGTCAGGCGGGCGTTTACAAATCAAAGTCTACGGTGCCAATGAACTGGTACCTGCACTTGAAATTTTCGATGCTGTCAGTCAAGGCACAGCGCAAATGGGGCATGGAGCTGCTTATTATTGGAAAGGCAAAAGTGAAGCCGCACAATTTTTTGCTGCTGTTCCTTTTGGCTTTACAGCACAAGAAATGAATGCTTGGTTATATCACGGTGACGGCATGGCCTTATGGGAAGAGACTTATAAGCCTTTTGGTTTGATTCCAACAGCATCGGGCAGTACCGGTGTGCAAATGGCCGGTTGGTTTAATCGAGAAATCAAAGCGGTTGACGATCTCAAGGGGCTCAAAATGCGTATACCGGGTCTCGGCGGTGAAGTTTTAAAACGCGCCGGCGGCACTCCCGTGAGCT
>Ga0224506_10003741_pt1 | contig 10003 bp, 17 predicted proteins | sample SF_Jan12_sed_USG_2_FD_169108 | JGI IMG/M metagenome (GOLD analysis project Ga0224506, IMG submission 169108) | Sediment microbial communities from San Francisco Bay, California, United States - SF_Jan12_sed_USGS_8_1 | ecosystem: Environmental > Aquatic > Marine > Sediment | place: USA...
TTGACTTCAATTTCGCCCGATTCAGTATCAAGCACTTTTTCCACGACGCAGTTATGTTCGGGATGAAATGCTTCGGTATTTTTTATTGAAAATTCATCTTTCTTAAACATTGTATTATATTCCTTAATTTTTGTTTGTTGTATTATTTATTCTACAACATCCACAAGAAAATAAAATACCTAATTCACCACGGAAACGGAGTATCCCAAAACTGTCCATCGTCTTCTTCATCTTCGTCAGTTGGGTTGATTATTTCTTCTTCGCTCATGTCGAGTGGAACATCCCAAAATCGCCCATCGTCTTCTTCTTCGGTATTTTTTATTGAAAATTTATCTTTCTTAGACATTGTATTGTATTCCTTAGTTTTTTGTTTGTTGTATTATTTATTCTACAACATCCACAAGGAAATAAAATACCTATTTTAGCAAATGAATCTTAAGTATCCCAAATAAAACCCTTAATCAATTTTCAATTCTTCTTTTAGTTTTAAGAATTGTTTTTGCTTTATAGCAATTTCTTCAGCCGACTCTGCTTCTTTCTTTTTTAATATTTCTTTGATTGTTTTTTCAAGAACGTCGTTATCGAAAAAGTCTTCGCTCACTACTGCATGATGTTTTTCGCGACCACCAAAGCGCCATGTCTCTACCCAATCAAACGCTATGCGATTTTCATAAGCACTACAAATATCATCAGCATCGATTTGATCTATATACTCAATCATTTTTGAATATATTTTGCTTTCTTTAAGTAATTCTAAATCTTTGTGTTTTTTTAATTCTTTGGCTCTTGCGAACACCAAAGAAAACATTTTTTCTTTAACATCGAAAAGTTTTTTTTCTTTTATATTATATTCGTTTACTAAATCTTTTAACATAACTCAACGTACTCTTTTTTTTATTCAAGGCGGGTAGGGTTTGAACCTACACATTGGAAACATTTGCAACTATTCCCAACACCACCCACTCCGAGCAGCGCGTTTACCAATTTCGCCACTGCCTTCTTTTTCACACTTTGGAGACGGCGGGAGTCGAACCCGCGTCTTACTGATTTCAAACAAACAATGAATCACAACTATATTTATTTCAATATACAGAGCTAATATAAAAATAAATAAACCTTCTTAGCTCAGTGCGATTTACTTCTTCGCTGAATTACTTTGGGTTTTTTACTTTCTACCAAAGATTAAAGTTTTTGAGTGATTTCTGTTTTCAGGTATCACTCGAACCCAGTTCCTTATGCAGCTTGCTGAAAGGAAACAGGAGCAGGTGTTGATTCTGCAAATATAGTTTTTTAACTGTTATGGCTCGCTAAACTCCAAGTTGCATCATTTACTTTACTAAAAGCAATCGAATCCTTATCGTCCCCTTTTTCAATCAATATAAAAATATTGTAACCTATAAACCGAAAAAACAAAATACCTAAAAATTTTAATCAGTCAGAAAGTGGTTTTTATCGACCACTTTCTGACTGAAAGATATTGTATTAATTCAAAGCATGCACAAGCGATGTCATAGCGTAAGCGCCTATACATAACAAAAATACAGCTACAATAAAATCTAAATTTTCGCTAACCTTTTCTATAATCTTCGTAAGCAATCTTTTTCCTCCTTTGTGTAATATTTATATTTACCGATCCGCGAATGTTCTTAGAGTTTTTAATTATTGTCTGGTGTTTTTTACATCAACATAATTGGCGCATTTCAAATCAACACTTCCGGCGCCTTCATGACCTTTTGGAAGACAATGGATTGTGCCCACTGCTCCCGTCAAAATATCTTGGTCGATACACTCACCACCGTTTCGTGCGTTTTTCTTGCAACTGTAACACGGAGTATTTAAACTGTAACTCATACTTCTTCCACCTCTTGTTTTAATTTATATTCTTCAAAAATTCTTTTTGCCAGGGCAATATGTAACTTATGATTTCCTTTGTGTATGACGAAGTTTCCATATATCGGTAAACCTACACTGTAAAGATCCCCAATAAAGTCCAGTATTTTATGACGTATAGGTTCATCAGAGCAACGTAGCAGATGTAATATTTCCGGGTTGGATAAATCAACAGCGTTCGCATCGGATGCACCCAGAGCCATCCCCCTTGATTTAAGCTTTTCCATATCCTCTTTGAAACCAAAAGTTCTTGCAATCAAAATTTCTTTTTCGATTGTTTCTGGGTCGAACGTATAAGCAAAAGTTTTTTCTTTTAATAGAAAATGATTCATGTCTGTAGTGTAACAAATACTAAACTCCGGTTTAGTTGCTGGATAAACAATAGCGAACTCTTCGTTATCATTTACTATTGAGATTTGTTTTTCAATTTGAATCGGCTCATAAGCACTTGCGTATTCTTTTATGCCTGCTGCTTTTAAGCTATCAAAGAAAACACTTGCTGAGCCATCAGTGATTGGAATTTCTTCTGTCTCGTTTTCTATAAGTACGTCTGTTATTTCAAGCGCTCGGAGCGCACACAGTAAATGCTCGATTGTTTTAATTCTATGATTTGTAATTTCATCCGATACTGTTATCGAGCCAATAGTTTTATAAATGCTTGTTGGAATAATCCGTTTTGGCTCATCATCTGAATTAAGCCTCCTGAAGCAAAGCCCAGAAAAAACCGGTGCCGGAAGTAAACGAACAGAACATGGTTGTCCCGAATGAATACCGACTCCTGTAATAAAAATTTCTTTTTGTATTGTTTTTCTGGGCTTCTTCATTTTAAAAACCTCTTAAGATTTTGTTTTCAATAATTCTTCTCTTTCTCCTTTCGAGTAAGACATATCCGAAACAAGAGAGCGACGGAAAGATGTGAGCTTTTTCGAGTATAAATCAATATTCTCACCCATGCCGAATTCGGTTGCGCCGAACTGAACTGAATTATCAGAACTGAATCCATAACTCTCTCCGACTTCGATTGCATTTTCCCCTGCCGCTAAGAAAACAAACTCCCAGCTGTAAACTTCCCGCTGATGCTTTATCATTTCAGAAATTTGTTTACTTGAGAACTCGCGGCTCGAATTTTCTTCGCCGTCCGTAAGAACAACAAAGACAACTTTCTCTGGGCGTTGATCTTCAGAGAGCGAACCCAAAAAACTGCCGGTTGTGTTTATACATTTTCCGATTGCATCAAGCAAAGCTGTGTTCCCGTTTGGAAGAAAATTTGAATCACTTAACGGTTCAGCCGATTGAATATTAATATTCTCATAAGTTGGTGCATAAGCGTTATTAAATTGAACAAGCGAAATGGTTGCATCGCCCGGTACGGCTTTTTGATCTTCCAAGAATTTATTGAAAGCATTTATCGTACTTGTCTTAATTATACTCATTGATGCCGAACGATCAAGAACGATTGAAATATGTGTATAGTCTTTTTTCATTTTTACCTCTTAAAAAAAAGAGTGCCCAGGGGTTGAGCACTCAATACTGATGGATTTTTATTTAAAATGGAAAGTACTTGAAAACATACTGCTTTCCAAGCAACCAAGCAACCATCGTTAGCCCAAAAGAAACTCCGTAGAATGATTTGTTTAAAATCAACATAAACGCGTTCTGGACTTGATTGGGTTTTATGAGAGCGGGGCGGATACCGTAAAAGATTATCGCCGAAGCCCCACTTAAAACCAAATACTGTTTCATTCCGGTGAACCCGAATTTTTGAACTATGTACAATAAAATGGGAACCACGATTATCTCGCCCCACTTATTGAAGAATTGAATTAACTGATTTTGTTTTGGTGTCATATTTGTTTTCTTGTTACCTCTCTTTTTAAAATAAAATTTTTTCTTGTTCTTCTTGTGTAAAAACGCTGCTCATGTGGAAAGGCTGCCGCTTGTACGGCTCTTTTCGATAAACTCTTGGGTCCGCTCGAAAACCTTTTACGTGAAGAAGCATATCGAGATAAAAATCTGCTTTTTTCAAATCTTCAGCTTTTGTTTCTTCTGTGCCTTTCTTGCCAGCTCGATCTCGATATCTTATAATCTGCCCCTCGCAAAACTCCATAAAACTTTCATCAGACATGCTGTCGCGGATTCTATCAATCGTCTCGCGTTCGCCCGCGTTATATCTGAATGGTATTGCATCTCGTCCGAGTTGCTTGTCTAATTCTTTATTCATATTTTAAACTCCTCTTATTTTTTAAGATCTGAATTTACACTCTCAAGAGTAGAAACAAAAAGTTTCTCTCGGAGCGAATGCATCGCATTAAGTTCTTTTGGCGTAAAGCTTCGTGAGTCTGCTTCCATCTGAAATGCTTCCATGATGCCGATAATTGCAACAGCAATAAGGCTTATTAAGAAAGAAACAGTTATCAACCAATTACTAATCGTGACGATATATCCACTCATGCTTTCTCCGTCGCCCATCCCAGTCATGAAAAACGCATCAATAAACTTCAAAAAAACGCTTAACATAAAAGGCCCAAGCGAAGAAAACACCAAAATTAAATATTTTACTCTTTTACTCATGTATTAATTATATCCAGGGCGGATGAATTTTTTCGTAAAAAAACCCCGACTTTCGCCGAGGTTTTTGAAATAAAAGTTAGTTTGAATTATTGAGAATCAAACTGATGCAGGTTTTTTATCTTTTTTTTCTGCTTTTACTTTAGCAGGCTTGCTTGCTTTTCGAACAGCGTTCAAAATATCAAGCACTTGCGAATACTCACTTAGAAGTTTTTCAGCGACTGGGCTTTGAACGCCAAGAACCGAAGTCAATTGAATTTTTGCTTCGTGTTGTGTAGCTTTCGCTTTGTCAGTGAAAGTTTGATTGTCTGAAGTTTTATATTGTACTAAAGTTGTTTTTTCCATTTGTTGTTACCACCATTTGTTTTGTTGTTGTTAAATATATCATACAACATCCAGCAGTAAAATCAAATACCTAAAAATTTTTTCCAGTAACGCTGCATCATCATTTTCGGAAATTGTCATTCAGCTCCAAATCTTCCGAAAATCTTCGCCTGAATTGAGTAAATTCTTTTTCCGTTTGTTTTCTGTATAAAAGTTCAGCTTGCAATTTTTTTTCTTCGATGTCATTTCTATGAATCTCAAGAAACCTTGAAAGATCAAAATTTTTTCTCATTTCATTAATTTCATTTTCATCTTTAGGTAACATACATTCAGTTCCATCGGGTCTTATCCATTTATAAATAGAAAAACTTGTGCAAATACAAATCGCTGATTCTCCCCACGTGAAATGTTTGTCGTTTTTAATATAACCCTGAATGCGTACGCCATTATCAAGTTCTTTGACAGACCAATGAAGTGGTTTTATTGTTAAGTTTATAGTTTTTTGTTTGTTCATTTTGTAACTCCTGTAAGTTTGTTTTCTTAAAGTAGCTTTTCGATTAATTCTTCAAGAACATCGCCGTGACATGGCTTTGGACTACACCAACATCCAAGCACTTTTCCTTTCAACTCGGGCAAGCACTTTAATAAATCCGGCTGCTGTAAAATCCATTCTTTGTATTTTTGAATAACCTCTTCTCGAGTTCCGTCTACATCGAGGACAAATGGGTTGCCCCACTTGCCCGGTCTTCCGATGTAAATGTCATACTTTTGTTTCTTACAGTGGACTATCATGCTTTCATCACAAAGTAGTGAAGTATACCGCTCGAATATAAAAAGAAATTGATTTCGTCTTTTGTATATTCAGCTGCATTGTAAATAATTCGCTTTTTGATAAATGAATTCTCAGCGCCCAACTCATAAAGATATTTCAAATACTTAAAATCTTTTTCTTCAGCAATATCCTCACCTCTTTCGGTAATCGCTTTACGTATAAATCTATCATCAGCTAAACAAGTTACAAGAGTTACATCATGATTAAAAGAAAGTATATCATTGATTTGTCTAAAAGTTCTAAAATCAAGAGGCGCTCTTCCGTCCTTTCGAACGATCGGATTTACAAACTCGCCGATATGAAAACGATCAATAACCAGAGAATAATGTTTAAAGTCTCTGGATAAATCAAGTGCAAGTTTTCGATAATACTCGGTGCCGTTGTAGTTCGGATCAAGTCGATCTTGATATTTTAAATCTTCCTTGAAATATTGAATTCCTTTTTCTTGTTTTTGAATTGCTTCAACCAGTGTTGATTTTCCACAACAGTCGGGTCCTTCAACAATGATAATTTTATTTCGCATAATAAAACCGCCTCTGATATTTTTATTTATTATATCCCGAAGCAGTTTAAGTTTTCTAAATAAAAATATTTAGCCTGCAGTTTTCAAAGCAAAATAAATCCACTTTTTACGTTCTTCAAGCGGAACGCCGGTGCACAACCAAGTTGCTATCGCATCGGATACTTTTCGAAAATCGAGTTTGCCTTTATAAACGCCACTGTCAATCAATCCACTGAGAAATTCCATTATGTCTTCTTTTATTTTCATTGGAACGTCCGGTTCGAATACTTTCAATTTAGAACGAACGCGGTCGAGTGTTTGAGCTGGAGTAAAATCAACGTTTACTGTTTGACATCTACTTCGTATAGGTCCCGGGATATCATAAAAACTTTTGTTTGTTATAAAAATAACTTTTCCGGTGAAAACAAATTCATTCGGTATTCCTTCGAGTTCGCCTTTGCCTATATTCATTTTCTTGTAAGAAACTTTTCTGGGTTCATTCGAGTCGAGCGCCTTTTTCAAAATATCAATCGACTGTTTATCATCAAGAGGACCAGTGAGGTCATCCAGTAAAATTATCTTGCCGTTGTTTTCAAATAAATACTGGTAAAGAGAAACGGACGACATCGCGCCGCCTTCTTCAACCCATTTGTCGCCTTCAGCGCCGAGATGAGCTTTAAGAATCTTTCGGGCTTCGAATGTATTGTGGTGAATCAACCCATCAGCTGTTTGATACAAATAAGTATCAGAAGCAACAGACAAGTCATAAACCGTTTCAATTCTACCAGTATCTTCTATAAATAAAACTTTATGAATATTTTTTCCGCCATCAATTATTAAATCACCCGGTATTAAATCTTTTATAAATTTGCAGTTAACTCCATCGGTACAGATTAAGTGTTCATCTGCTGCCTCAAACTCAATTCCCGAATCGAAAATAACTTTAAAGATTTTAGCGGTTTTGATCATAAGACCATCAACTTGAATCCATTCGTTTTTTTCATTCTGAATTTTTATTGGAGTTTTTTGATAGTATATTTTATTTTCTTCAAAAATTACATTTTCTTTTGTAGCGATCTCCTCAAATAAATCTTTTATCTGAATTACTTTTTCGTTCATTATGTCATCCTTAAATTTTCATTGCTTTTTTGAATCTTGATAATTGATTTTTATTAGTAGATGACTCGGATCTTTGTTGAGCCCACAACACACTTACCCAGACCAGGATCTCCAGCGACAATCAAAGCATTTCGTTTGCCTTTGATAACAAGTTCAGTAAATTGCTCTATCTGTTGAAAAACTGACTCCGCGGCTTGCCGCTCGCCGGGTTTAAGTCCGATTGTTTTTAAAAACGCAACAGCTTCGGGCGAATATTCATCTACAATATTGATACCCGCTTTTCCTTTTGTTACTCTGGCGCTTTTCGCTGCTTCTCTTGTGCCTTCGCTAATTTCTTTTACTTGGTCGTAACTTAATCTGCCTTTCTTGTGAGCTTTAGCCCAAGTGTTGTAACCCCGGAATAATTTTTTAATCGTGGGGTTGGTTTTTTCAAACGTTTCTTCGTAAGCTTTTGATTTTTTATAAGCTTCAAAATCCGGCTCGCTTTCGTTTGTCGCTTCGAACCAGTATTCTGTAAAACTTTTCGGATAGCTATCTTCTTGTTTTACGTCTTCTTCGTCATCTTTCGATTCTTTTTTCGAAAGCATTTGTTCCATCGAGCTAACAACTTCAACAGCATTAAGTCCTGCAAGATTTAGGGTATAATGCGGATCAAGTGCGGGTTTTATCCACACTGAAGCAGAAATCAATTCATTCTCTCGCCAGTTAAACCGAAAAGCTTTTTTGTTTGAAGTTAAAAATTTCATTCCTTTGAGGTTCTTAGTCAAAGTAACCACATAAGGTATCTTTGGACCGGATATTTTCAATCCAGTTCTTTTCTCCAAAAGAGAAATATAATTTTTGAGCACTTTCCCTATTGATTCTTTTGGAAAAGCGGCCTCTTGATATAATACATAATCAGCCATCGTTGTAGTAATTCCTTTTTTATTTTATTTTTTTATTTAAAAAACTTTTCGAACTCCGTAAGAGCTCGCTGAAAATCATCATATTTGCTTCCACCGAGCTCAGATCTTTTCTTTTGCACTGTAGCGAATTTTTTAAAAAACGGCAATCGTTTAAGTTCCTGAAGTTTTTGCTTAGCTTCCTGCTTGAATGCTTTTTCTTGTTGCTTTAGTTCGCCTTTGTTGCTTCGAGCAAATTCTTCGAGGTCCTGATTGACACCTTCACTAAATAAAAAATCCACTTTGTCATCTAAATATTTTTCTAAATTTTTTTCCATAATTTTATTTTTACCTTAATCATTCCAAAAATATATTTTTTTACCAAGCTCATGAAACAAACGACCGCGAAGAACTGTATGTAATTCATAAAGTCTTGCGATTCGAGTTGAACTTTCTTTTTCTTCAAGTTGACCTTCTGGAGTCGCTCGATAAGCTTTCATTTCATCTGACATTTCTAAAACAAACCAACCGTCTTTCGTTTCGATCCGCCTGAATGGTTTTTCAGGTTTATTCGGAAATCTTAATGTATGCTCAATGTACATTATATTATCAAGATTTCTTATGAAGTTAAATCTTCTCATGAAAAATCGAATTTCAGCGGCAATCTTTTTACTGTTAGACATATATCCATATTCGAAAAACTTTTCGGACATTTGCTTTAACTTAAATAACATTAAGCTTTCAAAATAACTTGAGTCCCACCAGCGATCCCCAAGAAGAATCTTGCCGAGTTGAAAAAATTCTTTTAATGTTCTCGTTTTCATAATCACCCTGGTATTTATATTTTATACTGACATCCTAAATTAAATACAGTATTTTTAATTCCCGATTGAAACAACCGTCGGTGGGTTGAAAGTTCGAATTTTTACATCCACCGCGGATACATTAAAATATTTTATCCCATCTTTCTCATAAGAACCATACCCTTCGTGAATATGCCCAACAAAACAATAATCAGGTTTTTCTCTTTCAATCACTTTTAATAAACTTTCAGAGCCCACATGTTCTTGTGTGCCTGGAACATAATCAAGAATTCCTTTTGGCGGTCCGTGAGAAACAAATATGTTCAACACTTCCACAGTGGGTGGACACTGAGTGTTGGATAACTTAAAATCATCTTTCGTCAGACACTTGAGATTATTGTTAGCGTGCTTTTCGAGAATTTCTTCGTCGGCCATAAAATACCAATCGCGAAATGGCGGAGTATAAGAAAGCCCGGCGATATTCACAAGAGTTAGCGTATCGCCTTCTTGAGATTTTATTACAACATTTCTGTTTCGAAATGCTCGTGTAAGATTCGGTGTTATAATTTCCCAATGCGGTCTTAGTAACTCGAGCGCTTTGGAATCAGCATAATCAAAACAGGCGTCATGATTTCCAGGAATAAATATCTTGTGCTTAAAAGGAAGTCTGTAAGTGTGCAAAATAAACGTTTCGAGTTCTCGCAAACTTGTTCTTCCTCCAACATCTCCAGCGAAAATTAAAATGTCACCATGGAGTTCTTTCTTAAAAGCCCATACGTAATCTTCAATTGTATTGTGAATATCAGAAAATGCAACTATTCTCATTTTAATTTCCTCCTATATAAATAATCTTAAAATTTCAAATAAAATATTACAAGGTAAAATAAATCCATTCAATAAAAAAGTTATTATAAAAGAAACCCAATATGAAATTTCAATCGGCCCACTTTCATTTCGAATGAAAGGTAACCAAAAATTAAGATTTCGTTGCGTCCAAAAGGAAACCACGGACACCAAAATCATAAATGTTAAAAAATTAAATGATTTGTAAGTTGGCCTCCCATCGATATGTAACTTAGGTTAC
>Ga0224506_10003742_pt1 | contig 10001 bp, 7 predicted proteins | sample SF_Jan12_sed_USG_2_FD_169108 | JGI IMG/M metagenome (GOLD analysis project Ga0224506, IMG submission 169108) | Sediment microbial communities from San Francisco Bay, California, United States - SF_Jan12_sed_USGS_8_1 | ecosystem: Environmental > Aquatic > Marine > Sediment | place: USA...
CACCCCTCTTGACCTCCGGGAGTCTTGATCTTAACGGGGATGTTAGACCCCCTAAGATTCTCAACGATGCTTTCTGCGTCTATGTTAAAATTAGCGTACACCTTTTCTTTCTTTCCTCCCAAATTACAAACAAATCGCAATATTCTAGTGTATTGGGTGTTATTAAAGTTATTAAACAAATCGTTTAGGCCGTGGCCCCACATCTTTCCGTTAAAAAAACTAAACACCCTATTGTTGAGGTGAGTGTAAAATGATTGCTTAAAACTAAACCACCCAACAAACCCAACGCTTCCGGTCTTTTCACAAAAGGCTATCGTTTCTCCCTCGTAGCCAATACTGGGCACAGGAAGGAAAGTGAAATAAATATAACCCAGTTCAGGATCATATCCGCTCACCACACGGCTTTCGTTAATCACAGGCAATAACAATCGGCTTAGTGTAATGAAGTGGTTACGCATGAAGTTCTGCTCACACAGGTTGTTAAGCCCGTCCTGAGCATACCTAACGATGGCCCCCTTGTGTACGTCCCAAAACCACACTCTATCGCCATACTCTGTAACACTTTCAGGATTAAGGGTTCCGTGACCACCAGAAAGCTTTCTATCGTCTCCAACGGTCTCCTCTACCCTCACAAGGGTGCTTTGCTGCCCTTTGTCTGTGGAGGTGAAGCCTTCGTTTATGTATATTGAAATCGTTTCCCGTTCCGTTATGTAAAGAAGAACGTTTTCAGTATTGGCTAGGCATACTCCCGGGCTATTTTTAATCGGAACGGTGTATTCATCAAATGGACTGAAGGAACTTGTTTCATTGATAAAGCTATCAATGAATATTTGTCCACCGTATTTAAGGGTGTATCTTTTCCTTGTTTGTTTAGCCTCCTCAACAACTAGAAACCCTCGACCTTCTTCACCATAAGGGTCTTCATATCGAGAGTCTTCAGGATTCACAGATTCAAAATACCTGTAATAGCTAGGGTCTTCATTTAAAGTCAAAACTCTGGCTCCTTCCGGATCAAGAACGTATGTGCCTGTATTCAATAAATATATGGGGCGTTGAACATAATGCACATCCCCTTCAATAGCTCCGGATAAAACGCTGTAGTTTCGCTCGGCTAATCCCGGATTTGTGATGTTGTACACATCGCCCACGGGAAAATATTCTTCGTCCTGCTCAATGTCAACGGGTGTGTATATTTCAAAATCAACAGGCGTGGGGGCTGCGCTTCCCCCTAATCCATTCCATATTATTACTTTTTCTAAAATAACAAACTGACCATAGACTCCCTCCACCCTGACGTCATACCTGTCTTTTTTGGTTCCGTTAGCCATAAAAAACACACATCTATCACCTTCACTAAAATTATAACCTATGCCGGCTTTAACCATGTTTTCAATGTTGAGATATACATTATCCCCAATACCAACAGTTTTGTTTAGTTCTAATACCCCGGTACCCTGATCTGTGTTTATCTTTCCGTAAGCAATGTCACAGGCCACACCCTGAATAAACGTTCTTCTATTCCTGTTTTTAGTTCTGCACACTTGATATGTGTGTGCCCATTCTGGTATTGATCCCGGATCGCTGAGTATCCATGTAATTCCCCTAAGAGAAGGGCCGTTGGTTATCTCTCCCAAGTAATCGTAAAGTATAGGCTCCTGAAAAAACGTTTCTTCCCTAATATTTACAATATTGCTATCTAGCTGCGGAATGATTCCCGATTTTGTCGCTTTAGCTACTCCCACATGCCTTCCGTACCGATCCTTAAATAATAAACCCACGCCATAACTACCCCCTTTCATTGCCGTGCGGAGGTTCCATGTAGTTATTGTCTCTGTTCCGTAAGTTTCTGTAATATCGGTTGCTTTTGGTAGTTTTGCTGATGGGAAAAGTGCCATGCTTATTGATGGTGCGTCATACCCACTTGTGTAGTCATTCACAAAAATACGGTCTTCCATGGTTTTCAGGCCACGACCCTTCAGTGGGATGTCGTGAAATGGAAGTGATAATTCTGTACCACTTACACTCTTTCCGTTTTCGTTGTTGTAAAAATCATACGTGCCCGTTGTATTGCTGCTGATAATAAAGGTTTTATTGCTGCTCAGTAGTCGTACCGCAAATTCTATTTTTTTAACACCTGCAGGAAATGGGTCAGCGCTTTCTATTGTTATTAAATTCCCTAAAACATCTATTTCTCTTGCGAGGGCAGCTAAACCAAAAATGGAGTCTATTACAGCGTCCCCCTTTGATTGCTTCACAATTAAATTGCTAGGCTCCGACCATACGGTTTTTTCATCGTCGTCATAAATATACCTTGAATAAAACAGGAACCCCTCTCCCCTTATCCTATCTGGAACATTATAGTAGTCGTTTCTTAAAAATGCTTTTGGTGGACGTTGTGGAGGAGCTTTGATTAAACAGACCTTTTCAATTTCCACCTCAGAAAAAACAACGGTGGCCAACCTCGCCTTTTCAATATTTATTTTTTTGATTTCTGTGCTATTGTTGGTCCATATTAAAAAATCACCAACAACAACAGCTGATTGTATGTAAATAGACCCTCCCCATTCATCAGCGATCACGTTGTTCATAAGCACCCTATATGGGTTTCCCGCAAAAACCGGGTTGTACTCAACGATGCTTCCTCCCGTGGGTTCCCGGATAAAATATATGACGGTGTTGTCTTGCTCATTTTTACATACTCCATGCACCTCTCCTGCCTTTGGCCAGTCTGGATAGCTTGATGTTATATCTAGGTTTCCGCGTACATTCTCAACAGAGCCTTCGTTATCGTTCTGGCTGGTGCCAACCACTCCATTGAGTAGATACCTGTAATGACCATTAGGCACATCACGATCTACCGTGTCGGTGTTTAGTTGTCTGAATATGCGCTTTTCTTCGTGGGGCATAACTTTTAATTAAGTGGTGTTAGTGAATACCCTTCTCTCCATACTTCTAATACATCCTCCACCCCAAGGTCTGAGTATCTGTTTTGCACACGATAAAATTCTCTTTCGTAATCATCCCTGGCATCTCTCACCTGCCAGCTTGCGCTATACTTGTTGTGTTTTAATCTTTTCCAGTGAATGAACAGTTCTATAAGCTGAGATACGTAGGGATGCACATACCCCTGCCCACAGGCTTCATACCCGTTGCTTATGAACTCTAGGTAGATGGTTTTTAGGCTGCTGATTTTTGTGCGTAGTTGTATTTGTTCTCGCTCCAAGTCTATCTTGAAATACCCTAAATAATTGTCCTTAGCGCTTTGGCCCCACATCCTACCGGTGTTTTCACCATGGCTATTAATTACATTATAAAAATAATTGCCGTCCTCTTCGCTGCTGTCCGGTACTAGGTCAATATCTTTATTGGGAACGTTGTCGCTATCCGTGTCTTGTGGTTGGGCCATGTACGTGTCGTGAGCGAATGTAAGTATCTGATTTCCTGATTTAATGCCTATTTTAGTCCAATCAACGTAATCGTCAGGAAGATCAACAGCCAAATAATCGTTAATGGGGAGCTCGATGGTTTTCACTTCCCGGGCAAAATCTAAATACCAATTCTTAGCCTCTTTGAGGGCCCAGTGAAGGTACTGCTCGTATCTTTCTTCCCCCTCTCCCATATCGACGCAAACTCCTTTGACGATATTGTCTATTGATTCGTATGTTTTTTTCTTGAAGCCCATATTATTTTATTTTAACGCCCACGTCTTTATTTTCGTCGTTTATTGTGTCTTGAATGGGATCATTCCTCATTGTCTGAACTATCTTTTCAATAATGCTAAACTTGTGTTCTGGAAGTATTGGCAGGGGGTCGTCCATCCCCAGATTTTCAGGTGCAGCAACAATCAGTTTAATATTCACCTTTTTAATACCTCTTTGGTTTATGGTTTCGTCATAAATAGCCTTGTAACCCTCAATGTAAAATCCAATGCGACCCTGTAATTTCCCTGCGTGTAGCGTCTCCGTAACTGAAGGGTTTAGTTTTTGCACGAAACTTTCCCTGTCTTTATTCACGGGAGATATCTGCCTGATCCCTTTATTGTAAGGGAGGCTGACGTAAAAACCAGGTATCTCTGTGTAGTACCTTTCTGTGATAGGATCTTTTTTAACGTCTAGGGCCGTGTATGTTGCTATATACATCGCAATAGCGGACCGGTCGTCATCGGTCTGCCTTTTGCTAAACACCTCCATCTTCAACGCTTCATTCATGCCGCTACGTACCAACTGTGCTATATAGCGTTCATCGTACTCACTGTCCTTACTCGGCGTCCCTCCGGAAAGTATCTTGATTATTTCTGCCGATATCTTCTTGAGTGTTTCCATTATGCTTCTTCTTGACGTTCAGGATATAATGATTGAACTATACTTAATTCTCTTAAATTTATTCCTAGCTTAATACACACCCTGTCTCGTATGTCTGGATATAAAAGCTCGCTCCACTCTAAATTAGTACTTGTTGATTTGTCGTAGGCCCTTATTCCGTCAGCAGTAATTGTGTACCCCCACTTAGGCTTAACGGGTTTTTTAAGCCCCCAGAAAAAGGCTTTCGCGGAAATATCTCTCGGCCTCCATTCAACCAAATAACCAGAGTCGTCTTTTTTCGAAAAAACACATTTAGGATACTGTTCCGAAGGGGGCGCCACCGGATCTTTTATTGTTTTGCCCCATTGAGCTCTGCTTACAACGGAAACCTCAGTATCATCATCCAGCATGACTAGGGTAGGGTGCTCTATATTTAAAGCTTTAGGTATTGTGCATTTTCCGTTTATGATTGAAATGGCCTCTGAAACAACCTCAAAAGGACTTAGAAAATCATGTATCTTCTGAGTTTTTTGGTATAATTCATAATACTTGTTCCATAGCTCTATACTGACGGCCCCTATTTCCGCATCGATTTTATCTGAGGGGTGATATCCAGTAATCCCTTTGTCGTGAAGGAAATTGATCATCTTGTGTAGCTCGTCAATCATCGTTGATTAATTAGTTGGTTTTAAAGCTAATTGGTCTAGCGCATTGGATGAATATCGCATTAACCTTATGTTGCCAAGATTTAACACTATCTTTTTTATTATTCCAGGAAAGGGATAATACTCACCAACAACATACGCCATAACTTTAGGATCTCCTTTTTGTGCGCTGCTATCGTGATAAGTTATCTCTGTAATGGAATTCGCCGCTAAATCGGCAGACATGGGTATAAAACCCTTAAACGCACCTACGGCTGCTTGAAGGTTGAATGTTCCTACTCTTGTCACATTAAAAGCCACGTCTATAACAATGGCACTACCAACTATTTTTCTAATTACAAACACGCCGTCGTAGTCTGTTGTTCCGGCTATCTGTATAGGTTGGTTGACTGAGAGCCCCGCCACCGTGTTTAGCGTTAAGAGGGTTTGCGCTCCTCCTCCGTATGTTGCTGCTGCGCTTATCGTTCCTGATAGCTGTAATGCGCCTATATCCACATGACCGTGATTGGCACCTTCATTATGATTTAAGTTTCTCATGATCTTTACCTTTTCTTCTTAGTTAACGTCTTTGTGTATCCCATTTTAGGCGCAGGCGTAGGTTCTAACATTGTCTTCCAAACGTTGTCTAACCTATTTTTTGTGTCTGGATCTGTGTTTACGGGCTTCAGTTTTGATTCCGCTTTCGCTCTGGCTTGTGGGTTTGGTGCATTCGAGGTATTATCCCTTTCGTTTGGACGTTCCTTGATTAAAGCTCGGGGGTCCATCATCTTCTTTTTCATTGGAGACGTTCCCGCTTGACTTAGTGTTCGGGCTTCCAGCAAGGTCTTAGTCTGCTGTTTTTTCTTTTTGGCTTCCGCTTCCGCTGCTGCTTTTCGTTTGTCAGCAGCAGAATACATTTGCGCGGTCATTCCACTTGTGGCTGTGCGTTGTTTTCCCATATCTTGCTTATTTTTTTTCTTTTTTCATTGGGGCCTCTTCTGTTTTCTCCTCTTCAGTATCATCCACGATCAATCTACCCATTCCAGAGAAAAACTCCTGCGGTACAGGCTTGCCTCTTCTGAAATATTCATCCTTCTCCATGTCCAGAAAAGCTTTTAAGGCCATTGGTTGTAGGCTTAGGTCTGACTGAACTTCCTCACCGAGCTCTTTAGTCTCCTTATTGAAGATTTTTACCTCTTTAGCGGTAACAACATGATCAGCATCTTCCCATCCTAATTTTTTGCGTAATTCCTGAACTCTAGCCTCATAATTTTTAATGGTGGAGGAAATCTGCCCTTCAATTTTTCCTATCGCAAAGCTTTCTTTTGCGGGGAAGGCGCAACCAGGAACAGAGCTTCCGTTTTGCATCTTTTGATCCCTCACAGAGGATATGGCGCTATTAATTCCTAAAATTTCAATGTTTGTAAAGTCGTTTATTTTTTCCATTTTTCTTTGTTGATTAATTATAGATGTTACAATTTAGCTATTATATATTAATTCAATGTGTTTTTTACACTGTTATATCTACTTCGACAATCGCTTTTGCACTTTCTTGTTTATGCCACTTCCTAACCTGCCCCGCAAGTAATTGAAATGCTTGATCTTTTGCGTAGGAAGCTTGATTTACTACCCCTCCGTCAATTTCTCCGCTATCTACTTTCGATTGGTAGTCTTGACCAAAGTAATCAATAAAATACTGCATCTTATTGTCTGGTATTGTAAATGTTACTATTGCCATGTTGTTTTTAATTTATTACTACTTTTATTAAAAGTCTACGATTTCATATAATATTTCAATCTCTACTGTCCCGTCCCCATTAACACTATTAGTTTCTAAGGTATTTAATGTAACTGGTTGGTTTACACCTAAAACTAAATCATTTGTATTATCTGTAAGTCTAAAATTACCTATGTGATCCGTTGTTCCTAAGACTGACGAAGAATTAGGCGCTCCGCCTGTAAGGGCAGTTGTAGAATTATAGGCTATAAATATAAACTTATCTATATCGAAAGCTGTTGTATTAAACTTGTATTTCCAGTAGATAGCAACTACCCTAATTATTTTATTCGCTCCCGGTGCAGCAATTAAAGTAACTGGTGCAGAATTTAATGCTTTCAGTTGTGTAGCGCTTAATGCTATCGTGGCTTTTTGAAGAATTCCACCAGATAAATCATAAACTACCCCGGCATCATCCTTGAATTTAGGTTTCTTATCTGCTGAATCTGCGTAGAACCTGCCGTAGCCAGTTGTCGGTGTGGCTGGTGCTGTGATTGCTTTAAGATCGGTGTAAGTTTCAAATTGTGCGGCTGTGAGAAATTTGTTTATTTGTGTAGCCGTGATCTCGAATGCATCTATTCCACCTGTTGCTAAAGCTATGTTACCTGCTCCTTTTCTATAAAATTTTGATGTAACATCACCTTGAAATTGATACCCTCCTCCTGCCCCTAGATAAAACCCCCCTATTGTTCCTGATCTAAACACACTACCATAAAAGATACTATTAGAATATATATTCAATAAAGTGGGGGTAATTTGAAAAACATTACCAATAGATGTTCCTTTAATAAAAGAATTGTCTGAAACTATAATATTACCTAAAGTATCAATCTTAAACTTCTCAACCCCATCAGCTTTAAAATTAATAAAGTTAGCTTCTCCTGTACTTGTTCTACCTGTTGTAGTTACATCAGCATAAAGTAAATCGAATGTCTTTATAAGTGTTTGGGCAGCAATGTTTGGAGTTAGATTAAATCCTATTGCATTTGCATCATTATATGTTTCTCCAAATAACAAGCTCCCCTTTGTGGCGTTGCTCGTGCTTTGTAATGTAAGTGATTCACTTACTCCCGTGCCACCTGTTAACGTCTGTCCAGATGTCCTACCTGCGAGGAGTGCGTATTGCGTATGGTCGTCATCTGCAAGCCCCGTCAATGCCCCATGGTCAGTTACACCAGAACCAATTAAAGCATAAGTAGCGTCAGCATATCCTTTATCAATTAATGATCTTGCGGTGAAGTTCACGGAATAGTCCGCAGCATACTTCGCCAACCCTAAAAATTCCGAACTTAAATCACTATTTATTCTTAACCCCTCTACAGGAACTACACTTCCATCAGGTGTTACTTTAAAAGATAAAGCTCCGGGAGAACTTGTTGCACTTACAGTTCCTGTTCCTACAATAATATCAATAGCCCCAAATTGACTATAGTATCCTACTGTGTAACCAACGCCGATTAAACTAAGTAGTCCTTGTTCTGTTGTAACTGCTGCATGTGTAGTGTCATCGCTGTTCGCCCTAGCTCCTACTATAATAGGTGCCAACGTAGTAGAATGTCTATGTATTATTGTTTGTGCTATGTTAGTTGCTCCGTAATCGTTAACTCTTAGTGCTGTTGTGTATGTAGTTCCATTTACATTTATTCCGGCATCTTCAACTCCATGATTTCCAATATCTACATGTACGCTACCGTTTGTTGATTCTATTCCAAAAACTTGGTTCCCGTCTGTTTTAAAATCTATAAATTTGACTTTTCCCGTAGATACCCTATCTGTAGTTAATAAATTTAATTTTAAGAAATCAAAAGTAGTGGTTCCTGTTTGTCCTGTTATGTCAATTGCATTGGTGGTTCCGTCTATAGCTACAAAGGAAGTTGTTATTGTGGGGATGTTTAATATACTAGAATTTTTTAAGGTCCAAAAATCATCGGGATTAAAACCTGCTTGCCACCCAACAACTCCTGTAGATAGCACCGTCAATGTATTTCCGACACTACCTACTGGCAATCTACTCCATTTTGATATTCCAGCAGCATTTCCTACAATTAAAGCTCCCGCGGTGGAGGACTCGTTTGTGGTGTCTAAATGCGTGATGCTCAATAGGTTGTGATCCGTTCCTCCTCCGCCTCCGGCAGCAATATCAGAAAGGGTGTATTGCCCTGCTCCGTCATCCCAAACAATACTATATCCATTCTGCCCTACTGCTGGACCACTAACCAGGGATGAAACATTTTTTCCTGCTAGCTGCCCTTTAACGGCTAGCCAGTCAGGTATGGATCTGTCCGCATAACTTCCGCTGTAGTCAGATGAATAGTTCAATACCCCACCCGTAACAGTCATTACAGTGCCGGCTATCCCTATCCTTCGTGTGTTGGCTATATTTTGAAGTGCGGACAATGTATCCGATTTAAGCACGGATCCCGCCACGCTCGCTATAATTTGATTAGTGCCGCTGCTAAGGCTTGCCACTGAGGCTGTTACGGCATAATTTGCTAAGTCTGTTAAGCTCCAATTATAAGTGTTCCCAGCACCATTGAAAACAACGTGATCTGCAAGTGCGCCGCCAATAGATAATTCATTGCCAGTTATTGATAGCCCATTGCCATTTGTTACACCACTGGTCTGTGTCCAGTACGTTGCGTTGGATGGCGCATTTCCTGTGCTATTGACGATGCAACGATAAATATTTGAGTTGTAATCAACATAATCGCCAACTATATAAGCGGTGGCGGCACTGTACTCCCCTAAAAATATCTGGCCCGCTCCGACCAACCCTTGAAGGGTGGCTATGTCTGAAGCGTTTGTTCCTACAGTTGATTGAAGGGCCGCGATGGCGCTGTTTGTTGTTGCTGCAAAGTTAGAAGCAATAACGGCTGCCTGAAACTGTGCATTGCTACTACCGTACCCGAGTAGTGCTGTGAAGTCTATGGAAACCGCGCCGATCAATCCGTTTACAGAAGCCACACCAGGAGCGTTAAGGACAGCCCAGTCCCCTGCTAGTGATGGGTTTGTGTCGTTAAGCTTGACGTAAACATCTCCTGTGTCTTGACGTATTGCAAAATTTCCAGTGTATGAGACTAAGGAAAGCATGGCTGCCTCGTTTGTTACAACAAAACTATCATTCAGAAATAGGTTTCTTATTTGCCCTGCCGGAACAAACCCAGAAGCGTCAAGCGTGGCCACACCATCCGCAACGCCTTTTTCACTTGTTGGTATATACGATCCAAGAGCCACCTCCGTCCATGTTGTAAGGTCGGATTCTAGCTCGTAGTATTTTGT